>Ga0307517_10011743_pt1 | contig 12111 bp, 10 predicted proteins | sample 23_EM_MG_FD_194515 | JGI IMG/M metagenome (GOLD analysis project Ga0307517, IMG submission 194515) | Populus trichocarpa ectomycorrhiza microbial communities from riparian zone in the Pacific Northwest, United States - 23_EM | ecosystem: Host-associated > Plants > Roots > Unclassified | place... | reverse complement strand
AACAGAGATTGCACAATTATTGCAATGCATCCCCGTCACACTTAATTCAACTAATTGCTCTGCCATAACTACAAATTTCGTCAATAATTAAGACGTGGGCTAAAAAAAACAGTAAGACGATTGTAATATTAAAAAATCCCTTGACTTTAGAGAGTAAATATTTACATTTGCACTCTCCAAAACGGTAGATGTAGCTCAGTTGGTTAGAGCATCGGTTTGTGGTACCGAGGGTCGTGGGTTCGAGCCCCATCATTTACCCAAAACGCCTTTCATGAAAATGAAGGGCGTTTTTTGCTTGGTTATAAAACAATATACCTATTGAATAATACCAACAGGGTGGAAATATCTACTTGAATTTTCCATAAATTGCCATCATGAAAAGGACAAGACTTTCTGAACCAGATTTGCCGGCACCATCAATGGCCGAGCTTGAGCAGGAAAGAAGGGTTTTGCTGGAACTGGGAAATGATATCACCCGGGTTCGGGACAAGAATGACCTCATTGTGCTTTTCAAAAAAAGGATCAAAGGGTTATTCTACTTTACCCATACGATTGTTACCCTGATTGACTACAAGGACGAAACATATGTCCCTTTCCTGCTGGACAATGACGGGTCTCCGATCCGGTCGCATCCAAGATACCAGGAAATGGTGAAGTCTCATTTTCCACTGAACGAGCCCTTTATCCAATCAGTATTGCGGACAGATGACCCGGTGTCTTTTCTGCTGGAAGATATAATGGACAAGCCGCAAAGCCCCTCTTTTCTCCGTGTTAATTATGAAAAAGGCGTAAGAGAAATTTTAATGACGCGGCTTATGAAAGAAGGAAAGCCAATGGGCTTTATTCATATTTATTCGGATAAACCTGGCAGTTTTAGCAACGAATTCCGAAGCATTATTAAGGGCATTATACCCCAGTTGTCGAGCGCTGTATCCAATATTATCAAAAATGAAGAGCTGCTTAACAACGAAAAAGAAAAATCATTCCTTCTTGATTTTAGCCGCGATATTGTGACAGTAAGAACAAAAGAAGAACTTGTCCGTGCAGTTCGCGCCGCATTAAGTACGTTAAACCCGCCAGGCGGCTTTGTCATTCGACGGATCAATGAAGATAACACTACTATGAGCCCCTATGTGTACGATCTTAGCAAAACACATGATCCGAAAGTAATAACAGCACTGGAGAATGCCAGGTACCCCATCAACGACGGACTTCAAAATCGCGTATTAGATAGTGCCATCCCTTTATTGTTTAATGTCGACAGGGAAATACAACGCGGTATCACCTCAGCCTACCTGCAATATTGGAAGAAGATGGGATTTAAAGAAATTGTGGGTATCCGGTTGCGTAATGGGGAAACAAATCATGGAATTTTGTTCCTGGACATAGGGGAGATCAATGTTCAGCTGTTGCAAGGTATTTGCGCACAGGTATCCATCGCCCTGGCCAATATTTTTGCTCATGAGCAAATCAATAAAAAACAGGAAGAGCAAGCCTTTCTGTTGGATTTTAGTAATGATATTACACAGTCAAGAACGACGCTGGATCTGCAAAATGCTATTTTCAGGGTATTGGATAAAACGATGCATACAAAACTCGCCATGCTGCGGGTGATAGATGACGACGGCTTTCACTTGTCGTCATTTATGTATGACGATACATTGTTTAATAAGGCCAAAACAAATTATGATAAAAAGCAGGCCGACCGGATTACCATTGATGAAAACTACACAGCGCAGGTGCTTGCCAGTACGGATGGATTGGTGTTTAATGTGGAAGAAGAATTAAAAACTGGTAATGCATATGCAAAGCTTTGGAAAACAACGGGGCTGAAAAATATGTATGCCCTGCCGTTACGGGTAGGCGAAAAAAACATCGGCACCATCTGGCTGCTCGCAAACCAGCTGAGCCGGTCGTTGCTGAAAGGGATATGTGCTCAAATATCTGTCGCTATTGCCAATATACAGGCTAACGAAAAATTGCTGGCCTACAAAAAGCAACTTGAGGTAGAAAATGATTACCTGAGGGAGCAGATCAAGACAATTTATAACTTCTCGGAAATAATTGGCAGTGGCGACCAGATGCAAAAAGTGTATCGCTTAATGTCGCTGGTGGCTGATTCCAATACAACCGTGCTGATATCGGGGGAAACCGGAACAGGAAAGGAACTGATAGCAAGGGCCATTCACAACGCATCGCCACGCCGGGACAAACTGATGGTGAAGGTCAATTGCGCTGTGTTACCGGCAAGTCTTATTGAGAGCGAATTGTTTGGTCATGAAAAGGGCTCTTTTACCGGAGCCATCGACAAACGCATAGGTAAATTTGAGCTGGCCAATAACAGTACTCTTTTCCTTGATGAAATTGGCGAGCTGCCGCTTGAAGCACAGGCTAAATTACTGCGTGTAATACAAGAGCGCGAATTGGAGCGATTAGGGGGTAAACAAACCATAAAGATCGACGTAAGGCTGATTGCTGCAACCAACCGCAACCTGGAAGAAGAGGTGAAGGCTGGCCGTTTTCGCTCAGATTTATATTTTCGACTGAATGTATTTCCAATTAACCTGCCTCCGCTTCGTGACAGGCCGGAGGATATTGAACCGCTTACTCATTTTTTTGTGCAGAAGCACAGCAGAAATACCGGCCGCAAGATCAGGAAAATTGCACCAAAAGTAATACAGCAATTACGCAGCTATACCTGGCCGGGTAATGTACGGGAATTGGAGCATTTACTGGAACGCAGTATATTATTAACAACCGACAGCATACTGCAGGATGTATATATACCCAGGAATATGGGGGCTGAAAAGCAAGACGAGGTGCATCTTTTAAACCGGTCGCTGGAGGAAGTTGAACGTAGTTATATTATTGAAGCGTTAAAGCGATGTGCCGGCAAAATTTCAGGTGCAGGCGGCGCTGCCGAAATATTGAACATCCCCGGCAACACGTTGCATTCCAAAATGAAAAAGTTAGGCATCAGTAAACGCGATTATTTTGCCTGATAATATTTCTTAGAACTCCGGTTTTTCTTCCCTTTATATGGTGATCCGGATCGTGCTTTCACTAAATAAAGTGAAAATCGTAAAAGCCTTTATTTGTTATATATCTGATTATCAATAATTTGATTGATTGGCATCACCTTTGCATTTCAAGGGCAACAAGTCATTAAAAAAATCAACATTATGAAAATCGTAGTCATTGGAGGCACAGGCCTCATCGGATCAAAAGTAGTAGCAAAACTTCGCCAGCAGGGGCACCAGGTCATCGCTGCCTCTCCGGACACAGGTATCAACACCATTACGGGAGCCGGATTGGCTGAGGCCATGAGCAACACGGATGTTGTTGTAGATCTTGCAAATTCTCCATCTTTTGAAGATCAGGCCGTCATGGAATTTTTTCAGACTGCCGGCCGTAACTTACTGGCCGCAGAAATCAACGCTGGGGTAAAACATCATGTGGCGCTTTCTATTGTCGGAACTGACCTCATGCAAAACATCGGTTACATGCGGGCTAAAAAAGTTCAGGAAGACCTTATCAAGCAATCAGGAGTGCCTTACACTATTGTCAGGAGCACCCAGTTTTTAGAGTTTCTGAAAGGTATTGCTGATCAGGCGACCGTTGGAAACGATGTACATCTTTCTGATGTCCGGTTCCAGCCTATTGCTGCAGAAGATGTAGCCTCCTTTGTAGCTAAATACGCACTGGAGGCCCCTGTTAATGGCATAACAGAAATAGCCGGCCCCGATCGCTTTGCCTTGTATGAAATAGTGGCCCGGTATCTGCGGCTTGCAAACGATCCGCGCCAGGTGCTATCTGACGGCAAGCCGTCCTATTACGGTGGAGAGATTAGCCATACTGCATTAGTGCCCGCCGGCAAGGCTGAATTTGGGGCTATCGATTTTGAAAAGTGGTGGAATAACCAGTTACAAAAGGCCTGACAGAACGAGCTGCCTCCTGTTGAAACGAAGATGACGGGTGCCAGTTTGCCGAGGATGTTGTAACGGGAATGCACTTTCCACCAGTTCGTGCATCAGGATATCCCTACGCCGGCGTAATTATCCTTACGAAAACCGGTCAACAACACGGCAAGTCAGCAGGTAGCAGATCGAACTTTCGCCAATTTTTTTTCGACAACAAATTATCGTTCAGCTGGTCCGGGTGACGGACCAGCTGTTACTGAAAAAAAACAAATTATTCATCAATCAATATAAATACCATGAATACATTCTTTTTATATCCCGACGGTGAAAATCTGGAAGATCAGCCAGATGGGCGCACCCGGGCTGACAGCGAGTCCGTACATAGCATCAGCGAAGGCAGTGAGTTTTTGGACGATGCGATCCGCATGAAAGAAATGCCATTAATGTTTAGTGAAGAAAAAATTGATGCCGGAGGCGCCCGGTATTTATTTTAGTCTTCCCTGGGGAAACGGTAAATGATGTTCCTGGTTCGCAGATGGGCAGGTTATTTGAGATCGAATTAAAACAAATACCCGGTGAAACACATTTATCGTTTATGCCAGAACCTCAAAACAGTATTGTCTTGTAATTCATCTGATTCGAAATAATAATAAAAAATTGAGCCATGCAAGCATATAATATCGAAGTTAATAATGTGCTTCCCATATTAACGGATCTGGTCGAAGCAATCAGGAACTTTAATGATTCCCAACACATTTATCTAAGCCGGGCATGTGATAACAGCATACCTGAGTCAGGAATTCTTAAAAAGGCATTTGGAATTAAAGAGAGTAAACTACCCGAGTTTTTAACCAATTTAGGTGTCCGTAGCCTGACTTTAAGTTCACCATACGCTGAAGATCCACTTTCCGGATACACCTTTGATATGGAAGAGCGTGGTGGCAAAAGGAACAGATGGTCTGAAATTAAAAGCGAAAAACTCGTTTATGATCTGTCAAAACTGTTTCAGGCTTGTCGCACGATCGCTTTTGACGACTGGGCAAATGTGGCAAACTCCTCTGACTTATGGAGCGGTTTGCTTTCAGATGTTATCCGGCCTTTACAGAAAAAGGACCTGGATTTTATTTTTTATCTTGGAGATCCTGCTGAAAAGTTATCCTTCCAGGTTGACGAGATACTCGACATTATAAGTGAATTTTCAAAACATGGCCGGGTTACATTTTGCCTGGACGAAAGTGAGGCTGTTAAATTATGGATGGTTCTGAATGGCGAACGTCCGGACTATACATTAAACGCTTTTGCATTAAGCGAATTAAAAAGGAAATACTTTTCCATATTCAGGACGATGACGGTGGACCGGTTATTAATTTGGTCTGCAAATGACGCACTGGTATATTCCGAAGATCAACAATTTGTATTAACGCGAAAGGTAGTAGACCGCGACATCGAGATTGCAGAGAATGCAAGAGATAATTTCATTGCCGGCTTTACTGTGGGTTTGTTAATGCAGCTTGACATCAGGTATTGCATTGCTTTGGGATTAATTGTTTTTGGCTCACATGGAGAAAACAATTCAAATCCTGGTAAAGAAGACCTGCTTGCTTATATTGAAAAGTGGATTGTTGATATTAGTAACGATGCCAGTATAAGTCTTTATCAATAATAAAGGATACAGAGAGCAATACTGGGTTTATTTGGTGGTGACTGAGCCCAGTTTGGCATATTCCACATCATTGGGTTCCCATAATTCGATCTTATTGCCCTCCGGGTCCATCAGGTGTACAAAATTGCCATAGCTTGTCTTTTGCACGCTGTCAACCGGCAGGATACCTGCCGCTTTCATTTGGGATAAAAGCTGGGCCAACCCTTCCACGCGGTAATTGATCATAAATTGCTTTTCAGAGGGCTGAAAGTATTTGGTGGTTTCCTTAAACGGCGCCCATGCGGTAAAACCCTTTTTTGTGCTGTCTATGCCCTGGTGCCATTCAAAAGTTGAACCATAGTCCGACATGCGGATGCCCAGGTTCTTGCTGTACCAGGCTTTCAGTGCTGCGGGGTCTTTAGCCTTAAAAAAAATACCGCCGAGGCCCGTCACGCGCGGGCCGCTATTGACAGGGTTGGTTAAACGGCTGAAACCGTAGCCCAACAGGAAGGCCGCGCAAAGCAGGCCGATTAGCATAAACTTTTTCATGATATGCGTTTTAACTAAAGATAGGAAATATAAACCGGTTCGGGATTTGCATTATTAAGGCACCTGAACGCCCTTATGAAAATGAGAAGCGTTTTCTTGTCTTGTTATTGTTTTATCACCAAATTTGCGACCATGACGGAATTGAACCAATATGAATGTGAATTGCTGGATGCGGTGCTGGAGGCCTTTGGTATCCCGGACAGCCTGACACGCCGCCAATTGCTGGAATTGTTTGACCAGGATGAGTCTGCCGCTTTTGCCATGGTGCAAATATTGCTCAGGGAAGAGTTGATTGCAGAGGCGGGTAAGCATGGTGATTATGAGCTGCCGGATAAACTGATCTTAAAACCCAAAGGGGAGAAATTTTTGCGGGAGGGTGGCTTTGCAAAGCGCTACCGGATGGAACAAGATAAGCCGGTGGAGGTAGGCGGTACGCTGGCCAAACTGCAGCAGCAGAATATGCGGCTGCAAAATTTGAAGTTGTCGGCGGAGTCGCAGGTGGGTGATTTGCAAAAAACGATCAGTAAACTTCGTACGCTGCAATTTGTCTGGTGGGTGCTCATCATGCTGGCCTTTATTGTGGGCTATTTTATTGGTCATCATAAGCATTGAAATTTGCAGGTAAAAATTTGATTGTATTCATTCTTCTATGTACCGCATCCGAACATAAAGTGTTCGCTTTCGGTACAGGCGTACAAGTGTTCATGCCAATCTCATAAAAAAAGACTTCACTGAATTGATAATTTACTTTCTGATTATCAACTAATTGCAGCTTATTTTTAATAAATACTAATCAATTAGTATTTATCCTAATGAGTTAGTATTGTTTTTGCTCTGGATAGGTTGATAAGATTAGAGACCGGAGATCAGCATTTAGAGTTTAAACACATATCACATGAAAAAAATGATCGTAAGCTGCTTGTTCGCAGCGGTATTGATGACAGCATTTATGAGCGGCGCGCTGGCCCAGCAAAAAACGAAAGACGATGATGACGACCAGGAGGAGGGCCACTTTGGCCGTTCGCCGGGCACGTGGGATGGTATTGTGAAGGAGGGGATAGTCAACATACAGTTTTACGGCAAACACTGGAGCAACGGGCGCAATTTCGACGCTGCCGAGCTTGGCACTTTACCGGTGGATAAGATCGGCGAGTTTAACCTAAGCCGTGAAGCCGGAAAGATGACCTTTAAAGGTGTTTTCCAGGGGCATTGGGGGCATGGCACTTATAAATTTGAGGAGAACGCGGCGTTTAAAAGCTACCTCCAACAAAAGGGCTACAGCGGTTTGGATGATGAACTGATGGTCAGTGTTTTCTTTACCAACATTAATAAGGGTTATTTCGATTTCCTGAAGGAAAACGGTTATGCCCAAATTTCGAACGGGCAGTTTAAGGACCTTGCCGAACAGAACATGAGCCGCAAAGTGCTGGAAGAATATTTCACCCTGTTTAAAACAGAAGGCTACGGGCACCAGTCATTAGACAAATTGGTTGAACTGAGGGAGCACGGCGTAAGCGCAAAGTATATCAGCAGTATTCATGCTATGGGTTATAAGGACTTTTCGCTGGATAAGGCGCTTGAATTGCGCGATCACGGGGTGACCGCCAATTACATTGCCGAAGTGCGGAAAATGACCAACGGCAACGTTACGCTCGACCAGGCCCAAAACCTGCGCGACCATGGCGTAAGTTCTGAATATGTAGCCAGCCTGAAAAAGATGGACCCTAACATGACGCTCGAAAAGGCACAGGAACTGCGCGACCATGGGGTGAGCATCGCATTTATCAACAGTTTGCAAAGCATGGGTTATAAAAATGTGTCGCTGGATAGAGCCATGGATCTGGTTGACCATGGCGTAAGTGCCAATTTCATCAAAAGTATTACCGAACTGGGCTTTAAGGACCTGAGCCTGGATAAGGCCGAGGAGTTAGTGAACCACGGCGTAAATGCCGCATTCATCAGAAAGATGAAAGACAAGGGCCTCAAACTGCAAACCCTGGATGATTACATCAGGCTGCGGGATACGGGGTTTAAGGATTGAGGATGGTGAGTAGTGAGTGTTTGTTCGATATTCGTAAGGTATTCAACCTAAACGTCTTTCATGAAAATGAGGGGCGTTTTTGTTTGCGGCAGGGAAGGGGGGCTGAATTTAATTCAGCCTGCTTTGTTTGATTTCGATAAGTTTTCTGTCCGGGATTACCGTTTGGGGATGGGAAGAATATTTGTTGAGCAGTCTTCGTAACCTGCTCAGCTCGTCCGCCATCATTTGCTGAACGGTTAAGATAGCTATAAGTTGATCCTGTTTGTTTCCGCCTTCTTTAAGCAGCTTCCGATAAGCACGCGTTGCATGGTCGTACTGCTGCTGGTAATACGCAATACGATCATTTACACATGCATCAAAGTCTGTCCATGTAATTGGCATGTAGGTTTTTACGAAAAACCAGGTGCGCGGGTTTTATAAGTTTAATAATTTATACGCTGGTGAATTCACATAAAAAATAGGTTCGCTCGCCATTGTTTACCGATAGCGCCTTTCATGAAAATGAGGGGCAGTGGTATTGGTGCGGTGATAAACCTCAGTTACTTGAGCGTGGACGCTCAAATTCTCTACAGTCAAGCGTTACGCTGGACTGGGGCGGGGATTATTGTTTAATTTTTCTGACAAGGTAAGATAACAACACGCTAACAAAACCAACTCCTACGGCAATAATCACCTGCGAGAAAGTCGGAATACTGAAGTGAAATATCCCCCTTAAAAAAGGCACGCTTATGATTAATACTACCAATAAAGTGGTGATTGCTAATATGAAAACAAGCAAGTTGTTTTTTACGCGGAATATACTTGAAAATGATATAGATAAAGACCGGTTAATGAGCGTTAATAACTCATTTGAGCTGATTAGCGTAATAAAAAGCAGCGTCCGTAGAGTATCTTCTGAATAATGCTGACTCAGGCCAATCTTATAAATTGTTATTAAACCGGCGGTTATTGCTGCTCCCTGGATCAAAGCGCTGCCTAATTCGCGGAATGTTAGAAGATTGGTTGCAATCCGGCGCGGGGGAATATTCATAATACCCTTTTCCAGTGGCTCATTCTCATATACTATAGAACATGTAGGTCCCATCACCAATTCAAAAAAGATAACATGAACAGGTGAAAACAAGTAGGGGTATTGCCAGTTGAGTAAAAGCGGTATAGTAACTATTAAGATTATCGGGATATGGATGGCGATTATATAACTTATGGCTTTCTTTAAATTGATATAAATCTGACGCCCCATGGCTATGGCTTCAGTCATTTTAGACAGGTCATCATCTAAGAGAACCAGAGAAGCTGTTTCCCTGGCGATCTCGGTACCCCGCTCACCCATAGATATCCCTATATTTGCTGCCTTGAGTGCCAGCGCATCATTGACGCCATCGCCTGTCATCGCTACAATATTCCCCATGCTTTTCAGCGCCTCAATCACCTTCAACTTTGATTGCGGGAACATCCTGGTAAAGACATTTGTGCGGTCTATTGTTTGTTTTAGCTCCTCGTCACTTAATGCAAGTAGCTTTTCTCCATCTATGGCCGAGTCAGCGCCGATAAGGCCCGCTTGATTTGCAATAGCTGTTGTTGTAACGGCATTGTCCCCGGTGATGATCTTCACCTTGATACCAGCGCGGTAAAACTCATTAAATACTTTGCCGATCATTGGTTTAGGTGGATCAAAAAATGCTACCAACCCTAAAAAATTGAAGTTAAAACCAGTTTGCTGTTCTGGTAATTCTCCTTGCGGTAATATCCCTTCGGCAACAGCCAAAATGCGGTACCCTTTTTGGGACATATTGGTTAAGATTTCATTTATTTTATCGACAGCGACCGGTGGTAGCGCACACCTGTTTAATAAATTTTCTGCCCCGCCTTTAGCCGCAATAATTTTTGAGCCCGTATCATCCGCAAACACGTGGGTCATCATTGGCGGTTTACCTGCAAGCGGATATTCTTTGTACATGTGATATTGTTTCCTTTTGTCCACAGCACATGCTTTCTGGTATTCGTTGTGAAGCTCTTTTTCCATAGGGTCAAACGGTACCGGTTCACTCGACCACATGGCATATTCTATTAATTTCAATGCGGCTGGTGTGCTAAATTCTCCTTTGTGAAATACCTGGTCATCAGTATAACAGTAAACATCTTTTAATTCCATCGAATTTTGGGTGATTGTGCCTGTTTTATCGAGACAGATAACCGATGCCGCACCCAATGCTTCAACTGTTCTGACATCTTTTGCCAAAATTCCGCGCTGTATAAGTCGCCAGGCACCCAACGCCATAAATGCCGAAAATGCTACCGGTATCTCTTCAGGAAAAATTGACATAGCAAGCGTAAGGCCTTTAAGTAAACTGCCTAATAACGATGCCGTCCTGAGGTAGCTAACTATCCAGATTGCAACAAACGCAATCAATCCGATAACGGTCATCCTGGCAACAAACCTGTGTATTTGTATCTCAAGCGGTGATTTCTCTTCGGTGATTTCTTTTAACGACTGGCCTATTTCGCCCATTTTTGTTTTGACACCGACTTGAGTGCTTATGTATACTGCCATTCCTGAAACAACCATAGTGCCCTGGTAAACCATGCCATTGTTTTCATCCAGGCTCTTCGCTACGGCCATCGCTTCGCCGGTTAGTAAACTTTCGTTGACAGCGAAGTCATGCAGGTAAACGATTTTCCCATCGGCAGCCATTATAGTTCCTTCTTCGGCAACAAGGTAATCGCCAACAACAACCTCTGCATTGTTTATGTAGGTCACGATATTGTCCCTGATCACTTTTGTCTTGGGAGCAGAGATTTTCTTTAAGGCTGCTAATGCCTTACCGCTGCGCCTTTCCTGGAATATGGATATGGAAACTACAATGCCAAGCGCCACGATCATAAAAAAAGCTTCTGTGAGTTGTGACGATAAAAAGTATATCACGGTAACCACAATAAGTAATATGAGCATAGGATCAGATACAGCTTCTTTTAAAATCTGTATCCACCCCCTTTCGTAGGTGTCGATGATGTTTGAACCAAACGTTTGCCGTGATAAAGCAACCTCGTCTTCAGTAAGTCCCTTGTATGGGTATGGGTTGGCTTTCATCAATCGGGATATTGTTCTTGATCCATTTTTATATTCGGCGACTCTGGTATTTAATTTTTTTCAAACAGCCATTTCAAAGGCTTCACCTCTTGTTCAGGCTTAAGCCCAAACTTTTTGATACAATGCTCCCGGATCATCTCTTTTGCTTCGTCAATGCTATTGGTCACAAGAAATAAGCGATCGTCTTTTTCTCCGATTGTGGCACTCTTTTTCATTTGTTCAATATGCTCAATAAGGTCTTTATGATATTCCTTACCGAATATGATAATCGGGAAATCCTCGATCTTATGCGTCTGGATCAGCGTTAATGCCTCAAAATATTCATCCAGGGTACCATAGCCGCCGGGCATCACCACAAAAGCATAGGAATATTTAACCAGCAGCACTTTACGCAGAAAAAAATGCTTCACATAAACCCATTTATCAAGATAGGGGTTGGGTTTTTGTTCAACGGGCAATTGTATATTACAGCCAACCGAGCGTCCGCCCACATCCTTTGCACCACGGTTGGCGGCTTCCATTAAGCCGGGGCCACCACCTGTAAGAATAGTGAAACCCAATTGAGCAAACGCTGCTGCTGCCTGCCTGGTCAACTCATAAAACGGGTGACCTTCTTTAAAACGCGCCGAACCAAATATGGTAATACACGGCCCCATAAAGTGCAGTGCCCTGAAACCGCGAATAAACTCGACCATAGTTGCAAATGCAAACTTGAATTCCTTCAGCCTTGAATGCGGCCCTTCAAGAAATATGATCTCTGATTTGTTCATGCTAACTGATATTCATACAAAAAAGGTAGTCTTTCCATGCATCGAAAATATAGCTCAAATATGGCGTCCCGGCCGGCCATTATAAATGACTTAGGTCATTA
>Ga0307517_10011742_pt1 | contig 12111 bp, 13 predicted proteins | sample 23_EM_MG_FD_194515 | JGI IMG/M metagenome (GOLD analysis project Ga0307517, IMG submission 194515) | Populus trichocarpa ectomycorrhiza microbial communities from riparian zone in the Pacific Northwest, United States - 23_EM | ecosystem: Host-associated > Plants > Roots > Unclassified | place... | reverse complement strand
GTAGGAAATGGACACCATGCTGCAAGAAATGGTCCCAAACGACCAGCGTCGATTGCCGAGCTCGCGGAGATGGCGATGTTGGATTTGTGGGATGACACCAAAGACTTCAAGCACTATCTCAGAATGGCCGAGAAATATCGGAAAGAAGGGAAAGATTGCGCGAGGAAAGGCGACCTTGAGGGTGCGTTCGTCGCACTCGCCCGAGCAGCTACCCTCGTGCTGGAGAAGCTTCCCATGCATCGAGATTACAATGGTATGCTGAACGTCAGTCAACGACAAAACCTTTCTTTGGTGCGTATTTCAACTATGATTTTGCTTTTCACCGATCTATTTCCCTCTAAAATTCCCCTGTCTGTTCGAGTTACCTGATCACTTATCATTTTCGCCATTACTGAATTCACGCTCTCTTTATCATTATAGAATGGACAAGATATCCTCGACAACTTGAGTGATCTCAAGCCTGCTCTGGTTGACCGCTATGAAAAATGGCTTCAGAAACACCCCGATGGCGTTGAGCCCGAGCACACTCCTAATGCACGAACACAAAAGATCACTCATGAGGACACAGCGGCCCGCGCTCAGGCTCAACGAGGGCAATTCCAAGCAGAGGAGCGGGCAAGACTTGAGGCGAGGGAGCAGCAGCGAATGGCAGCCGAAGAAGCGGCAAAGTGGAGGCGGCAACGGGAACAGCTGCAAGCGCAGGAAGATATGGAGAGGGCTCGAAGGAAAAACGCCGCTGCGGCTGCTGCTCGACAAGCAGCCGCCACCCACGCACCCGATTTGACATTCTCGAGAGCCCCGAATGGGCATGGATCGCAAAGCACTGTCGTGCTGTCTGACGGTCGTCCGCCAGGCGAAGTCAACCGCCAACAGCAGCTTCAAGAACAAATGAGGTTGAGGGAAGAGGAAATAACAAGACGGCAAGCTGAGCAGAAGAGAAAGCATGAACAGGAAGGGATTGCCCGGCGACAACGCGAAGCAGAAGACGCTGCTCGGGCTGCTCGCCAAAACCTGATGCCAGGCCCTCTAACGACGGCCTATCCGCCCGATTCGACACCATCGTCGGGGGCTTCTGTATCACCCATGTTTGCGAATCCTTCTACTTCCTCTGTGGCGACCACTCCATCATCAAACCTTTACCAACCAGCTCCGATCGAGTATCCATCCATGAGCCACCTAATGCCCCTAGAAAATCCCAGCAGATACGAAGGTGACTCGACGGACTCTGAGTCAATTCACCATCACGATTTTCGCCATCATAAATCCCCTGGGAGGCCTGTCAGGAGGTACGCAGTATGATATTCTTGCATTATTATGACTTACCATCTTTGCGCAGTCCTCACTACCCTCCACCTATAACAACTACATCTCCCATTCCCGGCGCGGGTTCAATCCGGTATCCTACGTTGATGTCGCAACACCAAAAAAGCCAAGGATATTTCCCTTCCCTTAACTCGATGTTCATAGACACCACCGATAGATATCATGGAGGCTCCTCAGTGCTCTTCGGCGCGAATGCCAACGAAGGAGGTCATCCTGCTCCATATCCTGGTCTTCCCCCATCTTCTGCGCCAATACAACCACATAACCAGCAAGATTCAAGTACATCTTACATACGACCTCCCCCGCTTCCCCCTGCGGCTGGTAATCCGCCGCAATCTGCCCCACCAATACAAACGGAAGCTGTCAGAATCCCCAAGCCACCGGATGCGATTTTCGATCCAAACATACCCCTTAAAACCGTTACGCTCGCACGCGAATGTCTTCCTCGTTTCCTTGCGATTGCCAGGGTGAACACGGAGATGAATAAGGAGACATGTGGGTTGTTGTTGGGGAAGGACAGGGGACACAAATACTCCGTGACGACTCTGTTGATTCCTAAGCAGCATTCAACGAGCGATACATGTACGATGGACGAGGAGGAATTAGTTCTGCAATTTACGGAAGAACGGAGTTTGATCACGCTTGGTTGGGTCAGTCATTCTTTGTTCTATTTATATGGAAAGAAGAGCCGTATTGATTTGGTTGCGTCCCCGTAGATACACACGCATCCTTCACAGTCATGTTTCATGTCCTCAGTTGACCTACACACTCATTCCGGATTCCAACGCATGCTTCCAGAGTCCTTTGCAGTCGTCTGCGCGCCGAAATCCAATCCTAAGTACGTTTTCTCTATTTTTAACTGGTCCCATCACTGAAATGCAACGCCAGCTTCGGAATCTTTCGCTTGACGGATCCGCCTGGCCTATATACTATTCTTCAATGTAAAGCGAAGGAGGCTTTCCATCCCCATCCTGATAAACCTATTTATACCGTACGTCAAGATAACTCCTGTCTACTTTCCCTCAGATTCTAAGTGATGGTTCATTCCTATAGGATGCAGACAAAGGGCACGTGCAGATGAAGGACTATTCATTGGAAATTGTTGATCTCCGATGAGTAATCGACCCATTCCTTGATCCTTTTTTCTTGACAGTTATAGAGTCAAACGCTCTTGCATTCCTTCCTACTCCGGTTTATATGTTCAACTCGTCATCGCCATTTCACTATTGCATAACTCATAAATCTCTGTCCTATACCCGCCCTTGCAAACCTGTACGACAACATTCACCGTCAAACAACTATCTATTCACCCATGTATTTTCGCCCCTGCCTAAATGTATAACATGTGACATGATCCGTGGAATTTGGGGTTAGGGCGCCTCTAGGAGTTTGCAAACGTTGGTGCTGTGGCCGCCCTGTAGAACCACGGCGAGTCGACACGTTCGAAACCTCGTGAGAGCTACAGCTACAATGGAATACACTATCGCCGTGGTGTTACAGTTTTGGCACCCACTCGCATGGTTCACCTGCATCCAAAAATAAACGCGTTGATGGCTGTTGATGGTGCTGTAAATGAGGGCATTATAAAAGCGGCAGAAACTACTCTATTCGAACACCCTCTTCCCTTTTGCTTCTCGCTGCCAAGCATGATTCTTGCTGGTCTAATTGTTGCTGCTCTTGCGTCACTCGCCCACGGGGCATCTGCTGAGAAAGGACATGATGATCATGGTCATAAGTACGATTTACTTGATCGTTGCCATCCGTTTCCCAATATTTCCCTACTTACTATGATATCTCTCGTTTTGTGTTAGAGGGCCCGGGCACGTTGTGGAGGGTGTTGTGTTCGACCGCTACATCACCATATGGCTAGAGAACACCGACTTCGGTGCAGCTTCCGCAGACCGTGAGACCCCTTCCCATTTACCATCGGAGGGTGGTTAATTGACTTCTTGAATCTTTATGAAGCAAACTTCCAGGCACTAACAAAGCAGGGCCTCCAATTGACGAACTATTTCGCTGTGACCCACCCCTCGGAACCCAATTATATTTCCACTGTCGGTGGAGAATATTTCGGGATGGAGAATGACGACTTCACTCAAGTACCGGCAAACGTCTCCACCATCGTCGACTTACTGGAGGACAAAGGAATTTCCTGGGCTGAATATCAGGAAGATATGCCTTCGTCTGGATTTACAGGGTTTCAATCCCTGAACGCCCAAGGCAAGAACGATTATGTCCGCAAACATAAGTGAGTCATTTTCTCAGGCTTTGTTCATTTCTCTATTTTCTAAAAACTATACAGCCCATTGATTATTTACGACTCGGTTGCGAATGTTCCTGCTCGCGCTAACCAAATCAAAAACTTCACACTGTTCGAGCAAGATCTGAAGAACAATGCGCTTCCTCAATGGATGTTCTTCACCCCAAACATGAGTGAGGAGTTTCTCGTTCATCATTCTGCGACTTTTCCAACTTTACTGATATTACTGTTTAGCGAACGATGGCCACGATACAAACATTACATTTTCCTCGAAGTGGGCAATCGGTTTCTTGACCCCACTTCTCAAGAATCCCCACTTCAATGGACCGAAAACCTTGATTTCTCTCAGTATGTCATCTCTTCAAGTCCTATTTAGAATATTGGGTTATGTTGACATGTCCTTCTCTAGCTTTTGACGAAAACGGTAGTGACGGTCTACAAAACCGTGTCGATACTGTCCTTCTCGGAAACGCAGTTCCCCGCTCCCTCGTTGGTACACAGGACGCCACATTCTACAATCATTATTCCGATATCGCGACTATTGAAGCCAACTGGAAGCTTCATACTCTTGGCCGATACGACGTAGGCGCCAACATATTCAGCTTTGTCGCGAAGAAGACCGGCGACGTCATACGTACCCTCCCAAACCTGGACCAGACGTTCTTGAATGCCTCATACCCTGGGGTCTTCAACAGTGGGCCCAAAGCCCCTTTACCTATTCCCAATACGTCGCTGGTGGTGAACCATCGCACTGTCCTCCCGAAGATCGTCGCTACTTGGGGATCCGCAGCCTTGCAAAAATGTACGACGTACAATGGCAGTTTGATTATACCTTCCAAGACCAATCCCCCGGTTCTTCCAGAGGGGTGTTAAACGTCTTTTCGTCATACTTTTTTCTTATTTTATAAGTTGCACGAATGAAATGATATCTTGAATTTACATAGATCTGTTTGAGAAGGCGGTGTCACCAGCAAATATGTACGCAGTCGGAGTCCATTCGACGAAAACGAAAAATATTCGGGCTTCCGTTAATTCGGCATAATTTCCAATGAAAGAGTATGAACCATCATGCGCCGTGAGTGTTTCAATTGAATGTTCCTGCACTTACCCGCGTGTAAAATCACTCATTTTGAATGATTTGCACATTCCGGTTTCTTAGACTATTTATATACTGAATCTTGCATAAGTAACATGCTATTGACATGCCATTGCATTTCGACAGACCCGTAGAATACACGTGCGCACATTTTAATGGCGCCTTGGTTATTTATAGGCAAGGTACAAACAATGCAAGTACCGTGAGACCGGCCAGGCTTTGTACCGAGTCCGAGTCACCGGACATGACTTTCGAAGGTTTCTGTCGCCACTCATGGGGATGTTCCATGCCGTTACATAATTGGTTTACCAGAATAGACCTTGCGTCTCCCGGTCATAAGTATTTCGAGGGAAGACCTAAATAGTAAATATTGGGGCCTTTCTCGCTCAAACGTCACTGGTACGTTGAAGATCTTAGCCGCGGCAGACGGCAGTATTCATATAGACGCACTGTCAGAAGTTCCCATGCAAGAGTTCCCATGGCGCTTTGCACATGTCTTGATACTGCATGCATCAGCAAAACGTTCTACGTACACATAGTACCGTTCTCACAAGGTTTGATATGGCAAGAATCCTTATTCACATGTTGACAGAAGACTATGGTCATGCATGTGGAAAACTCGTTTGGGTAATATTCAGCTCCGACCTAAGCTCGGGGGGCAACGACGGTCGCTCTTCATCTAAAAGATATACCAAGGTCGCCCATCTTGGTCGCCTCGTCCACTTTATTCCCAATCGTGAATCCGTAGCCGGCCGATTCCTATGAAGCTGACCGTTCCGTAGAGCGCATCCATTCCTTTTCCCTCATTCGTTTCTTTCTAACCCCAAACCTGCGATACCCCGCTCTTCCTGGAATTATCACTCACCCTGTTTATCCCACTGGTTGGGTCCCATTTATTAGCCTCGAAATGAACCATCCGTACAGCGCAGCAGCGAGTTACATCTATGCAAACGAGGTGCGCTCAGTTCCTTGACTTTATTCGCTTGGCATTAACTGTAAATTGTGCAGCGGTCGACATTGGGCAGTGAACCCGTTTTCATGTCGCATGGACACCCGTACCAAAACACACAATGGATCGCAGCTGCACCTCCAACGTCCGTAAATTCACAAAAAAAGAAACCTCTCTCACCCGTCAGTAGTTCTGAATTGGTATTTAAAGTCACCACTGAACGGATTTGCATAAAGTATTATAATTCCGCGGATTCCTCTTCTCCATTTCCGGCGGATATTCGATCCCATAAATTCGAGATATTTAGTACCCCTTCTTACGGGACAAGCGCCTTGAACTCCCAGAGCACAAAGATGGAACCCCCACCATTTGTGTATAAATCCATCATGGTGACGTTTGATACATCAAGCGAAAATGTTGTGGTCGGGCGCCGGCAGATGAGGGTAGGTTTCCTGTCATTTGCACACGGCTGGGCTGATCTTTTTTTTTTTCTTCTTTTTTTTTTTTTAGAAAAAAGCAAAGGCTCTGAAGCGACTGTTCAAACGGTTTCGTCAAGGGATCTCCAGAATTTTTACCCCAAGTTGAATTAATACCCCTCATCCGTGCCTCTCGATGATTCGATGATGGATAACGTTGGCACTCTATTATTGTTTAATGCGGTGTCGCCTCCAGGCCATCATATTTCCCCCTTTGATTCCACGATATTAATATTCAAGCACTCCGACTCCCATATTTTCGATAAAATGGACAAATACTATAGCAGATAACGCACTGACAATCGATACTTATACGCTGTAACATAGAGCCCTAGAAACAAGAAGGCCAAGAAAAAGGCTGGGGCGAGCGGTGGAAGCAAGCAAGTGTGGACGGAAATGTGACTGTGTTCAAGGTTTTGGAGTATGCAGAATACTGTTTGGATCGTCGCTTTGGTACTGGAATTGCGAATAAACTGTTTCTAGTGAGAGGTACAAACGTAACGCAAAGACTAAACCTCTTGCTCATGCATCCGATTTCTGAAGTTCTCCAGGAAGTCCCCACCCTTTGATTGGTCAATAATCTGCAAATCCACCCCTTCATCGGCGAGCTGTAAGAGTTGGGCGGCAGTTTCGTCGTTTATATGCGATTTGCTGGCGAAAGCCTTCAGCGCGAATGACCGCCGGAGGCCGTTACGATATAACATCGGAATATAATGCCAAGAAAATGGAGGGACGGGATCGCCCATTTTACACTCTAAGAACTGAAGGTGAGGTAAAAAGGGTTCGGGCGTGAGATCTGAGTCTGAGTCGAAGATCCGAAGGAGGATGTCATCCATTACAGCCTCCTCGTCTCCCTCTGTCAACCAGAAGCATAATTGTAAGCGTTCGAGTGAGGGTAGTTTTTGAAGTAAATTTTCGACTTCATAGAGAGTTGAAAGGTTGTCTAGGTTCAATACTTTGATGGAACAGCCTGATCGCTGAACAAAGGACAGCATGGCTGCTATGGAGTGGCGTTCACCACTCGTGTTCGGTGTCCATTCTTCGAGAGACGGAAGGTTGATTTTATTCAAAACCCCTTCTGTATAGGATGTCGACAGATGAAGCGAACGGAGTCGGGGATGAAGGACAGAATTTATAAAGCCAATATCGCGCCGCGCGCACGTAGAAAGACAATAGTATTCAAGGCTAGGAGCTTGTCGTAAGAGGTCGAGCCCTTTGCGAATGGTGACCTCGGAGAGGGTTGCGTGTGTAATGTTGTCCCAGCGAACGTTGATCAATGTTAAAGGGAAACGGCTGAGTTTGAGGTGGGTCACGTTGAGCTTCGATTCCGTCATGAATTCCGGCATTGGCAGTAATGCCTTGACAGGGGTGGCAGCGAGCTCAAGGCAGACAAGCTGCTTAGGTTCGGTGGAACTGGAGAAGCGCTTGATGATGTCTGCACCCGCTGTGAGATGGAGGTTTCGCCACCGGCCAGAGTGCAAATTAAGAATGTCTATAGCTAAGCCCGTCGCAACCTCTAATGCGTTTTTCCGGGTCTTGGTATCACGGGGAGGATCGTCCTCGGGATCGTCCTCGGGCAAACCGAGATCCCAGTCCTTATGAAAGAAATGAACGGTCAATGGAAGCGCCCCTGTTCGACCCAGCCATTCGTGGAGTAAACCTGGCAGCGATTCCGCCATAGATTGCGTCATTGAAGGTTTAATCCCAATGTATAGGATTGTCCAGAGGTGCGGCGTTGCCCATACCAATTGGCGCCACTTCCGACATACAGATCCAAGCTTCAAAGGCCTTGCCCATATGTCCGAGGCAGGCCCAGGTGTAGCCTTCTGCTGATGTTCACCATTGTTTAACGTCGGCAGGGAGAGATGGAGGATGCGAGAGCCGATTTCTGGGGGTAATTTATGTATAAATGGATCGTGAACTGCGTTCATCGCGGTTCCAATAGCGTCATGTTGCGCCTTCAGTTGTTTGATTTGACGACGGATGGCTGCCCGCTCTTTGCATGGTGAGCATTGACCGCCATCCAATACATCGCAGGTTATTAATTGGTCTTCAGGTCCAAAATCCACACAATGGCTACATAACGCTGCCATATCTTCGATAACGGAATTAGCCAGCCTAAACAGATTGAGATTAGGTGGATACCTGAAGGTGGTGGAAAGTCTGACCCAAGTCTGACAATCGTCGTGCAGCCGGTGATTACGGATCAACATCAATTGACGTTCAAACTCCGACAAAAACTGATGGGAAATTGAAGCGACGTGGTTGGACGCTGAGCCGAACGACGAGCAGCGCCTCTTTTCTTTTTATTCACCATCCTCGAGCCTCTGCGGGCTCGCCGCCCACAACTCAGACCATTTATACCTGTTAGCACATCCACCGTGCTACCATGTTACGCATTGTTTCCACTGTATCGCGGCCTTCGTCGACGGGACTACTCGGGAAGGTTGTAGTCTCGACCCACACGCCACATAGCAGTGCGTAACCTCATCAACCATGACGGTCATAGAAGACTGACGAAACTATCGAACGTCAGGTCGCAGGTCCTTTTCTTCAACGTCGAATCGTGCGGCCGATATCACACTCACTGTGGATGGCAAGGAGGTGACTGTACCTCAGGGTGTGTATCATTGGTGAATCGGTATCATCAGGATGTAACCGACGTATTCTGGGTCAGGTTCTGCGTTGATTCAAGCTTGTGAGGCTGCTGGAGCAACGATACCAAGGTATGCCCCCATTTCTCGCGCTTTGACAGGCGACTTGGTTCTAACAATTTCAATAGGTTTTGCTATCACGATAGGTCGGCATTTGCATCCAAAAGCAACCAACTACACTTTAACTGATCATTGTTTATATTTGAAGGTTGGCCATTGCTGGTAACTGCCGGTAAGCAGAATATTCTCTCAAAATTATAAAATAAGTATCTGACTCTTGTCCCTCGATAGTATGTGTCTAGTCGAGGTTGAGCGTTCTCCAAAATCCGTAGCATCTTGGTATGCCCTTACTCTGTAGCACGTCGCGCAACTGAACTTTTTTTTCAAAGTGCAATGCCGGCCATGCCTGGGTCAAAAGTTTTCACAAATACACCACTTGTCCATGAAGCTAGGTACGCGCATTGCTTCGCTATTTATACGTGGCTAAACCATTGCTAATTCATATCTGTTTTCCAGAGAGGGCGTCATGGAATTCCTTCTCGCCAACCATCCTCTAGACTGCCCCATCTGCGACCAGGGTGGCGAATGTGACCTGCAAGACCAATCTATGCGCTACGGTTCAGACCGAACGCGTTTCCACGAAATCACTGGCAAACGTGCTGTCGAAAACAAGGATATGGGTCCGCTGGTCAAGACATCGATGAACCGGTGCATCCAATGTACGCGTTGCGTGCGTTTCGCGAATGAGGTTGCTGGTGTGGAGGAGCTCGGCACGACAGGTCGTGGAAATGACATGCAAATCGGAACATACGTGGAGAAAACGATGGATTCTGAATTATCCGGAAACATCGTCGATCTATGTCCCGTCGGAGCTCTGACCAGCAAACCATATGCATACCATGCACGTCCCTGGGAGCTGAAGAACACAGAGTCGGTGGATGTTATGGATGCTGTTGGATCAAATATTCGGGTCGACTCTAGAGGTGTCCAAGTTATGCGGATTTTACCAAAGACAAATGACGACGTCAACGAGGAGTGGATCAGCGACAAGACACGATATGCGTACGATGGCCTGAAGTTCCAACGGTTGACGACTCCTCTAATAAAACAAGGAGATCGTTTCGTGGCGGCCACCTGGGAGGCTGCTATGACGGCCATTGCTGATGGTCTAGCGGCGTCGGGTGCGCAGGGCGATGAAATCAAGGCGGTCGCAGGACACCTGGCCGATACGGAGACGCTGGTGGCTCTCAAGGACCTCGTCAATCGTCTCGGCTCCGACAATCTCGCTCTGGACCAAATTGGAGGAGACCAACCACCCATTCATGGTGTTGACATCCGTTCAAATTACCTCTTCAACGCTACCATACCCGGTGTTGAGAAGGCGGATGCTATCCTTCTTGTTGGCACCAACCCTCGTCACGAAGCCGCTGTCCTCAACTCTCGCATCCGCAAGAGCTGGCTGCATACTGGCCTTGAGGTTGGAATGGTCGGCGAGCGTGCTGATACTACCTACGGATATGATTTCCTCGGCGAGGATGCAGCGGCGCTGAATAATTTCGTGGCTGGCAAAGGACCTTTTGTGGAGAAATTCAAGAAGGCGAAATACCCTCTTATCATCGTCGGAAGCGCACTCTCGGAACACCCTGATGGCAAAGCCATCTACAACCAACTCGCCAAATTCGTGGAATTGAACAAGGGCCGACTGGTCACACCTGAGTGGAATGGATTCAGCATTCTTCAACGAGTTTGTTCTTTTAATTGCTGTCATGTTGTAGGATAGGTCGCTGATTATTGCTGAATTGACAGGTGGCTTCACGACCAGCAGCCTACGACGTCGGCTTCGTTCCCTCCGCCCGAGCTTCAAAAACCAAGCCTAAATTCGTCTACCTCCTGAATGCCGATGAGGTGGATCCCAAGTCGATCCCTCAGGATGCTTTCGTCGTCTACCAAGGCCACCATGGTGACCTCGGTGCTCAATTAGCTGACGTGTGCCTGCCTGCCGCTGCCTACACCGAGAAGGGCACGACATGGATCAACACCGAAGGACGTGCGCAGATGGGCCGCGCTGCTGTGCCTCCTCCAGGTGCTGCAAGGGAAGACTGGAAGATCGTTCGGTTAGTACTTTTCTTCCAACCTTTTTTTTCTTGTTTTGTTGTGGGCATATGATTAATTTTTCGTTTTTTTTTTTTTTTTTTTTTTTTTTTTTTTTCCAGTGCCCTGTCAGAAGTGATCGGAATGCCACTTCCTTACGACAGCGTTGTTGAGCTGCGAGACCGTCTATGGGAGATCTCACCCACACTAGTACGGTACGACGTTACAGAGCCTACCTCGCATGACGTCGCCCTTGCTGGTCTCAAGGCCCTCGCCACCCAAACAACCGGAACCAAGGCTACTAACACTCCTCTCCGAAAAGCCATTGCCAACTTCTACCAGACCGACCCTATATCAAGAGCGTAAGTTCATCCCTTCTGGCTCTATAGAAACGGTTTTTGCTGATAATTTGACTTCCTAGGTCGGTGACGATGGCCCAATGCTCGCGGGCGTTTGTGAAGGGTGAAAATTACGGCTTTAGCCAGGTGGGGAAAGGCTCACAAGCCGCTTTCGCGTGAACTATTTTGCATTTAGAGAAACTTATTCATCCGAAAACTGCATTTCCCTAATTAAATTCATTTACATATTTCATCGAATTTGAAGGCTTTGGGCTCGCTTTCTATGACGCATAAGAGAATAATTAAATTGTAGATTATACACAAGTTGAAATGCGCGAAAGAGTAAGCCGTTAAATTATGAGTACAGTTGATAGTGAGATTATGAGGATTTGCCAGAAATCAACAATTCGTACGCTTATCATTCTTAATCACTCTTGTGGATGAAACACATCGCCTAATCACTATTACCTTCGGTCAGACAATACATTCTGCACAGCGCGATGAATATTGATATCCGAAGGTACCCCAGAGCCCAAGAGATCATCTTCGAAGGTACAATTTCTAGGAATAGGAATGCCAAGATCGTTCGTAGTAGACGCGATGCGACGCAACCGGTTGGAGAAGACCCGTCTCCTGCATCGTGTTGAGAAGGCGTAGGTTGAGAAAGTCTGTTGTGGTTCGTAGTATGTTTCGCGACCACAAAGAAAAGCGTGTTCCGCCTCTCTATGATGCATAAGAGAATAGTTAAATTCTAGTTGTGATTTTATACAAGTGAAGATCCGTGAAAAATTAAGCAGTAGAGATGATGGAGAAATTATGAGGATTTCTTGAACTTGCTAACAAGGCCCATAGCCTTCTTCGACAGGTAGGCCAATCTCTTATGGGACCGAACCCGAACCATGTATGTAAGAAAATAAACGAGGA
>Ga0307517_10011741_pt1 | contig 12111 bp, 6 predicted proteins | sample 23_EM_MG_FD_194515 | JGI IMG/M metagenome (GOLD analysis project Ga0307517, IMG submission 194515) | Populus trichocarpa ectomycorrhiza microbial communities from riparian zone in the Pacific Northwest, United States - 23_EM | ecosystem: Host-associated > Plants > Roots > Unclassified | place... | reverse complement strand
TAAGAACACGAGTAGTCTCCATATATAGTACAATCAAATAACTTTTTATATCATCTTTGCCCTCAAATTTTTAAAAATTCTCAATAAAAAATTTGCATCGATTTCAAAGGTTAATTTTCCCTCCAAACTATACTTTTGTTTTATAAGAAATTATTTCATTTTATATAAAACTAACAATTTTTAAAATAGTTTACTATACAGAAAATAACTTGGATATAAAATTGATAATACCTAATAATGGAATAGTAAATACTTGTTGTAAAATATATGAAAAGAACCTGGCAATTTACTTTCCCCTACACCTAGAGATGTTATAAATTAATGTTTGGTTACTGTACGAGGATAAAAGAAATAAAGACAATATAAATAGAATAGAACAATAAACAAAGACAAAATTATATTTAGTAGTACTGTATAAGATAAAATAACTATTTTTATATTCTAGATGATTAATGATGGACAAAATATAGTAAAATATAAAAAAAATCTATTGTTATTTTTATTTTTTCTATTTGATTTGTTTATGACTTTTATTGATTTTCTTTTGTTTTTAGATTTTCTAAATTGTTTAAATTAGTTTTTAGATTTTATTTAAGAAGTTGTAAATCTTTAGAGAGATACACTACTTAAAGAAAAATATTAAACAAGAAATTATAAATTAGGTTCATTATGATAATCCTATGCAACTTCAATTCTATCTTTCTAGCTTCTTACCTTCTAGTATTGTGTTTTCATTTTACCTATTTAAAAAGTAACTACACACACTTTAGTTTATATAGATTTTTAAAGTTAATAGTGGTGTGATAACTTTAGAAAAAAAATAATAATAACTTAGCCTAACCAAATAAAAAACCTTGGTAAACCCATGACCAAGGGTAAAATCTAATGACTTTTTTTAGTCAAAACAATGTTGTTTTGATTTTTTTTTTTAAAAAAATTCATTGTATTTCAGTCAATAAGTTTTGAGATATGAAAGAGAAAGTTATTGAAAAAGAAAAAGATAGAGAAAAAACTTTGACCAACCAAATATAAAGCATAAAAGGCTAATCTTAATGTTAATGGATTCATCTTGGAGAAAAAAGTTAAATAATGGTTTATTTTCTCTTTGAGCATGCCCAAAAATAAATAGAGGTTCATAACTTTTTTAATCAGTTTGATTTAGGTTTTTAGAGTTGAGAATAATATTATTGAGGTTACTAAGATGCTTCTAGTGTATTTTAAAGTGAGAACAACCTGAAAATGGAGTTTAAAGGGTTAAAAAAACTAGACTTTGGATTTTTATGATTTGCTATTTTAATTATTGTAATGTATTGAAAAGACCTTGATATTGATGAAAAAGTCATGTTTTAGTTAAATAAAAAAAATAGAATAACCAAGAAGATATAATTTTAATGGAATAAATACATTTTACTCTATAATTTAAATTATCAATGTTTTTTAAATAATTATCTTAGCAGTTAGAAAATTAAATAAAAATAGGTTTTGACTGATCGCAAAAACTAGTTTCTAACTAATGCAACATGGTTAAACCACTATTTTCAAACCCAACTCGAACTAATAGGTTGGCACATGATTCGGGTGACCCAACACCTAAGTTAAACTGAGTTTTAATAAAAATAAAGAGGGATTTGACTTAATTAAAATTTGAGTTGACCTAGACAATTCATAAAAAATTCAGTTAAAACCTGCTCAAAATGTATTAATTTCTTTCCATTTTTTTTAAATAATTTTTATTTTATTTTATAAAATAAAAAAATCAAGTTAATCTAGATAACAAGGACGTATAATTGACGTCCTAATTAGATTTAAAAATTATAGGTAAAACATTGTTTAAGAAAGTGTTTGGAAACGCGAGCCAACCTGTGTTTTTTAAAAATTAAAATTTTATTTTTGTTAAAAATTAATTTTTTTTTATGTTTTGAATTGTTTTGATGCGCTGATCTTAAAAATAATTTTTAAAAATTAAAAAAATTATTTTAATACATTTTAAAATAAAAAATATTTTAAAAAATAATTATAATCACACTTTTAAAAGATAATACCCTAAGGACGTGCAGGCAAGGGGTGCAAGTTTGATCATGTACCTAGCTACAAGGAAAAAAAAGTTCCGTTACGAATGACTTCCCGACCTGCAAAACAAAACAATGGAATTAAATCTTCTTGTTTCCTCCGTCAGTCCCGCCATTTGACCTTTTTTAATTAATTCTCTCGTCAGTTCACACCGTTTACGTTATGATCTTGTAATGAAAAACCAAAGGCAACATAACATGGTAACAAAAATTTCTCTCCTTAAGCGGTAAGAATATCCAGACTCACACACTATACATAAAAAAATAAATAAAAAGAAATTGTAAAATTTAATAGCGGTCAAAGACAGGGAAGAGAGGGGTAGAGTGTAGAGAGAGATGCTGTCATACCCTCTCTGTCTCTCTATAAAGTTGGGACGTATACAGTTAGTTGTTAGTGTAGACAAAAGCCGGCTTCTGTCTTCTTACATTCTATTCTCTCTCTCTCTCTCACTGCCAACAAACCCCCCTCTCGCTCTCCTCACCAGCAAGAAATGACACGCACCCAAGAAAAGGTTTTTTCTTTTTGGTTCTTGATAAAGTAAAGTCTCTTCATATTCTCTCTCTGTTATTGCTATTGGTGTTTCTTCAACTTCTCGATTCCTTTACTTTGTCGTTTTGACTCATCGGATAGAGATAGAGAAGTTAATATTATCCTGACCATTATAATTCCATTCCATGGTTCTTTTGACGGGATTTGTGTGAAATATTATATCTAAGGGGAAAAGAAGAAGAAGAAGAAGGCAAATGTTTTTTAGAGTAATGAAGCTCTGATTTGAGTTTTGGATTGCACCTGTCAGCTTAAGGATTTGTGAAACGCTTTGTTATTGGATTTCTGGAGATGGGCTGTTTTCCTTGTTTTGATTCAAGGGAAGAAGAGGAGCTGAATCGAGAGAAACAATCTGATGATCTGAAGCAAACTTTGCCTACTGTTCCTTCTAACATCTCCAAGTTGTCTTCTGGTTAGTTTTTGTTTTATTATTTTTTGTTAATAATCAATTTCTTTGCTTTTTATGAATTAGTTGCTTCTTCATATTTGTCATTGCTTGATCTGATCTGGTTACTTTCTGATTTTGTAATGTTTGTGGATATCACATCAATAACACTTGCTTTGCCTTTTCTTTTTTCCTATTTTATTACGAGTACTTGATGATGAAATTCTAGAATGATAGACTTAAGATTGGTTCTGGTAGACCCCACTGGATTGTCATGCAGCTTGTAAAGAGTTTTTCATTCTTTGGTGAAATATTCGAGCATTCGGGTTGGATCTGATCGGTGATTAGAAGGTTGGAGATATTGGGGGTATTAGTAACTTAATTCAATTATCAATTTGTCTCTTTGGAACCATCATTTATTGGAGGTTCAATTCATGACCATTGCTATGCAACTGTTCTATTGATCTCACTGAATTTGAGGACTGAAATTCTTAATCTTATAGTGCCTGGTTGAAAGTAAATGAATTTTTTTTTTATCGATCTGAGTTCTTTGTTTTGATGGAATTTACAGGATCTGACAGGCTCAGACCAAGAAGCAACGGAGGACAATCCAAAAGGCAATTTCCAAGTCCAAAGGATGCACCTGGTGTCAATATAGCTGCTCAAATTTTTGCTTTTCGTGAACTTGCAGCTGCAACCAAGAATTTTATGCCGGAGTGTTTCTTAGGTGAAGGGGGGTTCGGACGTGTATATAAAGGGTGTCTTGAGAGCACTGGTCAGGTAAATTCTTCTTCTTTTTCTCCCCCATCTGATTAACAGACCTATAAACACTGATTTTAGACCACCTATTTTTTGTCAATGAATTATCGTGCTTGAAATAATGAGAGGGATGAAGTAAAACAACACAAAGATCCCCAGGATCCTAAGAAAATGTATTTAAATTCGATACAAGACTGATTCCAAACTTAAATACTATTTGCAATCACTTGAAAGTAAATTAAAGCCACTGAACAACTGGATACAGCAGAAAAAAAGACTACAAAATCAGTCACTGCTAAGAGGTATATGGTCAATTTACTATTTGCAGTTCTGAAGGCAAAATGTAACCGAGATATATTTTCTTTTGTTATGGGTTTATTATCACAGGATACCTATCCGACCTACTTCATTCACAGTTTAGCACAAGAAATCGATTCTTAATTGTTTTCTCCTTTACTTTTCAACTTAGATGAGGATAGAAATATCAAGTTATGAGGACCTGTCTTTGTTTATTACAGTCCCTTAATTGGGTGACAAGGATTAAAGCTTTGTTAAATCACCATTAGGTCAGCATGGTTGTTAAACTCTTTGCAGTGATATTAGAACCTTGTAGTTCTTGACGATCTCATATGTACACACTAATTAATCCATCTCTGGTAACATTGACTCTGAAGTTTGTGGAATCAATTTTTATATCTGTATGGAGCCATTGATATGCTAATATTCTAATGAGTCATTGATGGTATCCTTTTTAATTTTAGGCCAGTTAAACAACACTTATTCCTTAAGTTTTTCTTTGTTGTTCAACTGACATCGAATCCATTCCCGGCTGCCGTTGTTGCTTGAAATTGATAATTTTTCTAGGGAAAGCAGCAGATGGGATTGATTTTGGCAACAAATAGTTTTGCTCTTTCTGCGAAGCTTAAATTTATGATGCCTTAGTGAAAGTCTGGTGGGTTTCTGGTCAGAAGTTTTTTGAAATTCCTATTATACGTTGATGGACTAACATGAGGGCGTCAGCTTTGGAGAGTGGTGGACATGGTTGAGTTTTTTAATTTCTACTCACTTCCTATTTTTCACAGGTTGTTGCTGTCAAACAATTGGATAGGAATGGCCTCCAGGGTAATAGGGAATTTCTAGTGGAGGTTCTCATGCTGAGCCTTTTACATCATCCAAACCTTGTGAACTTGATTGGCTATTGTGCTGATGGGGATCAGCGGCTCCTTGTCTATGAATTTATGCCCCTGGGATCATTGGAAGATCACCTTCACGGTAACATTCCTTGCATTTCTAAATCTTCAATTTTAATTTTTGTATCATTTCTCTCTCATTTATTTGTATTATCAAGGTCCCTAGCTCCTCTGAAGTTACTATCAGTGTTAAACCCAATGATTGAACTTTCAAAATAAAATTACTGTACAATGCTGAGTCATCAAAGTGATAAATATTCCAAAGAAAAATTTCAAAGATAGGACCAGCTATGAAGCATAGCATCATGACCTATGCCATAGAGAAGCTAAAAGGTAAGCTTTTTAATTTGAGGTTGGTTAAAGCAAAGACAAGAGCATGGTCATGTCAGGTTATTGGAGAATCTAGTAGGGACATCCCTGATGACTTATTAAACCAATGAGCTTTCTCCACTGATTATGGTTAGAGGAGGTATCATGATCTCTCTTTCTCCTCCCGTTTCCTTGTAGGTGATACTGATTTTCTTTAATAAAAAACTCAGTGGTGGGTAGAAATCGTGATGCATGTTCTCTTGTCTTTCTATCTCTTCATTTTGTTTAGCTCATCTTTAACAGCATTGAAACATTCCATTAACATTGTTGGATTTATTCTGGTTTCTGAGGTGGATTTGATTGTCATTGAGATCATAGCATAGCCAGTGAAAGTGGAATATCTTTCATCATAAAACTAGCATTTGATCAGAGTAAAATTTTGTTCAAATAAGTTAGTTTAGTTGTACAAGGTTGTTCTGATTTCTGAGGTAATGCACTAAATAAATATCAGAGTCTATATTTCATTTTCTTAATTGACGAGTTTATTTTTGAGATATTAGAAGCAGAATTTATTGCTTAGTGATACTCATTGGCTTATCATTCAGATAGAATGACCGTCCACATTAATATTTATGGACTCTCAATTCATTGGTTGGTTTCTTTGAATGACAGCTTCAAATATCAAAGATTGTGTCTCTTGCAATTTGAATAATTTGGAATAGGAAAGTAAAATTTATAAGGGACATGATGGTCACATCATCAAATAAGGAGGCAGATGTTGATATATGAACACAGTAGGCTATTGAAATGTTAAATATGCGCACATGCACAGAAGCACTATAAGGAAAATGACGTTTCATGCTTGAGATTTTAGGATAGTGTTGATTGAAGTTAATGCTTGGTGTGTGCACTACAATTCTGGAGTTGCTTTTCACTGAACATATTTCATATTTTTTATTTTATTTAACTCACTGGTTGATGGATCCTTCTGCAGATCTTCCACCTGAGAAGGAACCACTAGATTGGAACACAAGAATGAAGATAGCGGCTGGTGCAGCCAAAGGTTTGGAATACCTGCATGATAAAGCAAGCCCTCCTGTTATTTATCGGGATTTTAAGTCATCCAACATTTTACTGGAAGAAGGATTTAATCCAAAGCTTTCTGATTTTGGGCTTGCGAAGCTTGGCCCCACTGGGGACAAGTCACATGTTTCCACCAGGGTTATGGGCACTTATGGTTACTGTGCTCCTGAGTATGCCATGACAGGACAATTGACTGTAAAATCTGACGTCTACAGTTTTGGGGTAGTGTTCTTAGAGCTGATAACTGGTCGTAAAGCAATTGACAGCACTCAACCACACGGACAACAGAACCTTGTCGCATGGGTAATTAACTTTGACCATTCTGCAGTTTAGCCCATTCTCTATGGTCTTTTTGTCTGTACATTTTTCCTATGCTCATGTGATAATTGTGTTTTGATGGAGGAGCTTTTACCATTATGCAGGCACGTCCATTATTCAATGATCGCAGGAAATTCTCAAAATTGGCAGATCCACGACTGCAGGGACGTTATCCAATGAGAGGACTCTACCAGGCTCTAGCTGTGGCATCCATGTGCATCCAGGAGCAGGCTGCTGCACGTCCTCTCATTGGGGATGTGGTCACCGCACTTTCTTATTTAGCGAACCAGGCTTATGAACCTAATGGTCATGGCCACAGAGGTTCAGGGGACAGGGATGAAAAAAGACAGAGAGATGAGAGAGGTGGACAGTTATCAAGGAATGAGGAAGGTGGAGGATCGGGACGCAGATGGGACTTGGATGGGTCCGAGAAAGAGGACTCACCAAGAGAAACTGCTAAGATGTTAAACAGGGATTTAGATAGAGAACGAGCAGTTGCTGAGGCCAAGATGTGGGGAGAAAATTGGAGAGAGAAACAACGCCAAAATGCTCAAGGAAGTTTTGATGGCAGTAATGGATAGTACACAAAATATTATAATGATGCCTGGCATCATATTTCCTTACTGTCTAGTTTCCTGCACTTCAGTCACCATCACCGAGTGAAGAAGAAACATTGGAAATTTAAGCTTTGCTTTGCTGCTTGTAAGGGATTTGGTGCCAGTTAGTGTTCTTTATGTTGAAACATAGAACAAGAAGATGATGATAACGAAGAAAAGCATAATCTGAGAGTGTACATTATCATCTAGGAGAGCAAGAAAAGAACAAGACGTATTCAAAAAATTTTGAGAGTTAAGACGTCTAGGTCATGTTCTTCTTGCTCTTGTAGGTTCCTTCCAAGCATAAACATTTCAGCTGTCTGTACTCTGTAGTCTTCTTCGACGACATTTTACCGACCAATGAAAGTAATTTTATCAACTAATTGATGTGGTAATCTCGTGATGCATTCTTTCACACATTATTTACCAGAGCACAAAACAATCTTTGCATTTAAAATATTTCTTGTCTAGGTGAAAAAGACTCGATGCAACCATTTAACAGAGTAAATCCCCTTTCCCCTGTCAATGACCACTTACCATCTTTCCCAGAGCTGCTATTTATTGGAATATGACTTGGAAATGTACAAGTTTTATCCATACCCTGGTCCCAGGTGTACCATGTTTTATCAGTATGGAAGTGCCTGTTATGTTGCTTTAGATGATAGGAAAGTTCATTTCATTGAAGAGAGATCAAAAGGAGGAAGCCATGCCAATAACGAAACGGAACTCACGAACCTTCTACACGTGGCCCTCTGGTGGAAGTGTTTTGTATGGCAACCAGGATTTCACATGGCCTGCCCAAAATCAAGGGTCAATCAGAGAAGACCGCATGAAATTGGGCTCACAAGATGCTGCAAGCTAGCTAGGCCACGCATCTATTTTAATAAAGAGAAGCCTAATTTAAGCTGTATGGTCTGTTTTACCCAGTGTTCCCAAGTAAGCTCACTAACGTGTAAACAAAAAAAAAAAAAAAAAACACAAACAAAATTAACATTTTGTACTGCTTTTGATTCATTCATCTCTTATATCAAGAGGGAAGCAGACACATCTCACTCATACAGAGTGTACAGCATGAAATTAATGCAACTGGTAGGGGATCAATGGCATAGCATGATCATCAGTGAGGAAGATTGTAACAAGGTCATAATAAATAAATACAGGTAGCTCAAACTGCACATTCATTTGATTGGAGGTCATCGTGGGAAGCTTCCATGCTTTTCTCATTCTCCTTAGACTCCTCTGTTTGGTCATGCTCCGCTGCACTCACATCAGGTTGAGGATCAACTGGATATACTTCAGAAGCCCCTAATGTGCCTAGTATGACAATGCTCTTCAAGTTTTCAGCTGGTATCTTCTTTTTCTCTGCATTTCTGTAGATTCCATACAGCAGCATCTGAAGTAACCCCAAGACGAAGCCCAAGATGTTCGGAAGCTGCGAATTCACAAGGAAACAAAGAGATTAATTTAACGGCTGAGCTTAAATGAAATAGGTGGATTTCTTTTAATTATTTTTCGGAAGTATTGCATGGAAATCACTTACAGCAACACACATGTCCTTGATGAAAAGGCCATAGGCAAACCATATGACAGCGCTCAACGTAAGGAAAAATGACAAGGTGAACGGCATGAACTCAACGCTCTTTGTTCGAATGATTTGTTTCTACAAAAAAACAAGTAAATGATAGGTGAAAAACATGACGCTGGCTAAAATTATGAAGTTGTAGTTCAGTACTCAGAAGTCAAACTCACCACAATGTTTAAGGGTGCTGCAAAAACGCATACAGAGAAGGCAACACAAAGCCAACCAAGAGCCTTGACACGAGTTGAACCACTTGCAAGAAAATGTGTAAGGAGAATGATCAACGAGAACAACCCCATGTTCATAGAAAGAAGCAATTTGATTGTTGAGACCTGCATCCCAAAACTCAATTCATATCATTAAAATGGATTATTGATATTCCAAGTTAAATCTTGAGTAAAGCAGTGGTAGCAATTGATAAATCATGCATATATACCTTGCTCTCTCTTGTTGCATAAGCGATATAAATGGCAATGTATATAGTCTCTATGACACATCCAAATGAGTTGATGGTGACAAGAAGAATTTCATCGTTTTTGAGCATTGCATAGTAGAGCCAAAGCATAGAACTAAACAATGCCACGAGATAAGGCAAGGATTGGAAATCTTCTGTTGATTTTTTCCTTAAAATCCTGATAAATGTTGGCCTGTAAGAAAAAACAGCTATTTAATATTTTCTTCGTTGGATTTTCATAATCAAGAACAACAAGCGAAGAAACACAAACTCATGCACAATATGTACTTACACTGGAGCCAGGTACACCATGAATGAGATGATGTTACCTGTCATCATGCATAAAAGAATTTTACCGATTAGTCAGCTAGTCATCCATAAAAATTAACAACAACATGGAGCAACATCTTGATGATCAGAGAAAGAATGGGTGAACATAACTAGGATTGACAATAAGATTTTTCTTGTTTTCTTTCTTTGTCCTTGTTTTGCTTCTAAATTCTTTATAAGGTGTCAGGAGAAGATCTCTAACATATGATCACTTTCCCCTTAATTATTTTTAGCAAAGGTTAATTTCAGGAAAGGAAAGGAAAGGAGTACAGGTAGAACAATCTTACTTTTTTTGGTTACAAAACAAATAATATATACTCGAATAACGAGGAAGGTAGATCGTGATTTTATTATCGAGTTCACATACATTAATTATTAGAAGAATTAAGGATCTATTGGCATTATTACTAGCAAATAACTATCTGGAAACCAACAACTACAAGTACATAGAATTAGGACAACTAATTGACATCTTAACCATATTACTTAATTAGCATTATAATTGCGTGACAAAACGTTGAAGAAGACGAAGAAGATGTGAGTAGATTGCAAATCTAGAAGTTAGCTAGCTAACTGTTGACAATACCATGAACCTAAAGGAGATTAACTACTGAGAGGATGCTAAAGATAAACGTTTTGCAAGTATCGATCATGTAAAGAGAGGAAGAAAAGGGAGGAAGTTGTGCCTCCTACAGCTAGCTTTCTTTCTGTATATTTGTATGCATTGATTTTCAAGCTAAACTCTTTAAATTTTTCCTCATTAATGAAAAGAAAAGGATGGTGCATAACATACCGAGGATGCCGAACGTAAATGCCAAAGGATGCTGCATGTTCATCACTGCCATCTGAACTAATTCCTCCTCAATAAATTAACACCAAACTAGAACCTCTCTATATGTGGAAACTAAGAAACAGAAGAAGCAGAGGGCCTCAAACAAATTAAGGATCCCTTGCTTTCTGTGTCTAAGAATCACTCGCTACCTAAAGCTCTCCCTTCTCTCAATGATCTCATGCAAACAACTGGAGCTAGAGGATGGCAAGCCAAGGTTTTGAGAACCCTTTATATACACACAAAAAATACACACTGTTGATTTACATGTGAAAAACTATACACAGGAGAGTGTGCGTATTGAACTCATTCTTGTTGCATGACAAGTGGAGAATTAGTAGGTGGCGTAGCCCAAGTTCATTTTACACAATCACCTTTCCTTTTCCCACGTACCCTCCTCCTCGCGTGCTTACATTTCGGACCCAATTAATGAGCATGCATACAATAATTTTTTATTCTTAAGAACACCACCTTTTACAGAGAAAAGTTTCACTCCTTGGTTATAATTGTTGATTTGGCTTTAATTAATCAACAGTAGAATTTACTTAATCATGAATTCTATGACATTTAATTAGATGCACTAGCAGTGGTCTTTGTGGAGGATCATACATTGCACGCACCCTGACAGAGAGTGGGATGGATTAGTGAAGAATGTGTCGAGGCTCTTACGTTACTAACATACAGCAAAGCTATCCCCTAATACAAAGCTTAATTCACGTGACTTCTCCATAGCTCTTCTTTTCTTTTTAGCCGTTTCGATCTCTCCTCTTACAAATCTTCTTCTCTCCTCTTCTTGAATCCTCTCAAACGAAAACAAAAGGAAAAAGAAAAAAACCAAACACGCATTAACACGTCAGCTTAAGTTACAGTATTTCTGTTTTTTGTTTGATAGCCAGCAGTGTGGTGTGTGCATGCAAATGTATGTTTTATGTAAGCATTTAGGCTTATAATAAACGCCGTGTTATGGAGGGGATCTTGCTCTATTCTCCTCCAAGCCATCTGTTTTTGCAGTTATACAAGGAGAAAGCAGATGACAAAATACATGACCTTGCTATTTCATAAAACAACAAATGATTAATTTTCTGCTGTTCTCTCTTTGCTGTTATTCTTTCTAGGGTTAGCATTTATTTCAGGAATATGCTACGTTTGTATTTAGCTGTACTTCATTTAGCTAATTTATTTATTTGGCAGCTAATTTGCAGTTCTTGTTAAGGCTGAATTTACCAACTGCTAACTAACCAATCGCTTGAATTTCTTCGCTTGCCTATCAGTTTCTTTAAAAGGGTACTGTTATTAATTAATTATTTCCATAAAAGATCTTGAGGTTAAAAGCTTAGTCCAAATCATATATATATATATGTGTGTGTGTGTGTGTGTGTGTGTGTGTATATATATATAGAGTGCTAGCTTAACTGATCACACGCCACTAAATACAAATTTAACTGTTTAATTATTGCTAGTAATTTAGCTATTCGTGTTCACCAACTACTGGAAATCTTCTTTTTAATAAAGAGAGAGGGAAACATTTAAAATTGAATCAACGGAGTTCGCTTGTTTGACATCATGTTGAGTAATGTTTTGTAAAAGTAATTTTTAAATAAGTTTTTTCAGATTGTTTTTTATTTTTAAAATCTTCAAAAAAAAAAAAAACCAAAAAACCCAT
>Ga0307517_10011740_pt1 | contig 12111 bp, 13 predicted proteins | sample 23_EM_MG_FD_194515 | JGI IMG/M metagenome (GOLD analysis project Ga0307517, IMG submission 194515) | Populus trichocarpa ectomycorrhiza microbial communities from riparian zone in the Pacific Northwest, United States - 23_EM | ecosystem: Host-associated > Plants > Roots > Unclassified | place... | reverse complement strand
CCACGCTCAACACACGCCGCCCGGTCTCGTCGTCCACGCCGCGTCTACACCGACGACTCTGACATCTTCCTCTGCGCGATCCACTCTGGATGGATCACGTGGAGCGGTGCCAAGAAGGCGCGCGATAAAGGGAGGGATCTGCGCATCGACGTCCGCGTGCTCCGGTGTGCGGGTGCAGGCGCCGGGAGCGTGTTCGCTCGTGGTGTGGGTGTGTTCGAGCGAGCGGCGGCGGGTACGGGTACCAGTGGTGATTCGCCGCCGTCCTTTGTGAGGGAGGAGCTGGTGGGGCGGTTCGTGGGTGGGTATGGGGAGAGGTGTTTTAACCCGCTTGGATGGAGTGGGGGGGTGACGAAGGCGATGGGGGAGGAGGGTGTGGATGGCGAGGAGGAAGAAGCGGGTGAGGATGGTGGTGGTGTGTCGGCGACGCCGGCGATGCGGCTTGATTTGGAGATGGATGGGATGGCGTTTGATGACCCTGAGGATGATGGCAGGGGTTTGGTGAGTGCTGCGTGGGGTACGGGGCATGATGGGAGTGCGATTGAGATTGTGGGTGTTGAGTTTGTCGAGGTCAGTTTCTTTTTTTCTTTTCTTTCTGTTGTAGTGCGTTATTGACCCCTTCTCGCCTTGGTTTTAGAGAGGAACAGCGCATACAGCGTGTGGTCTCGGACGGCGAAATCGCGCACAGCGGCTGCTGGAGTACGCAGAGCGACGAGCGAGTATCCTCGGTCAACCGTCTGCCGCGCGACTCGCGGGCCGGAAACGGCGTCGCGGCTGGGAAGGATGGCCTGTGCAGCCGAATAGGCGCCTGCCCAACGCGACGGTGCTCGATGTCATACACGAGGTCGATGAAGAGGAGGCGGCGTTGGAAGAGGAAAGGGAAAGGTTCGCTGATAAGCCTTTGAAGAAACCGCGATTTGAGGAGGAGGAGGAGGCGTTGATGGATGTGAGGACTATGGTGTTTGGGATGGGTGCTTCGGGGGATTTGCGCGTTGGGTGAGTGTCTTTTTTTCTGTTTTGTTATTTTTGAAGGATGTTAACGCGATGATGAAGGTACAAATATATCCCGACGTTGCTCAAGGAGATTCTGTTCCCGTCGTCGCCTCGGTCTTCTTCACCACCAGTGGACGCTTCTCATCCTCGTAAACGGAGGCGTATACAGGTTCAAGAACTCACCGAGGACGTCGAGATGGCAGCTATCGGTGATAACGACACTCCTCTCACTATAACTACTACCGCTTCCACAACGTCATCCTCTTCAACGACACAGCAGGAACACTCCATCGTCGACCCACTACCATCACCATCACCACCAGCACCCGTACGCCCTGTCATCCTGGAGACGGCGAAAGAGACGTATCTGCTCTCGCCCAGCGTTCTGACAGTCCAAGGAAGAGTGGTGAGGGTGTATGATATTGCGCTGGTGTTGGAGACGGAGGTGGTAGTTGAGGATCAGGAGGACCAGGTGCCGCCTGTTGAGAAAGTGGGTGGGGGGGCTGCTGTGGATGTAGAGCCCAAGGTGGTGGTGGATGAGGAGGCGCCGTCGTCGTTGAAGACGAAAGATGCGTTGGTTGCGACGAAGGATGGCAGTGCGCCCTCGGCGACGGTATCCAGTATCGCTGATGGCGCCTCTGAACCTAAGCCTAAATCTGGCTTATCCTCATCGGTCGTACCTCTACCCTCTCCTCCAGCCATTGACGACGCTGCGGCTGTTGAAACGCCAGCACCGGCACCTCCTTCCTCACCTCTGCTATCGGATGACCAGAACCCTGACGCCGACCCCTCTCTTGTTACCCCCAATAAACCCCCCACCTCCTCCAACACAACGACAACGACAACGACAATGCTAATTGACGACGAGATGATGCTGATCGAGGAGAACAACGCAAAACCCCAGTTCGCGGCGGTGCAGGTGCTGCAGCGCGGGCTGAGTGTGGAGATGTTCCGGTTTGCGGACGATGGGGTGTATGTTTTGGATGGGACGGCTGTTTCTGCCTCTGCGGGTGCTAATGATGGGATGGAGACGGAGTGGGCGATTTCGGTGAGGAATTGGAAGTGGGCTCCGAGAGGGCCAAGTTTAAGGGAGAGGGTTTGAGGTGGTCGGTTGTTTCTTCTTGGTGTTCGATGATATTATTTGCTTTTTTGCTCTAGTTATTCCTACATTTGCTCTCATCTTTGCATATTATTATTATATCGCTGTACAAGGTAAAGTTATATACAAGCATTCATATCTTTTTTGGAATTCAAAATATTTTATCTTGTGCACATCAAGAATCACCACCCTCGTTTAGTTCGTCGCTATCTTCACCAAAATGGTGGATCTAGTTCGGAATAATGGGTCCTCCTTTGGCTGCTTTTCTGACATCCCTGTAATTCTTCATCATAACCTGGATCCCAGCGTACCATTCCCCCCTGACATCGTCAAACCCCTCAGAAATCTCGACATTTTGGACATTTGGGAAAATATGGTCAATGAATCGTGATACGGTGATTGCGTCCATGATAGCGCCTGGCTGAGGCACCGTCACAAAGGGGTCGCAGAATACAATCTTGAGGTGTGCAAGTTTATGATCCATCGGTTGCGAACTTTGGATGTAGGTCATCAAAACTTCGGTTTCTCTATTCCCTTCTTCGCCGAGTGGATAATAGAGGGAGAGTTCCAGGGTATGAAGCCTAGGACAACTCGCCGCAAGCATCGATAGTGAGGATAATGGCACCACCTTACTAATTCGAAGCCAATTGGCAGCTCGACCAGACACTTGAAGCTTCAAGATCTCGAGAGCCGACCATGAAAAACCCGCCCGGGCGCAATCAAACAAGTCCCTGAAATGTTGAATGGGAATAGCCGCAGACTCTATAGTCAACGATCGAAGTTGTCCATAATTGTTTGGGAGGGGCGCGAACATATCCCAGGGGACGCTTATAGATCCGTAGACGTTTAAGCTGTAAAAAAGCATATGCGGAGCCATCTCCGGGCATCGCTTTATACATGCTTCAAGGCTGGTTGTGGAATATGCTCCCAATTCCAATGTTACCCGTGATAGTCGTTCTCCATCAATAGATTGTAAAATGCCGAGGACTATACTGGCGTCGCCTCTTACTTCGAGGTTGTCGAGGTTTGAAAAACTATACACCACTGGTTCTGCGGATGATTCTGGTTCTGCGGATGACTCTGCACCCAACATCGACCAGTCTGCTGGGTCTGCGGATAGTTCGGCGTCCAACAACCACAACACAAAGTTGGAAAGTGATGGCAATTTGGATAAGGACGAGAGGACAACGAGCGGAAAATGTGTGCCATTGAGGAAGACTTCCAGGGTGGTTAATTTCTTGAAATAGTCGAGCTGAGCCAGAGTAGACAGTGTTAACATTCCTTCCAGACGAAGGAGTGAAAGTGGATGGGACGTCGAGCTTGATGGATGCAAGTGGGCAATCCCAGACAAAAATGAGGCCAGGTGGATTTCGTTGGCGCCTGTGACATTGCGTATGTCGACCGTGGAAAGGAAAGATGGTGGGATGAGAGGAAGGACGAGAAGGTTTTCTTCCGAGATATTGTTGAACCAACGGATACCGAAACATCTGAGAGCGGGGAAAAAACCAGAGTTTCTGTTGAAGAGATGTCGAGTGATAGAGCTATAGACGTGGTTCGAGACTTTTTCTTTGAAAGAATAAAGATGTATGTGTCTTATGCGACGGGAATAAGACTCGAATGTTTGCAGGTCCCCTGGAAGGATAACACTCGAGGATGTCTGAATGAGTAGGTATTTAGTAAACGTGATGCACAGATCTAGACCTAGCACGACATACGTATACACCCGCTTCCTTTGTGACCTTTGATATGAGGCGTAACAGTGGAAGCAAGGAATCCATCTCGTACCACAGGAGATTGAGTACGGGCTCGATAAATGCCTTGCATGTCAATCCCACCCGCAATAGACGCCGTAGACCAGTTTGTGGCAGACATTCGGTGCCCAATTTGAATTCAGGATTGGGCTTATATTCCACAAGGTTGGAGAATATCAGGCCAAGAAGGTCTTGATTCCGCAAAACCTTGCTATTTGCCGAAGTTGGAGTGAGGCCATAGGATGCATAAGTACTGGCATTTGTGATAAATTAGTCAATTTCATCATCGAACTTTAAAGGATATCATGTTCACCTACTCTCGTTCGGAAGTGAGGTTATGGCCATTTCTCTACAAAGTTTACGTTCTAATCTTCATATCTCTCCTTCGTGGGATGGCAGAGTTATCATGCTTGTAGGTGGCTGTGCCTAGCGGTAGGAGTGGCTGTGTTGATCCCAACCACATTCGGCAAAATATTCACACAGCCCCTCTTTTGATTAAATAAATAAAAAGCCTCTGGATGGTAGGTAAGGTTGGCTGAACAACTATCTAACACTTGAATAAACTTGTATAAATAATATCAGAGAACTAAATCCACCAATTTAGTCTGCAATTCATTTTGCCTGACCAGATTATCTTGTCAAAATCAGCTCAAGTTTCAAGCCAGCTTAGCCCACAGGCTACAACTCATCCCAATTATCTGAGAGATATGAAAATGTTGTGGTCGGTGAATATATTATTGTGCCCAGCTGTGCTCTTTAGGTATGAAGGTGCAATGGATTCAAGAAGTTTGGAAAGCCTTTTGAACTGTTCAAATCCTAGATGTAACACAAGTGAGTCTCAGCGGAAAAGATGAAAGGCTAATATATTGATATACCTAGATGTAACACGAGTGAGTCTAGGGATGAAATAATAAGTATATGATTGAAAGAAACAAAGGGAAACTGTACCTCAGGCTTCAGCGGAAAACTTAAAAGATGAAAGGCTGAGGTACAAAGCGACAAAACAGAACTATATAAGTGAAAAGAAACAGGGGCTTCACCCCGAGATTTCCGTTCATATATCAAGGAAGAAAAGAAGAACCTCAGAAAGATACGCTGCAAAAGGAGTAAAGAAGAGCGTCCACATGGGCGCTTGATGAAGTCACGTGACTATTCCCAACATGAACTTGCTTTCAAGAATATTATCATAAATATGTCAATTCGTCACCAAAATTAGTGTTCTTTGGCTTGATTTAAAGCTATGATACATGGAAATATTTTTACTGAGAGATATATGTGTGGTTTTGCCTAGTTATGACTGGTCTTTCATTTTTTTCAATCCTAACTAAGCCTAAATCTAACTGCATTGACGGCGCTGCAGCCGCTGGAATCCCGGCACCGGCACCTCCTTCCTCACCTCTGTCATCGGAAGACTGAAACCCTGATGCCGACTCCTCTCTCATCACCCCCACCCTTCTAACAACACAACGGCAACGGCAACGAGGACGCTAGTCGACGACGAGATGATGCTGATCGAGGAGAACAACGTAGTAAAACCCCAGTTCGCGGCGGTGCAGGTGCTGCAGCGCGGGCTGGGTGGAGGTGTTCCGGTTTGTGGAGGATGGGGTGTATGTTCTGGATGGGACGGCTGTTTCTGCCTCTGCGGGTGCTAATGATGGGATGGAGACGGAGTGGGCGATTTCGATGAGAAATTGGAAGTGGGCTCCGAGAGGGCCGAGTTTGAGGGAGAGGGTTTGAGGTGGTTGCTTATTTCTTCTTGGTGTTCGATGATATTGTTTTTTGCTCTAGTTATTCTTACAATTGCTTTCATCTTTGCATATTATTATATCGCTGTACAAGTGGTAAAGAATATATACAAGCACCAGAGTGGTGGATCTAGTTCGGAATAATGAGTTCTCCTTTGGCTGCTCTTTTCTCTCTGACATCCCTGTAATTCTTCATCATAACCCGGATCCCAGCATACCATTCCTCCCTGAAATCGTCAATCCCATCAGAAATCTCGACATTTTGGACATTTGGGAAAATATGGTCAATGAATCGTGATACGGTGATTGCGTCCATGATGTCGCCTGGCCGAGTCGTCACAAACGGGTCGAAGAATACAATCTCGAGGTGTGTAAGTTTATGGTCCGTCGGTTGCGAACTTTGGACGTAGGTCGTCAAAGCTTCCGTTTCTCTGTCCCCTTCTTCGCCGAGTGGATAATAGAGGTAGATTTCCAGGGTATGAAGCCTAGGACAACTCGCCGCGAGCATCGATAGTGAGGATAACGGCACCACTTCATCAATTCTAAGCCAAGAATCAACGATTTGAGACGCGCGAAGCTTCAAGATCTCGAGAGCCGACCATGAAAAACCTGCCCGGGCACGATCAAACAAACCACGGAAATGTTGAATGGTAAAAGCCGTGGCATCTATAGTTAACGACCGAAGTCGTCCATAACTGTTTAGGAGGGGGACATACATATCCCAAGGGAGGCGCAGAGGTCCGTGGATTCTTATGCTGTAAAAAAGCATATGCGGAGCCATCTCCGGGCATCGCCCCATACATGCCTTAAGGCTGGTTATGGAATATGCTCCCAATCCCAATGTTACCTGTAGTAGTTGTTCTCCATAGATAGATTGTAAAATGCCGAGGGCTGGACTGGCGTCGCCCCTTACTTGGAGGTTTTGGAGATTTGAAAAATTATACACCATTGGTTTTGCGGATAATTCGGTGTCCAATATTAACCGCCCTTTATACATTGGCACTACCATGACCAACACCAAGTTGGCAAGTGATGGCAGTTTGGATAAGGACGAGAGAATAACGAGCGGAAGATCTGTACTATTGAGGAAGAGTTCCAGGGTGGTTAATTTCTTGAAATAGTCAAGTTGGGCCAGAGTAGACATTGTTAACGTTCCTTCCAGACGAAGGAATGAAAGTGGATAGAACGTCGAGCTTGACGGATGCAAGTGAGCAATCTCAGACAGGAATGAAGCCAGATGGATTTCGTTGGTGCGTCTGACATTGCGTATGTTGATCGCGGAAAGGAGGGATGGTGGGATGAGAGGAAGGATGAGAAGGTTTTCTTCCGAGATATTGCTGAACCAACGGATGGCGAAACATCTGAGAGCGGGGAAAAAACCAGAGTTTCTGTTGAAGAGACGTCGAGTGATGGAGCTATAGATGTGGTTTGAGACTTTTTCTGGGAATGAATTAAGATGTATATGTCTTATGCGACAGGAATAAGACTCGAATGTTTGCAGGTCCTCTGGAAGGATAACGCTCGAGGATGTCTGAATGAATAGGTATTTAGTAAACATGGCGCACAGATTTAGCACAACATACATATACATCTCCTTCCTTTGTGACCTTGGCTATGAGGCATAACAATGGAAGCAAGGAATCCATCTCGTACCACAGGAGATCGAGTACAGGCTCGGCAAATGCCTTGCATGTCAAGCCCACCTGCAAAAGATCCGCTAGACCAGCTCGCGGCAAACATTCGGTGCACAATTTGAACCCAGGATTGAGCTTGTATTCCACAAGGTTGGAGAATATTAGACCAAGCAGGTCTTGATTCCGTAAAACCTTGCTATTTGCCAAAGTTAGGTTGCGACCATAGGACGCATGAGGACTGGTATCCGTAATAAATTAGTCAAGGATTCATCATCGAACTTTAGAGGATATCATGCTCACCTACTCGCACTTGGAAGTGAGGTCATGGTGTCCATTTTTCCACAGCGCGAATTACTTGAGAGGGTAGTTTAGGGGTAATTGAGCGTGAGACTGATGGCATAAAAAAGTATACCATCATGGATGTCCCACGGTCAATAGGATTCAAGCTCGCCAACTTGGTGGGCCTCTAGCCCAGCCGAACTTTCCAAACTTCTTCAATCCATCGCGCCCTCATTCATAAAAAGCACAACCGAGTATACCACAACATTTCCATATCTCTCAGACGATTGGGTTCTGTGGCTGACTCGGAGTTGGCTCGAAACATGAGCCAGGTAAAATGAATTGCGGACTAAATTGGTGGATTTAGTTCTCCGATATTGGTTTATAGGAGTTTTTTTTTTTAAAAAAAAGTGACCAGTTCAGCCAACAAATAAGTCGTCAGGAATTCATCCTTGATCTGACAAATCAGTAGTAGATAGCCATAGGTCTATCGTCCACCGACAAAGTGGTGGATCTAGTGCGGTATGGGTTCTCTTTCGGCCCTTGTCCTCTTTCTAACATCCCTGTAATTCTTCATCATAGCCTTGATTCCAGAGTACCAGTCCATCCTGACGTTGCCGAACCTGTCAGAAATGTCGACACTTTGGACGTTCGGGAAAACGTGGTCGATAAATCGTGATACGGTGACTGCGTCAATGATATCGCCCGGCTGAGCCATTATCACAAATGGGTCGGAGAATATAATCTTGAGGTTTGTAAGTTTATGATCCGTCGGTTGCGAACTGTGGATACGATTTTCCAAATCCTCGTTTTCTCTGCCGCCTTGGCGGAGTGGATAATACACGTATAGCTCCAGGGTATGCAGCTTAGGACAACTCGCCGCGAGCATCGATAGTGAGGATAACGGCACCGTTTGATCAATTCCGGGCCAAATGATTGGGCGATCTGGATATCCAAGAACTTGAAGCGTCAAGGTCTCGAGAGCTGGCCATAACCTGGCTCGTGCGGGATCAAATAAGTCACAGAAGGGTTCGATGTAAATAGTGCGAGAGACTAGATGCAACGACCGAAGTTGTCGGGAGAGTGGCGCAAACGTGTTCGGGGGAAAGAACGTGTGCATATGGACAAATATGGTCGAAAAAAGCACATGTGGAGCCATCTCCTGGTATCGTTCCATACATGCAATGACGTTGGTTGTATTTTGTTCATAGAATGCCAATCCCAATGTTACTCGTCGCAGCTGCTCTCCGTAGATGGATCGTAAAATTTCGAGGGTTGCACCAGCGTTCCCGCTCACAGAAAGTGTTCGGAGGTATGCAAAACTATACACCATTGAATTTGGGGTCAAATTGAGACTTTTTGCCGTCCTCAAATTAAGCCAGGCAAGTGACGGCAATTTGGATAAGGATGACAGAATGCAGAAAGGGAAGTTTGTGCCACTGAGGGAGAGTTCCAGGTTGGTAAGTCGCTTGAAATTGTCGAGTTGGGCTATAGTAGACATTGTAATCGGCCCAACCAGATGAAGGGATGAAAGTGGATTGACTGTCGGACTGGAATGCGAATTAGCAACCTCATATAGGAATGAGGCCAAGTGGATTTCGATGGCGCTTGTTACATTACGTATCTCGATCGTGGAAAGGGAAGATGATGATGCGATGAGAGGAAGGATGACAAGGTTTTCCTCCAAGATGCCGTCGAACGAACGGATAGCGAAACATCTGAGAGCGGGGAAAAGACATAATTTTTTGTTGGAGAGATGTCGAATGATGGAGCTATAGACGTGATTCGAGACTTTTTCTTTGAATGAAAAAAGATGGATGTGTCTTATGCGACAGGCATAAGACTCGAATGTTTGCAGATCCGCTGGAAGGATAACACTCGAGGATGTCTGAATGAGCAGGCATTTAGTAAACATTGTACACCGATTTCGCACGACATACGTATACACCTGCTTCCTTTGTGACCTTGGATATGAGGTGTAACAATGGAAGCAAGGAATCCATCTCGTACCACAGGAGATTGAGTACGGGTTCGACAAATGCCTTGCATGTCAATCCCACCCGCAAGAGATCCGCTAGCCTAGCTCGCGGCAGACATTTGGTGCTTAAATCAGATTTGACCTTGTATTCCACAAGGTTGGAGAATATCAGGCCAAGAAGATCTTGATTCCGAAAAACCTTGCCATTTGCCGAAGTTGGAGTAGGGCCATCGGATGCATGAGTACTAGCATTCGTGATAAATTAGTCAATAATTCATCAACGAACTTTATAGGATATCATGTTCACCTATTCTCGTTCGGAAATGGGGTTATGGTGTCCATTTCTCCACAGAGCTGTTATGTTAGAACTTGAAGTATCGTGGGAACCGAAGTCAGCAGCTATCTAGTATCTCTTCATCTTGTTAGTAACACCAGATACATCATACATACCTAGCACCTGAGGGCCTCACCGGCGACAACTACAAAATTTTCCAACACATATAAATGGAGCATGGGACATCAATGATATCTGGGCCCACTGTTACTACCGTTGAATCAGTGAACACGACTTCCCAGTAAGTCTTCCATCATAAAAGCACCTCGGTCACAAATTCCAAGGCGAATAAGCCATTTTCATATTACTACTTTGGCTAATTCTCGTTCCTACCCTAGAGATGGCATCGTATCCAACATATCCTCATCTCCTACAACGTCACTCGTGTTGGTCAACGTGGACATCCTGGAGCGTATATTTTCTTTCTTTGATCCAGCATTCTTCGATGATATCTGGGATATCGACCGCAAAACAAGGAAATATCTTCTTTCTGCAGCCCTGACCTATAAACCTTTTTTTGAGCCCGCGATGAATTTATTATGGAAGACCATGGAATCCATAATTCCGTTCCTCAAAATTCTCCCCGAGTTTGTGAAGGCCGAGGATATATACGTGAGTCTGTTTCTATTTCTTGAACATCAGAATCAGATGTAATAGCTATTATACAGACGATCCGTGAGGAGATCCTCCCACACCATCGCGATCGGTTTGATTTCTACAGCCGGAAAGTGAGGTACTTGTATCTCAAATCTTTTCAAGAACTCGTCAGAGGTCACGCAATAGCCCTCCTTCAGAGTATGTCAGATTCAAATCAAAACCTATTCCCAGGTTTGAAAATGATTTACATCCCTGCATTCGGGGTTACCGGTTATACAAGAAACCTCGAATATCTCAACATTTTATTTTTGGCTCTATCTTCCTCACTGTTAACTGTCTCCCTCGGAGGAATCAACACCTCCTCAGACGAATTTGCTGCCTCATTTTTATCTGTCTTGTCGCAGAGGGCCTCATCGCTACAAGAGCTTATCCTCGGAGGGCAGCTTACCCCGAGTTCTCTGAAACTCGTGTCAAAGTTCAGCGAACTTCGTGTTCTCTCTATTTCAGGGCAGAACAGTACTCTTCAAACCAGCTTCCTCGAGCGGTGCAGCGTCCTCGAGAATCTGACACATCTCTCCGTGAACCTGGACGCCTCTTCGACCTTTTCCATATCAAATTCGACCACTCCCTACCTATTTGGCTTTACCGCGTTGCAAGCTCTCCAACTTGGTGGGTCCCCAGCCGAACTCTCCAAAGTTCTTCAATCCATTGCACCCTCGTCCCTAAAGAGCATTACAATTACGTGCTCATCTTCTTCGAGATATCAGCCACCTGAGTCCGAGTCGGTTGCACTTTGTATCACAGAATGTGGTCGGATTTCCCCTACCCATCGAATACAACTACGTTTCGGAGGAACTGGACGAAATGCCACAATAGTTTCTGACAGATCGCTTTCGTCACTTCAGTCTTGCAAGTCCCTTCAAATATTGGACATTGGTGGAGTCACGCTCCACATTACCGACGACATCATCCGAGACCTCTGTGATGGTGGTGCCTGGCGAAGCCTTCGATATCTTCACTTGCCACCCTCTGAATCCGAACATAGCCCATCGCTATCGAGCCTTAAAATTCTTGCACGAAACTGTCCTGATCTCCAATCACTCGTGATCAGCGTTAATTTTCAAAACATGCCGTTGCTTGATTTTTCAGTTCTGCCAAACGAAAGGGCTTCTCGCATTCCCCACAGCCTCAAGAGGTTGTTAATATTGAAAGTTCCAGATGCGCGGATCGGCGAAACTAATACTATTACAGTGGCTATATCGGTTTCGCTCTTCCTTGAATATCACTTTCCTAACCTCGAAAAAGCCAAGTTGTCGAGCGATTTCTCAGTGGACATTGATTGGTGGAAGAGTGTCGAGATGATGATGAAAGCCTACAAAATGGTTAGAGAAGAGACAATATCAGAGACGCAAACGTTGACTCGCGCGTAAGGTAGAAAAACAGTTGTTCTCCTTGCAATCAAATTCCTCTTTTTTGTATCACATGGTGGTGCCCATTACTAGTATCTGATTTCCGAGAGCGAAAAACAACCGAGGACTGAAGCGACGTGATTATAAAATAATTTATCAGCAAACACGACGGAGGAACACGACGGAGGAACATGCGACGCGTCTATTAATCCGACTTTAATTTTAAAGGAGTCGCAGACCACCGTCCAAGGAGATGGTTCGCTCTAACGACAAGCAAGTCCCGCAGCATCTGTAT
>Ga0307517_10011739_pt1 | contig 12112 bp, 9 predicted proteins | sample 23_EM_MG_FD_194515 | JGI IMG/M metagenome (GOLD analysis project Ga0307517, IMG submission 194515) | Populus trichocarpa ectomycorrhiza microbial communities from riparian zone in the Pacific Northwest, United States - 23_EM | ecosystem: Host-associated > Plants > Roots > Unclassified | place... | reverse complement strand
TTTTTCCCTATATATATATATATATATATATATATATATATATATATATATATATATATATATATATTCTTCCAACATTTTTTATTTTCTTGTATTTTCCCTTTTTCCTTTTTTTTTATTTTGTTTATATAAGGGTCCAAAAATGAGTAACAATAATACTTATTGTTTTAAAATGATAAAAATTCACTCTAAAAATATTATAGAAATCGATTTGTTTTATGTTTCTGTCTATACCTCTCCAACTAAACACGTTTATATTTTTCTATCTTAGAACATCAACCAAACACAACTTAACAAAACTATGTACTTATCCATTTTTCTCATATTTTCATATTATTTTTTATTTTTAAGTTTCATTTAAATCCCCATGTATGTAGATGTATCCAATAAAATACTTAAAAATATATTAAAAAAATGATTGAAAAGGCCGGGCCATGTTAGCAAATTAACAAAGAGGGTCAAATATTTAAATATTTTTGAAACGTTACGATTGGTAATTAAGAAATCTTAAACTACAAAGAACAACATGGATTATTGTTAAATCTACGGGGATGAAAACATATAGTTTTATCTTATTTTATTTCACAAAAGGTTAGCTTAGAAAACACACTCCCAAGAATGTAACATGTACTCTTGCATTGTCATTCCGTACCTAATAATAATTGATTTTCAGTGTTAAGCCATTATTTTAATTTCCATTGATGTGCCTAAGTTTCATTCCTTCCTATATTCGTGATAATTAGCTCGTTATTGGCTCATGCTGCGGGACCAATTATTTCATAAATACTGTATTTGTACTTGACCTATAGTTGTTAAATCAATGAACGATAAAAGGCTATATATATGCCTTTGCCAAAAATGCCCTCCTTTCCAATCTATTGTGCTCTTTTAAAAGACTTGACAGTGGTAACGGTTGTTTTTTAAATAATTTTTTGTGGCAAAATACATGCCAGTGATGTTTTTTTATTTTTTAAAAATTATTTTTGACACCAACACATCAAAACGATCCAAAATATACAAACCATATTAAATTTTAATAAAAAAAAATTTTAAATTTTTAGAAACGCGGTTTGCACCGCATTCCCAAACATGTTCTAAATCACTCATTTGAAACACCAGCTGTTTTAATCCAGCAAAATCTATCTTGTTTTTTTTTTAAATATTATTTTAATTTATATAAGCTTAACCCAAACTTAATAAGAAACCTAATTTGTATCCATATTTTACCATATGTCTATTATATAAGAAAACACCTATTAAAAAAAATATATGATACTTATGAATCCATTTATCTCGAAAATTAACAATAAAATCATTCTTTAGTGAAAAAAAACCTAGAGAAAGGTCAAAATATTATTGAAAAATTTAAAGTTAATTAAAATATAATTTTTACTGAATACAACTATACATATAAAATCCTGAGGGGTAGTTCAACTGATCAGGTTTTGGGCTTGCTCTCTAATGGTCATGAGTTTGAGTTCCCTTAAAGCAACTGAGGCTAACATGGTTATTAATTTTAGAGCCCGTAGGATTAGTCAAGATATGCACAAACTGACCTGGACATCCACTTTAATGATAATAAAAAAGGGTGAATCCTAATTGCCATTAACTTACTTAAAAAATATATTTTAAACAAAAAAAATTCAGCCCAAGTTATCACAATTTATAGTGTTCTCTGTGTCGGATTTAACTATATAAATCGAGGAATAACCACAGTTTCATGCATGGTAAGGGTGTCAACCAGCATTTAATAATTTACTCCCTTTTATCGATGACCCAAATAGTTTGGATCTATGAGAGCAGGGAAATAAAAAAAAAAGAAAAAAAAAGTCAGGAATATAGAAAATAAAAATTTTGATTTTGATGTGTATTAAATTAGGTATAATAACATAAAAAAAATTAGGTAAGATTTTAAAATATAATTTATATTATTATTTAATAATAATTTAACTTATGGACTCATTTTCGTTTGGAATTTAAAGGACAAAAAGATCACTCTACGAGATTATAACTTTGAATGACATTCAAATTGAATAATTATTTTCCTTATCACTTGAATCAATCTCGTAAAAACAAGAGAAATGATGCAATGTTCTTACGTGAAAGTGAGTTTAAAGATATAATTAAAACAAGTAATTAATGAAAACTTAACTAAACCCATATAGAAGAAAGGGCTATGATCATTGGAACTCTCAACTACTTAATTAGCAATATATATTAACTAAAAGATCACTCATTTTAGGTCACTTTCTTCATTGTCAATCCAAAATAAAATAATGCACATTCTACTTTGTTTTTTATGAGTAGTACGTACGGTTGTTCCTATAAAACCTTGTCCTCCCTTGATCACATTCTTGACAAAGAAAGAAGAAGAAAAATAGGCACAAAAAAGAGTTCCAAACTCCACACGCCACAAAAGAGAGTTCATTTCTATAGAAATGGGCAATAGCTTAAGGTGTTGTTTGGCTTGTGTTCTTCCTTGTGGAGCCCTAGACTTGATCCGTGTAGTTCATTTGAATGGCCACGTAGAAGAAATTACAGGTCCAATCACAGCTGCTGAGGTCCTTAAGGCAAACCCAAATCATGTTCTAAGCAAACCTTCTTCTCAAAGTGTTGTTCGAAAAATCTTGATTCTCTCCCCGGAATCCGAGCTCAAAAGAGGCAGCATATATTTCTTGATTCCATCTTCTTCATTGCCTGGCGAGAAGAAAAAAGGTGGTAATAATTGTAGCCACAAGAGCAAGTCTTCATCAAAGAAAAGCAAAAAATATTGCAACATTAATAAGGATGTACAAGATTGTGATCGTCACCTAAACGACTTAGTCTCGGAAAAGAAACCCTCTCGTCGTGATCGCCGGACCAGTCGTGTCAGAGTATGGCGGCCTCATTTACAAAGCATCTCCGAGGACTATCAAGTTTTGTCCGGTTCTGGGATTTGACGTTCCCCAGAGGAGGCAAGAGGGTGCAATTATTTGCAACGGGGACGTTTTTTGATGAACGTGGTGGGGTTAATGGTTTTTTCTTTTTCCTCTTTTTTGTGTATAAATTTTATATTTTGATTTTAGTTTTCCTTCTTCGATCTGCGTATAATAATGGCAGATTGAGGATTTCAATATTCATCGGATCACGATCCGTTTGTTTTAATCTTCAAGTAAATTATTTGATGAAGAAAGAAAAAAATGTTTGTGATGATGAAATATTTCGCATTTACATCCACAATTCCCAAGTAAATACATCTTTTTATTCACAAAAAATACATGTTTCTTAAATTTCTCAACTTTTTTTTTTTAATATATGATCTGAAATAACTTGGTGGGATTTATTATCCTGACAAAGAGCTAGATTGATTAATTACTCTTCGATGATTCGTAGCTAGAAGAGATTGTTCCATAGTCTTTCATCGATTTGAGTTCCAAAACAAGAAACTAAACACAAGGGAAATGATTCAAATCCATTGATGGAGAGCAAGACAATTTTGGAGGAGTTAAAATCCATTGCTCAAATTGATTTCTTATAGATCACAAATGACAAATCTAAGCAAGTTATAGATGATCTACACACACAACATTTATTCAATTTCTCAAGGAATTACTATAATTTAGATATACTCCATCGATCATGTTATAATCAACTACTATATATGCTTGTCATGATTCTTTTCTTATAACTTATCCATCCAAAACACCTTTAATTATGCATTAATCTTGTTTAACAGCTTTGGTATGGCTCAATGTCAACATGTTTAAGGTTATGGGCACTTCCTCAAAGATTAACATGAAATGTCACGGCCACTTCAATGATTAACATATAGCTAGATGTTTAGTTTCAACTTAGTTTTTGTCCTATTGTACGTGTCATACAATTGACTTCAATAATCTTACAGCTAATATAGCATTTATCAAGGAAGATTCAAGGGCCTTAATTGCATTGATGCACGCTGTAGTGGAGACCATCACCATATCTATGAATAAACTATGATTTTGCTGGAGTCAAAATGTGTTGGCTAATGTAAGGCATTTAAGCCAGCCAATAGAGGGAATATTAGACAACAATTTCTAAGAAGCCAGTAGATTGCATCTCAAGCATAATGATTAATTACCAGCTCCAGCTCTTACGTACACTTGTTTCTAAGTTACTGTACAATCGGGCATCCATTTGTAAAGGAGAAGACAAGTTTACTATATATGAATTTAATATTTATATTTCAAGTCGATAATTAATTTACAGAGTAATTAATTCCATTATTTTCAAACAAGTTAATAGAGAATCAATTTATTGATGGGATGGAATATAATAAAGATTCCATCGTTAAGATGCTATGAGATTGTATAAGCAGCAATTTTTCTTGGGACATCTATTAGAAAATTCATGTTTGAATATATTAAAGTTTTAATTTTGATCAACTTAAGAATAAGATGCTTTCTATTTGTGGTGCCTTTCTTCTACTTAATTCTACAAATTAAGAGATAACTTAATTATATATATTCACTTATAATATTTAAATGATTAACTATTAAACCCGGCTTAGTTCAGCAGGTTGACATGTCATTACATTGATCCAATTAAAATTTAAATAAAATCTAATTTGATTTTTTAAAAAGAATTAAAAAAATCATTTTAATTTTTTTTTAAAATATCTTAAAACAATATTATTTTGAATTGATTAAGTTAATTTACTCAACTTGTAACTTAAGTCATTACTTATAATGAGTTTTATAATAAATACTTAAATTTTAAATTTCCATGATTCTTTTTTTTTCAAATATTGTAAGAAAGAGAAACAATATTAAGTTCGTTAGATGGAAGAACATAAACTCCAACTCCTAGTATTAATAATAGTCATTGCATATGAATCCAGAAGAACTCAAACAGTGACAACTCCAAGCCACATAAAAATAAAGGGAAAAAAAAGCTGGCAAATCCCCTAAGATGTTACATCGAATAACTCAATCCTCACATGGATTCCCTATTCCCACTCTCCATAAACATAAGACAAAACAATATATTATATATGTTTAGGCCTACTAGCCTTAATTGACTTTTGTTCGATATATCATACACTGAATTATTCCACTCCCATTTTCATGAATATTTTATTATCCAAAGTTATTTCTTGAGTTTGAATTTAATTGCTTAGTGCAACTCCAATCTTTTCAGTGAAATCAACAATAAACAAGAGTTAAGCAATGACATCCAATTTATTTCGTGATATTTAAATATATTTAAAAAAAAAACATTATTAATTAAACCCAATCTATTCTGACAAGTGAATCTAAAACCTGATTCAAGTTTACTTAAAAAAAAAAAAAAGAGTTAATTTAATTAAACTCAAGTTATATGATGGGTCAATCTATGATCTGTGTAACCTAATCTGGAATTTTACTTTATTTTTCTCAAAATAACATAATGTTGAATAAAATTTCAACTATAATTATTCTATACAATCCGGACCTCAACCTAGAGGTGGGTCATATGTGAAGCTGGGTTTAATAATTTTATTTAAAAGTACACGAGGTTGGAGCATAAATCGGGTATTCCTGATTGCTAGCAAGTAGCAACATAACTCCTGAAAGAACAACTCACATTGAAAGGAAAATGAAAGAACCTAATATCAAATTTGATACTGAATATTAATTCCTAGTTCATATTTAGCAAATATACAATTAAATTTCTTTCCAAAACAAAATGTTCCTTTAGCTTGAAATATGAACTCATGTTCCCTCTTTATCTATATTTTCTAGCTATGGCATTCCTCCATTTGTTAGAATCACCAATTAGTTTTACAGTTTCTGCTGAACCTTCCAACAGGTTTTTTACACTATTAATCCTGTCTTAAGCTCTAGAAATTTGTTGTTGCACCACAAGCACAGAAACCTGACACTGGGAATCTGATGATGTTAGCATGTCTCCCATGAATCCCAGCTCTGGGAACTCACTCCATTCGGTAAGTCCCTCAAACAATGGTGAGCAGCTGCCATAGGATCTGCCCACCAAAATTAGATCAAATGAATTTTCGACAGAGGTAATCAGCCTAATCAATTCTACGCAATCGTTTACGGATTCCAGTCTGTACGAATGTTGCCTTTTTCCTGCGGATTGGATCTTGTATTCGGTGATAATGTCACTGTCAAGCTCCATCTCATGAAAATCCTGGCTTGTTCTGGCTAGATCGATCAAATGGATCACGGTGAGAGCAACTTTAGAGTGTTTAGCCATTCGCAAACCGTATGCTAATGCTTCTCTATCATCACTTCCATGAGCAAAAAAGATTCCGATGTCGTATAAGTTATTGTTTTTGGAGCCACTTGAGGTGCCTCGATTGACCAAGATCCCTACGGAGCATGGAGCCTTCTCCAGAATGTGACGATTAACAGACCTGGCTTCTGCAATGTTTTCTATCCCGTGAAGTCTCCATTGCTTGTGAAATGGGATGATCACCAAGGATGTGCTCTTCTCTGCAGCAAGCCTACAAACTTCTTCGTGTATGGTGGAAAAAGGCGATATGGATGTGAATAAGTTGACAACAACATTACCATTGCACTCTTGCTCGTATAATCTGAAGGCATTGATGATATGACTAGAATACTTAGCATGGAATTTCGCACTTTTCCCAGGCTCATGATGCACAAGGAGTGGGATTAAACTGCCCGTGAGCTGGAGCAGGTGGACTACATAACAGCACATGGGAGTCTTGGCTGTTGGATTGGTTAATTCAAGAAGTCCAATGATACAAGGGGTGGAATCTTGGTGATATATGCAGGCCAGAATGCGGAACTCCATGTGGAGACTAGTATGTTGGATCGTTCTTTTTTTGCAGGATGCATACTTTTTGGATGGATCGTAGAGTAATTTGATTATCGGTGTGAAGGTCCCTGACAAAAAAAGCATGTTGATGACCATGATACTATATATTTGAGTGTCAAGAAGCTGCAACAAGTAAAGCAGAAACATGTTATTTTATGCACAATATGAGGCAGACATTGATAAGAAGTAAGGGAATGCGCGCATATGCATAAAATTCAGTAGTAGAATAGGGTAAGATGAGAATAAGGTCATTACGGAGAGGAATTTGCCGTGCTGCATGAGCAGGACATCCGAAACGCCTTGACAACTCATTACAAGGCCTAATGAAAATGCTTCAACTGGAGGTATGTTGAAGTAGAGTGCAGGCAACATGCCACCTAAAAGTTTCCCAATGAAGCTGCTTACACCAAATATACTGACAACAGTAACTGTTTTCGAATGTATAGAAAGTATGTTAACACCAGCGACACTGAACACAAAATAGCTCGGCAGGAGAATGGAAGAAACAAATGATTCAATCTTGTTGACTAGTGCTGATCCTAATGGTGGACCATGTGGCACTGCCATGCCCAAAGCAACAGCCCCAAATAACACATGGTGCCCAAAAACTTCACTCAGGAATGCACATCCTAACAGCATGATAAAGATAGAGATAACATACGTCTCTTTGACCTGTTTTCCTTCTGATGTTTTCCCAGTCATCCAAGTCATTAAGGGCCTTAATAGAAAGAATATGATTATCACCAGCAATATTGCAAAGATTAAAATCAATGCAATCAAATCATGAGTTTCATCTCGATCTATGAGTAAGAAAAAAAAAGTCAGGGACCAACTACAAGTGCCACTGATCATTGATGAAGATATTGCTAACTGGCCAAGCTCCGAATTTATGAGCTTCAAATCAGCGACGAGGCAGACAATGACATGAAAGGTGGTAACAGATTGAAAAACTGCAATGTAAGGAACACAATCATGTAGATATGGTTCCATTTCCATATTTGTGGTTAAAATTTCAGCCACGATTAAGTTCAATGTTATCGGAAAAATGAAAGTAAAGAAGCCTATAACCACGGTTTTCCTTCCTGCTCTCTTTACCATTCCCAGGTCCAATTTTATTCCAAGCAAAAATAGATAAAGAATGCATCCAAAGAAGGCAAATGTTGAACTGACATTGATACTTTTCGCTGAATACACTTTTGACAAGAAGGGATTATTATCACCCCAGAGAGTTGGTCCCAGGGCGAATCCTACCTGATCATATCAAAGACATAAAGTGAGTTATATACCTGAAGAAACCACATTACTAGAGGAAGGGTTTTAGACTCTTTTTTGTAGGAAAAAAAAAGAGACTTTACCAGCAGCATTGAAATGAAAGCACTTTCACCAAGTGGGGTGAGAATGTATTGTGTCAAGGCACTGAGTAAAGAAGATAAGCTGAGTTGTGCCAAAACCGTTGGAGTTGAATGGTCAAGTGGATTGTCACCATAAAAAATCCCTCTTGATCTCTCACTAATAATTCCTTGGCACACTAACTTGAGATCAGTTTCTGATACATTCATTGTTATTCATACAATAAAAACAAGCTCTTGTTTTGTCCAGATAGCCTTGCCGGTAAAGAAGATAAGAGGGTGTGAAAGGATTGTAAAGAGCGAGGAAGATAGGCAAGCATACATGGTCCACAGGGGTGTGAAGGGCTTGAAGAACTACATGGACAGGAGGATTGTGCGGATTCTTCTATATGCTTCTTGGTCAAAATGAATTTACAACTAGAGGAGGAAAAACAATTACCCTCCATTATATGGCCTACGTGCTAGTGACAAAAACGTGGCACAAAAAGATTTCTTGTTGATTAAATTCGTGTTGATTAACTTATCTGCATTTTTGGTTTAATATAGGGGAGTATGTATATCACAAGTTCAATAAATTTGATTTTTAGCAGGGCTTATATCTGATAAAATTGTATAGGTTTCTAAAGTTAGGCCATAAGGTTCCTCGTATATAAAACACTATGAAGGTGTCTAAGGATCAATGGGAATTTATCAACAAATACGTCAAATTGCATGCATACCTATTGGTGGATTAGAGCAATCAAACGATTATTTCCATCATTAAAATAGATATTGTTCAGATTAAATTATATATCGCATTTAATAGGTTGATCACTTCTCGCATTTAACTCGTGGAATAAGAGACGAGCTAACCCGAGTTAACCCGTTAAATTCACGATTTAAGTCATGAGATCATGATTCTTAATGAAAAAAAAACATAAAAATATCACAAAGCTAAAAAGAAAATAAGTAAAAAAAAAAAAACACAATGTTAACCCGAGTTAACTTTTGAAATTTATGGCTCGGGGTATTAGACCGGATCTAGAAACATTATGAAGCCCAAATCCCAACCAATTAACTGTTGAAGGATTAACTTGAAAAAAGAATATCAATTACACAAAAGGATAAAAAAAATCAATTAAAAGAATGAGAATCAAAATTAAAATACAAAATAAATTTTATTTTTTATTGAAGAATGAGATTGAAAAGAAAAAATAATTGAATAAAAAGATAAAAAAAATAATCAAAAGAATGAGGATCAAAATAGAAATAAATAAAAAATAATTGAAGGGTGAAATTGAAAAGATAAATCAATTCAACAAAAGGCAAAAAACAAAAATCAAAAGAATGATGACCAAATTGAAAAAAAAAATATGGTAAATTGAGATTTAAAGATGGAATTGGAAACAAATAAAACTTCTACATAAAGACCAAAAACAATAATTATGAATCAAAAGACTAAGTATTGGAGTTGAAATGCCAACAATAAAGAGAGCTAAGTTGTAATTTTATGGGAGGAGAAAGAAAATAAAGGGGAAAAAGGTGCACCAACGAGAAACCGATCACTACCACCAACACACCCTGTATCAGAAAATAAAAACAGTGGCATTTCCAATGACATGGTGGAAAGATATTTTTGAATGTCAGGAGGCGTTGCACGTACCGCCCATAGAGCATGAACACTTTTCACGCGCCGAAGAGTGTGCCACATACGCCTCAACCTTTTTTTTTCTCTATTTATTTTTTTATATTTGGTTAAATATCAAGTTTTCCCTCAACTGACATGATAATAACAAAAAAAAAACTATTGTAAAAAGATGAAAAAGCCCTTAAAGCCATTTTTAATTGTTTGGCTTCTAATGACATTTTGGTCATTTCACAATGCTTTTTGTTTTTGTTTAATTTTCTATATGTGGTCAAATATTGAATTTCCCCTCAGTTAACATGATAATAACTACAAAACCATTATGAAAAATATAAAAATGCCCTCTGACGTTAGTTTTAATTTTTTTTTACTTCTAAGGGTATTTTGATCTTTTCACTATACAATTAAAATGAGAGAAAAAAAACTTGTTTGTCCCTATTCAATTTAGTAGTGATTAATGGATCTTTTGAAAAGAATTTAATGCCCCCATAACTGGTGTTAATGTTTATGGTGTGAGGGGTTGAATCATTAAAACATTGTTCCAATGAACAATGTTTTTACTCACATGCTACAATTAAAATTATGGATGATGGTGGGCATTTACGGGTCAGGTTTTCTATATTAATACCCTACTCATTACTCATCGAGTAAGAAATTTAAATTTTCGCACCATATCCATTAAGTTTCAATTATCCATATGAGTATTCATTGTCCAACTATCATTTATTATTCAATCAAAAATAAAATAGAAAATATATATTTGAAGTGTGAGTGTGTTTGTATTGGATTCAAGAAAAAATAAATTCTACATGTATATTTATATAATACAAATATGTATCCCATGTTAGGTTTGGATCGGGTGGGTTAGGTTTAGGTCGGGTTTTGAGTTTCGGGTCGAGTTTGAGATTATCTATATATTATTCATTATCCATTAGGTAAAATAACTATCCAAAAGAAACCACTCATTCAGGTAGTTTAGATTGGTATCCATTATATTCAAATTAAATTATCATTCCTATTATTAATCTACCTTTTATTCTTTAAGCTTTTCAAATTAGTAACATTGGTGGCAGAAGTGAAAAGAAGTTGGTTGTCTAGTCCCAAAACTATCCCTCCTTTCTCTTCTATTCAATGGGTAACAAGATGGAGATCTTGTTGAGTGGTAGGTAAGTGAAAACAGAACTGGAAGTGAAAAGAAGAGTACGGTAAAGCTAGCAATATTGAAGCCTATATATACTTGGTACTAGTTGGATTATTGCAAAAGAGTAATGGTTTGTTTTTCAAAGGAAAACAAAGCAGGAGATTACTATCCCTGCTACAATGGCACGCAAGAATTTAAGATAAGAAAAGAAACTAGAAAAGCTGTGCTTATAGGACATGCTGTTTGGCTGAGTCCCATCTTGAATTTCTTTCATTACATTGCTTGGCAAATTTCTAGCAAGATAGGCTCAAAGTTATGGTAAGTAAAGGAAAGGAAATGAATTTTTGGCAAAGAGCATTCATCCTCATCTTCCTCTCTCAATTCATCAAGTTAAAGAACAACTTGCATAGTTTATCATAAATTCTTGATGTGAATCACAAGTTCAAACCATGAGTTCATAAAATTTGAACTTATCTCAACAGGAATTGACTAGTTTTTTTAACTCGCGCTACGCAACGAGTCAGTTTTTGACATTAAAAAAATTGTAAAAATATTAGAAAGTAAAAAACTCGATGCATGCTAGCCGAAACACTTTTAAAATACTTAATTGGTGACATGTTGGAAGAAATATTTTTCTAAAAAAAAATATTGAGATGTTGACACATCGAATTGACTTGGGTCAACCATGGCTAACCTGCGAAACCCGCGATATTGAAAGTGATAAAACCATGGAATCTATACCGAAACATATTAGAAAGCCAAATTATAATGAATCAAGTACTGAAGGCCAAAAGAAAATTATAAAAACATAGAATTAAAAAAATGATAAAAAAAAATGACTCTAGTAAAACTACATTTAATATTGAAGGATAAAATTGTAAAAAAAATATTGCAACCTACGAAGTCCCTAACTAATTTAATGTTAAAAGATAAAATTGAAAACAAAATCAATCTAAAAAACTTGTCAAAGCATAAAATTCGCAATTAAAAGAATAATAATCAAACTCGATGGAAAAAAAAAAAGAGGATGAAATCACAAAAAAAAAAATTTATAAATCATCTAAAATTAAAAAAAATAGCAATAAAAATAATGGGGACCAAATATATATCAAAGATGAAAACATTAAAAAAGAATGAAATTGAAAATAATTTTCAAATTGAAATAATGTTTTCAAGTTCAAAAATTGCAATCAA
>Ga0307517_10011738_pt1 | contig 12112 bp, 4 predicted proteins | sample 23_EM_MG_FD_194515 | JGI IMG/M metagenome (GOLD analysis project Ga0307517, IMG submission 194515) | Populus trichocarpa ectomycorrhiza microbial communities from riparian zone in the Pacific Northwest, United States - 23_EM | ecosystem: Host-associated > Plants > Roots > Unclassified | place... | reverse complement strand
TTATAAATAATAATAATAATAATAATAATAATAATAATAATAATAATAATTGTTTATGTGTACATCTCTCTCTCTCTCTATAAATAATTTTTTTTTACCACTTGAATCAGCCTCTTAGAGTCTTGGGTTTAAAATACATAAAAAAAGCTCAACTATTTATGATAAAATGACATCAAACAATGAGGAAAAAGTTATTTTTATAAGATACAATAACAATGGTGACCATTGAATTCTAGAAAAAAGGTTCACTTTCAGAAATTGAAATCCTTTATTAATCTTTATGAGTTTTAGAACATATTTTAAGTATTTTCTTTTACTGTATTTTGTTATAATATGTAAAATATTTTTCACGAGAATGACCACTCCATAGTTCATAATGCTCAACTCAATAGTCATTAAGAGTTTAAGGATTTCATTGAGTAGAATATTTTTTTTCTCAATATTATAGATATATTTTTGGACGCGATTATGTCAACTAGAAGTTTTTAGCGATCATACACTTACATACATGTAGATTAAAAAATATAAATGATAGAATTTAAACTAAAAATATTCTTTCCTCTCAATAGATTATTTATCACTTGACTATTACTAGCTGAGTTATTAGCTAATTTTGACATTAAGTAGAATATATAATGTGAAGTGATATTATCAACACTTGAAAATAAGGTGTCAAACTTAATTTACATATGGTTATTACTTTATTTCCAGTAGGTTATTTTTTATATTTAATCAATACAATAAATTTAATTTTAACTTATTTTACTAAAATAGCCGTCTCTTTATGTACGTTATATTATTTTAAAAAATGTCAAATATGAACATACATTTGACATGGCTATATATTAAATATTTTATCAATTTTAGCATATACATGGCTATACATTAATTAAGTTTTTTTCAATGAATTTTAGGGTTTTGCTGTAGAACTTCTCGTCACAAGTTTTTTTTTTTTTGACACATGAAATTGTAAATGAAGACAAAAACTAAAGAGAATATAAAAATATATTTCGTGACAACTAAATAGGGGCCCCAATGCTTTTTTTTTTCTTTTTCAAAAAGTAAAATGCCTTTCCCAAAACTTGATCAATTGCTCATGTGTAAGCTTGAATTCCATTAGGTTTGATAAAGGTGGAATAATTCCCAAGTTCCTTTTTAGGTTGCAGCCTATCATCTGCTCCAACCACCTATGCTTCTTTTAATTCCTTTTTAGTACTTTATATTACCAATTAATTCAGAGCTTCTTAATTAATTAATTTGATTGAAACTGACTTTATATCCGCATTATTGATGAATTAATGAACTAATGATGATCCAAGAAAACTTTAAATCAACATACACTCAGCTCTTTCATACCAATCAGGTGAGAGGCTAAAATCAATGGGAAGAAATATTTGAAATCCAAAAGATAACAAAATAGAAAACAGTTTGTAAGTAATTATTTAACTTTAATATTCACTTCCAAGCAAGCAGAAGAGAACAAAATAGATAGTTTTCTCTCCCTTTTACATTTTTCTAATTTGGTGTAAAAAGAAAATGAAAAAGAAAAAGAAAAAGACAAAGAAAAAGATGAAGAAGGAGAGTTTTTGTAAACTTTTTGTATGGCCGGCAAGTCAACTCATGAGTTGTTGATCCGAGACCTGATTTGAGCTAGGTTTAATATTGTTAAATCAGATTTTAATTACCGCGATTAAATTTAATTATTTATTGAATTAATATGTGATGTGATTGATTTGGTTAAAATTTAAGTGAGATTTAATTTAATTTTTTTAAAAAATAATTTTGAAACGACATGTTTTAATTTTTATAAAAATCTTATAAAATACCGAGTTTCAACTATTTAATTTATAATCAAATGAATTTTATAACTATATAGCTTCTCACCTGACAAGAAAAAAAAAACATGTGAAAAGGAATTCATCTGTCTGGTCTCTCACTCTCAAGAACTAGATCTCTTTGAGCTCTTAACCATGGATATTCCATCTGCTTCTATCTTCCCTGAACATTCCAAGATCGAGCATTAATATTCTCAATAATATATATATATATATATATATATATCCCCCTCATCGTCCGCTACAGAAAGAGAGAGGATGGTTAGAGAGATGGGTGGATGACTCCCACCCACTCAATCATAAGCCCGACCCAACCCTCTTCCTCCCTCCATGGACATCACATTCTTCCTCAGTCTCTCTCTCTCTCTCTCGCCCCATAAATCCGTAACTCTCTAACCTTTTCCCCCCTTAAAAACCACTATACATGCATCACATAAACGAAAGGAAACCACTAAGACACCCCACTTACATACCATACCATTTCAGTTTTCTATTTTGCCCGACACATTTTCGTGTACACTTCTGACTTCTTGCTCTCTCTCTCTCTCTATTATTAATTGCTACTAGTTAGTATTTTCTTCTTTCTTTTAGTTAATTCCCTTTTCTTGTTTTTGTTTACCTTTTTCTTTATTTAATTCTTGGTATCTCTCGCTCCTTCTCTCTATCTCTCTCCGTGTGTGTGTGTGTATATATATATCTATATCTATATATACTACGTAACTTTGCTTAGTGTTCACTTTTCTCTTGTTAAAGAATTCTATTCTCTCCCTTGATCTGTACTCAAATCCATAGTTTTCATAAATTAGCACTAAAAAAGATGTCTCTGGAGTTGGTATCTGAACCTGTTTGTTATGTTCACTGCAACCTCTGCAACACCATTTTAGCGGTACAGCACTCAATTCTCCCCCCTCCCCTCCCCTCCCCTCCCCTTTCCTCTCTCTTTCTCCGTGTATGTAATATATATATATATTCTCTCTCTCTTTTTCATGACCTAGCTAGTGACATCTGGTGAGGTGTTTAGTCTCATATATGATGTCTCTTCAGAGCTGAATTTGGTCATACCTGCATCATGTTCAGTCATCAGCAAAGCTCTTGTTGGTGAATGTTTTTTGGTTTTATAGGTTTCTGTAGCTAAGAGGATCGTTCAGCTGAAATGATTGGGGCTGAGAATATATATAGATAGATAGATAGATAGAAACATGTGGTTAATTTGTAGAATAACAATGTAAACCCAATTTTTTTTTAGATGACATTATCTTGGTGTTTATATAAGAAAAAACATTATCTTGGTATGATTTCCTTTCATCCATCATGGATCAAAGATTTTTCTTGATTCTTCTTTGGAATAGTCAACAATTCTCTCTCCTGTGTCATATTTTATGACAAAATCTATCTGGGTTTTACCACCAAAGTCTGCAAAATCATTTCATAGAATTCTTGTGTACCGTTACGATCGAGCCTTTTCATCAGACCTTGATTTGAAAACTTAGCGGTTAAAGAAAGCCAGAGAATTCATCAAAACCCATATGATTTAAAGCCTTTGGTGATCTATCAAATAAGAAGAAGCTAGGAAAGTACCAGCATTTCAAGAAGTTAAAGAAAGGCAATCCAAGGTCCTTTGACTAGGGCTACAGTTAGGTATTAGGGTTCTTACCTGGCAGGTAATGGTACCAGTATTAGAAAAGAAGCTTTTCTTAGCCTTGCAGAAACTTTAGACACTTTCAAATTTTCATGCTACTAATCTACTGCTCATGAAGGCTAGATAGCTATTTCTACCCATGGCTTTCCATTTACTAATTCATCAGAGTATTGATGACCTTTTGTCATTAGACATTTCTTGGAATGAACTGGTTAACTGTTCAAGATCTCTCTCTCTCTCTCTCTCTCTCTCTCTCTCTCGGAGGTGGGTGCTTCTGTTGCTGCTTACCAAGGACTTGAAATGATTACTTTGATCTAACATATTAATTATGTTGCATGTTTTCAGGATTGTGTATCCCTGTAAGTACAAAAGGGAGTGCTTTGCTTTGTTTCTACTAGAGTTTGTGGAGAGCTGGCAAAGAGAATCATGGCCAAGCCAAGCCATAGCCCAAATAAATGCTTTTACTCTCCTTTTCAAACCCTTTCATCATAGCAGGCCTCTATAAACAACCCTTTTTGAAGTGCATTCTCCTATAATACAATCTCTTTCTTTTTCTCCCCAATATCTTTTATAGAAATGAAGATCCAAAGCACTATACACAAAGATCAGTTAAAATCATTTCTATCTCTTTATTCATTACCATCTTCGATAGCTGTGTTAATTTAGTCTTTATGGTTCCGTTCCAGTCAAGTCTTTTTCAATCTCCTCTCCCTCACTCCTTCTCTCTCAATCACTGTATGTGTTGGCTATTGTTTTGCTTTTATCATCTTGCTTCTGTGTCAGGGCAAAAAGTCAGTATAGCACCGAAAGGAAAAGGATATGGAGGGAAAAGAGAGAGAGAGAGAGAGAGAGAGAACGGAGGCATTTGAATCAAGGGCAGGTCCTTATAGTTATTACCATGTGAGATGTCTGTGAGATCAGTGGTAAATGAGTAACAAGTCCTTAATTTCGATCCCTACATATAGAGAAAAGAATCACTCAAGCAGATCGATCCGAGCCCCATAAGTAACCCTAAAATAATGAAAAAAAGATGCACTCACTTGCAGAGAAAAGATTAATTGCTTCATTACTCCCCTCCTCCTTCTCACATACACCCTTTCCTTCTCCTCTTATTTCCAATAAGTAGTTCCATTTCAAGTTGCAACCCTACCTTTAATTGCTTCTCCTCCTTGTCCCTTCTTATGTCCTAACTGGCCTGTATTTCTTATGACATATCAAAAAACCTTTTCTTTTCTTCTTCTTCTTTTTTCTCACGAGATAAGACGCACGAGAGGCCTCAGCTTTTCAAAACTTTCTTTGTTGATGTCAAGACTTGATATGATGTTTTATCGATGTCGTCTAGTTACCTTTTCAGAGTTATCAAAGTACTAAAGTTGAAGTATATATCTTCGAAGTTAGTTTCTTAATTAATTTTCTTATTAGTGGCTATATATCATCAATTCATGTCTTACAAATATAGATCATTATTATATGCAATGGTCCAACTAGTTTTAAAGATGTGGGCTTGACTTAAAAAGCTCAAATAACAAACTAACAAAACCTAGCCTAATTAACCTTCAGTTTTGGATGCTTGCTAGGGTTCTGTTAAAATTTGAAGCAAATTATACATTTGGATCTATCCAAGTGATTTCTTGTGACAATACAAGGCGCGCATTCCTTTCATGTTTCACAAATTCTTCATGGCAGGTTAGTGTTCCAAGCAGCAGTTTGTTCAATATTGTGACAGTAAGATGCGGGCATTGTGGCAATTTGCTGTCTGTGAACATGGGAGCATCCTTACAAACACTTCCTCTTCAAGATCCCCAAGTGAGTATCATTTCAGGGACATTCTTATGGTTAACTGTATACTCTTTATATTCTTTCCAAGAATATATTTATTTAAGGAAAATTTTAGAGAATAAGGGATGATTTTTTTCAATTAGAATTTATAACATTTCATAAAATAATATCAGTTTGATTTGACATGTTTTCTTTCTTATATCACCCACTTTCCCCTTTTTTTTTTTTTTTGATGTTTTTGTATGTGAGTTAATTTTGGCTATACTTGTCCTAGAACTTATAAATCCCTTTGCCAAACTATCACAGGCTTTCTTTCTTGGTAAGAAAATGTTTCTTGGTGCACCTCTCTAACTTGTTTGTGCAAAGTCACAGAAACTGCTCCTTATTAACTCAGAAGATTTGAACAAGAACTTTGGTTCATCTTCCAAATGTAACAAGGTCACTGCTTCAGAGTCTACTGAGCATGAACCGCCTAGGATGCCCGCCATCCGCCGTGAGTCTCCCTCCCTCCCTCCCTCTCTCTCTCTCACAGTACGCTCACAGCTGGATACATGTGTTACTGGGTGTGTATGTTCTTTGCTATCAGTCATTTTCCATGTCCAAATTGTACTTATGTGTAGGTGATAAATACTACCATAGCGTGGTTGCGACCACATATTAGATGCATAACCAAACAACACGCGTAGGGTTAAGATATGATGGACCTAGAAATGTTGATGATGACCACAAAGCTAGCAAAGAGTAAATGAGCCAGCAGAACCGATCACCCTATCAACTAAATACATACGTTTATGTATCTTTATATATGTTTTTTCTGCCTTGTAATACTAACAAAACATAATCTATAGGATTATTTCTTTTACAATGTTAATAAAGCATTCAAATGAAGCATTCAAATGAATCATTTGGGTTTTATCTAAAAAAAAATAATAAATAAAAATAATAATTAAAAATATCATGTATTATATACACTGGGTCAATTTATAGTATATATGTACAAGCAACGTAAATATTGAGTAAAATGATATCATTTAATATAATTTCTTATGGTTAATTTACACACACACACACACACACATATGTTAATGAACTAATTATTTCCCTGTCAATTGTGCAGCCCCAGAGAAGAGGCAGCGTGTTCCTTCTGCATATAATCGGTTCATCAAGTAATTAAGTTGATATATATATATTTCATGAACACCAATATCCCCTCCCCTATCTCTTTACATGAAGAATAAGTGTTGGTCTTCAAGCCCTTAAACTGAATGTAAAATCACTTCATTTGCAGGGAGGAAATTCAAAGGATCAAGGCTAGCAATCCTGACATTAGCCACAGGGAAGCTTTCAGCACAGCAGCCAAAAATGTGAGTTTGTCCTTCAATCATATATATATGTGGAAGTATTTATATTAATAATAACAAATACCTGCCTGTCAATTTGCAATCTAAATCTCTCGTAATTATTCTTAGGAGACATGGATATTTAAGTGACAAGGCTTGGATTTTTAGGAGGAATTAGATATAAATATTGTGTGTTTTCTTTCTGTTCTAATATAATAGAGATTAATGAACATTCAGCACTACAATACTTTTTCATGGCACATTTCTATATATATATATATATATGGCACATTTCTATATATATATATATATATATATATATATATATATATATATATAGAAACTCAATAGGTCTTAAACTATTTTTAATGATGCATTAATTTGTTTTTAATGGTGCTTTCTCATTCTTCCATTGACAAGCCTCCATCTCGGGCATTGAACCAAAAGAATAAAATAATAATAATCCATTTTCACATGTTTAAATTGGATTAGATTACTCTTTAAGTGTAGCAAATAATGATAAATGGATAATCATTTGATTTTCGAGCTTGGCATGTCAACTTTGTTAATAAATCCCAAATTAAATTCCCAATGTTTGCAAAGAATTTTTGCACCCAACCCATGTCCCCGCCCCCACCTCCCTATTTATTTATTTCCATAATATAATCAGTGTCATGTCAATTGTTAATTGGGTGCTCAGACTTTTCGTTCAAGCCTTGTTAATTAGTGATAAAGCCTAGATTTCAGCAATTATGTTATCTAATCAGTCCATAATTCTCTTCCTGTACTATTGGTGCTAAGACTGCTAATAATTTAAAATGCACTGAAGGAAACAAAATAAAAAGAATATCTTGTCATGGATGTGAAGTCATCTCAATCTGACATGACGCCTTCAGCTAAATAACTCGAATTTATAATTTGATACACACACACACATAATATATAGGTACAAAAAAGAGTTCTGAAATAGGCAATAATAAAGAGGAAGAACTTTCGATAAATTAGGCAAAGCTTCAGGGTTGGCGTGTTCATTGCAAGAACTATATATTCCTAGGAATATATTTACGGAAATTGCAAATTAAATTGCACACGTAGTCTAGACATATGTATAAATGGAGATATATTCTTGTCCAAATTAAAAATATTCGAACACTGAATCTTTTTTTAATTCTTTCAAGATGGGTTTGATCACCTCTTGATCTGTTTAAATTTTATTCATTTCTTTTTATCTGTTTTATTCTTGAGATACCTCTAATTAACCTTCAAATAATAATAAAAATAAAATCTCAACACATGTCTTAAGGATAGCCTCCCTCCGGCAAGTCCCATTAATAATCAATATATATATCTGTTTTTTCAGTGGGCACATTTTCCTCACATTCACTTTGGTCTGAAGCTGGACAGCAACAAGCACGCTAAATTAGACCACCAGTCATTTGCAGGAGAGGGCACCCAAAAAACTAGTGGATTGTACGAGATCAATGGCTCCCTGTGAGTAGCACGTAGAATTACATATCTCTATTTCAAGCCACGGTTTTTCTATGTATAAACAATAATAACAACTCGATCGATCGAATATTATTACTGCATATAAGAGGTTTGATGTTGAAGTCTCCTAATTAACAAAATAGGAAGACCGGCCCCCTCTTGAAGAGCCTCACAGCCCCATGCATGCACAAAAACCTTCCCCGTTTCATAAATATATATATTTGTGTGCTAATCTCATGCTCTTAATTAATTTGTGACTGCTGTTCCAGTTATTTATCATTTCTTCATTTATGTTTGGATTCTATTATAAACTCAATTACAATATTCTCTAAAACACTGTGCATTTGGTTTTCGTAACCTCTCTCTGTCTCTCTCAAGAAGACAAAATGGACAGCCATGTCTGTCTACTGTGGTGGCCATAAAGGACCACTTAAGCGGTATGACATTCAATGATTTAGTGTTCCACTCAAAGAACCATAAGCTCAAACCATGGGGAGAGAGTTTCTGAAGTGTATTGTATGGTGCAGTAGTGGCTCTGCCTATCGCAAGAAACCTGAGAGAGAAAGGTGCACTGTGAGCAGAAGCACTCGAGAGACTTAATCTCAATTGGTAAAAAACCTGTTCCGAAAATATCTTTTAAAATCGAATGAAAAAAAAAAAAAAACATTGAAAACATTTTATTAGGAATCGATCCTCTTGCCAAATGCACTGAGCCTTGTCGACTAGAAGAAATGCATGCATTCATTTATTAATTTAAAAAACACGGAGACGCAGTACTGTTATTCATCAAAAGATAAGTGCCAAGCCATAAGCAGACATGTATTGAAGGGAAAACAAAAAACAATGATCAAATAAGTACACCAAATTTGATGGGACGAAAACATGCAGAGATGACAAGACATACCACCTCAAAGCACATTTAATTTGTGTAAGTCTAAGGCAGGCCAGCCATTAATTTCATGTATATATGCAGTGATCTTTTTTCTTTATGATCATAGATATGCTATTCTTCCACATGTCACTGCGCTTTTTATGCACCTTAGCTAGCTACCGTGTGCTTTCTTCATTGTTTGCAAACTAAGAAAAGAACAAGAGAAAAGAAGAAATTTATTGAACGATATTTAGCTGCAGGCAAAGACAAGAAACCCTAGATTTTCTCTTAACCACTAGAGAATCTTTACCCCCGCCCCCCCCCCCCCCCTCTTTTAGGGTTAGGTCAAGCTTAGCTGTCAGCGCCTCTCTTTCCGTACTTGCTAGAGATTAACACAATCTTAAGCAATGTAATAATTATTGTGGTACTAACAATCATAATCAACTTTATTAAACCCCACTTTGACATTAGGGTTCTCTTTCTCAAAAGCAAAACTATAGTACTGCTTTAGCACTACTAATTTTTTTTTTTTTAAAGGGAGACCCTTCAAGGTTGCCTGCAGTGTAATGCTGACGAGATCAAAACCCTAGTTAGCTGTAATTACTCTAAGATAATCACAGCTTAATCGGATGGCTGCATGTGATCACTAATTTTTCACCGTTGACATGATTTCTAATACTGTACTATCAAAAAATGCACCGTAGAAAAAGTGGACTGTAAATTCCGCGACATCCATCTGTGCGTAGTAGCTAAAGAGCATCGAACCGGGGCATAGCGCAGGTGTATTATATATGAAGGCACGGATGCAATGATACCTAGAGAGAAAAATAGAAAGGGGACTAGGGTTATTGCTATGTGCAATGCAAGTGTAACTGGGGCAAGGAGGTTTGTCTGCTGGGATGGGGCTGAGAGTACAGAATCTGATATGTCAAATCATGCAGTCTGTCTTTTGGATCTATGTGGTGATGTGTGTGTGGGGCATCTGTGTCTCAAGAAGTGTATATCTCGATAGGGTTGTCATGTCACACGCATATAATGCATATAGATATACACAATAATAATGGGTATGTATATAAAGTTTGTAGAGATTTAATATCAGTGGAAAATATTAGACAAGAAAAATAAACAAGAGCTAGCTGTTGCCTCTGGGTCATCTGTGGAAGCAGAAGCAGCTGAAAAGGGCAGAAAGAGACAAGAAGGTCAGCCAAGCAGTAGCGACACAACATTTTCTCGTTTCCAACATCAATGCTGGAGATACTTTTGAGATTTCCCACTCCATGCGTATTGCAATACAAAAGATATATCATGATAAGACCATGATAAGACCTTACCCCACCTCTCCCTCCTCATCTGGGCCAATTACCCTCTCTAAATCTTCTTTCATATGGATCAAGCTATCCGTCTTAGTAGGTGTTTAGCACTTGATGTCTTAACTGCCAATTTTCATATTTTCACGAACGCAGTTGACATTTGTCGCTTGGAATCTTCTTCCTTGTGATAAAATGCCATTGTAAACGGGTTTTAAGGTTCCGATGGTTTTAAATTGTCTGTTGTTAATCTTTCATGATTACATCATCATCATCATCACAATGACGTACAAAACTTCACAGCCTTGTTTATAGATTGGGACAAAGTTAAGGAAATATGATAATATGTCAAACAACTAGCTAGTTTGAGGGCAAAAAAAACTTACAACTTTCTATTTTATTGGTGGATCTCTATAGATCTAGTTCGGTAAGGATCAACTACAAAAATTAAGAAAATCTTCGAAATATGTTGTTTGAGCTAATTTCAGAATTTTCTTTTTTATTTTTGGATTACTAGTAATTTCATTTTGAATTTCATGTTATTTTTTCTTTTTATTAAGATTCTAGTTTTTTTTATGGTTGTTGGCTGTCAACTATTAATATTTTTTTTTGAACAATTCCAACTTTTCTTAGCTCAATATTTTTCTTCTTCTCTTTCACTTTATCTTACTCCATGTAATAATAGAGATCTCTTGAAACCACTCTTTCCAAAGATTTTTTTTCCTCTTGAAACTCTCACTGCCTTTTATATGAATTAAATGAACGTTTATTTCATAAAATCATAATACATTAATGAACAATCCAAATAATATATTGCAGTATTCAAAGTTAAGAGTTATTAGTAAATAATATAAAATTATTCATCAAACTTCATTTAATAGTTTAAATTTTTCGGCATATTATTAGAGTTTTAATTATTGAATAGTCACAAGTTTAAATCATGTCACCTTTATTATATCTAATTATATTAATAAAATCAAGTATAAGATAGTGAGATGCATACGTAAGTTTTAATCAAGTCTAAAAAACTTTCATTTAAGAGAGTATGTTAATAAAAATAATATAAAGTTTTTCTTGAAACTTCAACTAACAACTTAAATTTTTGATTTAAGATAGTTATTTGATATAATATTAGATCCTTAATGATTAAATAATCATAAATTCATAAATTATAGCTTATCGAAATACACTCATTTAGATTTATTTTTTTCACAAATGATGATGATGATTGGATTTTTCATAAATGATGATATTAAATATTGGTATTACATTTATATTTATATTTAGAAAATAGAAATACAAAAAAATCCAAAATTATCAAGAAAAAAAGTCTAGCTAGCCATACTAATTTTTTCTAATAAAATTAAATGACTTTTATGTGCATTTAAATATTTTCCTCCAAAGAATATTATTTTAAAAAAATATACCAAGTTAATTAAAATTATGAAAATTCTTAATTTTTATATACTTGTTGTTGTTTATTTGAATCAATTTGGAAAAGAAAATGATCACCACTAACCATTGATCTGCCTCAAAACCACAAGGAATTCTTAAATTTGCCTTCTTATTGAGGAAAGTGCAAAAAGGCACAAAAGCTCAACAACCGTTCCTTTTACCCTTCCCTTTCCTTGTAATAAAATCAACTTTCTCCCGAGTGCCTTTCTTCCAAATCAACCATCTTTATAGAAGTGACTTGACCTGCGTTCATAAATCATGAAATTGATTATATAAAAAAAAAAGTGTACAAAAAAAAGGAAACTTCTTGGAATGATCCTTGTTATTCCCCAAATTCAAATCGTTCTAGAATTTGATTGATGTGAAATTTTCTTTGATATTCGCTCTTATAATTAAAA
>Ga0307517_10011737_pt1 | contig 12112 bp, 13 predicted proteins | sample 23_EM_MG_FD_194515 | JGI IMG/M metagenome (GOLD analysis project Ga0307517, IMG submission 194515) | Populus trichocarpa ectomycorrhiza microbial communities from riparian zone in the Pacific Northwest, United States - 23_EM | ecosystem: Host-associated > Plants > Roots > Unclassified | place... | reverse complement strand
CTCTTTCTTCAGAGCTTTCCGAGGCTTTGGACCTGATGATACAACTTGCAAGGAGATTGGCCCACCACCCATCTATGCTTAATGCCATATCCCTTGTTTTACGCTATGGGTGGAATGACGACAATGCCGGGAGTACTATACCATTGAATACAGTTGCGACACCTCAAGAATTGTTGCGTGGGCGGCAGATCGTGGACGGTCCATGGCCATTAATCTACGCCGATGAAACCTCACCTGAGGTCCATGGATGGCACTTACACACACCCACTTTTGATGATAAAATTTTTATTAATATCACGGTGGGCACAATTTTTTTCTTTCAACATTTATCCCTAGCTGATCATGATCGCTGTTGTGTGTCTACAGAAAGTGCAGGATCTGGCGACAGCGCTACTGGTATCTGATCCGCACTCATTTCAAGTCGCATGCCACACGCTACTTGGGGCAGTCACCATTCTCCATGAGACCTGCGGGCATGCGTTCCGGACAAGGCACTTCTCGACAACTGAATTCCGATCACCCCCAGCATATCGCAGTGTGAATGATGCAACGACCAGGTTCTCTGGAAGGATGGTATTACAGGTGGTGGTGATTCTGGATTCTGGGCTGAAGATTCAGGTCTAGGAGGTGCTTTAGGTTGTACTCTAAGTGGAACGATGGTGTGCACTTTACAACCCTATGAGGAATTATTTATGGAAACTAATGCTACTTTATTAGATACGAAAAATCGTATGCCAGCTAGCCATTGCAGGGCCACAGCGGATGGTTCTGCTACATGATGCACATGTCATGGATATATTTGAAAGTATGTTTGTCCAGGCCATGACTCGTTCTCTTATCCCCCTTATGCTCATCTCTGCCTACAGATCCAGAAAGCACTACCTTGTTACCCATTCCAAAAGATTACAGATCAGATGGCAGTATACAAGCTGACGATGAGTTAAGACTGCATACAAAACCTTCATTACCAACAACTCCAAAGAAACGATATCGTTCCAATTAAGTGTTTGTGTACCTGTGACTTCTGTCTTTCTTTCTTTTGTCTTACCTTTTCTTTTTTATCAAATTCACATGGACACTTAGAAATAGAAGCCTGCTCTTCATTCATTTGTAATTTTTAGCCCTATTTCCAAGTTTTCTTTCTTTCTGCTGAGGTAGATCTTCCTGTTTTGTCGCGGACTTGGACCTATTTCTACACAATAGCTAGCGCCGACCTTGTCGACAAAAAGCGCACTCCTCACATATTTGTATACTCCACGCCCTTGCAGATGCAGATTTTGCCCGACCAACCTTTGTCCAAGCGACCTCTGGCGGCTAGCCCTCGAAAGCCGCGACATTCTCGCTCGTGCACGCACAGAAAGTGGGAAGACAGCCGCTCACTGTTTACCGGTGGTGCAGAAGATCCTGAGTGCGAAAAGTGTGGGTGGTACCGCAGTCGAGCGAGCCAATGAACTGGCCTTGCTTGAGAGAAGAGGACATTATCGAGGAGAAACGAGGGAACTGACGGTAAAGGAAGGGCTTTATAGGCGCTCCTCTGCGGAGAAGATCTGCTGCCCACCTGCTCGAAATCATTGGAGAATCACTGAAGTAAGAACGGGCCGGTGTATGTATTCATTATAATTTAAACTGCATGCGCTCTGCCTCAGTCCAGTTAAATATTGGGAATGGATGTGCCTCCGTATTGAACACCCATTTGTCTAAAGGGTATACATCCTTGTCAGAGCACAAAAGGTAAAGATATTTGAGCCTAAAAGCAAAGGTCAGTAAGGATCGTCCCTAATTCTGCCAAGAAAACTAACGTTTCTGCTAGGAAATAACTAACACTCTGCAGTCAGCAAATGTCCACCCTCAATTAAAAAATAACGCTTACCTCGGCATACTGTCAATCATTGTCCCTGGAGTGGTGTACACTGCACCAAGACTCGTGTACCCACTCTCTGTCTTCGTTTCTCGCTCAATGGCCTCAAAGATCCCCCACCCCCGTTGTCGCCACTTTTCGTCCCCAGTGACACGCCAAAGCAAATAAAGCGACTCGACCGTCTGTCAACCCCACTCAGCAAAACAATCCTTCTCGATACACCTCATATCACTCACCTCTGGCCGGAGTAAATACCCCGCTTTCCTCAGCACGTAATCTCGTTTAGTTGTGTTCCTGTTCAGCCGCTCCTCTTCGCTGTAGATCATTGGTACCGGGTCCGCTACTCCAGGGATTGTCCCTCGCCCCCCACTGCGCTTCCACCTGTCCACAGCGTCTATCCACAGGTAGCTCCTGTCCTCCGCCGGCACGCCCTTCCACGCGAGAATTGATATCTCATCTGGCCCCAATCCCGTTGGCTGATCCGCGTATGTCACCCAACACGTATGTGCCAGTCCTTCCGCTGCCCACATGTGCAGCTCCTTCAAGTTATATCCCTTCAGCGTCTTGTATCCCTTTCCCGCGTATCCAAACATCTTCTCATTCCCAAGTTTGTCCAGCTCTATCCCTAGATCGTCGAGTTTGTCTAGCGGTAGGGTATGCGCCCCAAGCGCTAAAAGACCTGGCAGGAAACAGGATAAATGCTCGAAAACATGACTCGGCTGCGCAGCCGAGTCGAAAATCGTGTCATATGTGTCTGTCACATAAAGCAGGTTCCGCTCCGGAGAAAGGTATAGAAGATGCATGATGATACTTGTCGTTGCTCGGATATCTAGCCAAGAAAAAATAAATACAAGGCAAACCAAACAAATGCCCCATTGACGTACACATTTCCAGGCTAGCTTTATCCGTCTTTCCTGTGAGCAGATAAAGTTTGAGGAGATATTCATGGGCGCTATCCGCTTGCGCCCCAACTGAAAGCTGGTCTAAAGGAGAATAAATACCACATCCTCGGGATAAATGTCAGTCAACTTACAATTAAATGGCTTCCCTGAAGTAATATTCCACCTTATGGGAAACATTCCACCGGTTCCCCTGAGGTCAGCCGACGCAAGTGCGTTCATAACCGCCTGGGACTGCGTTAGATGCGTTAGAAAAATCCCCCCAGAATTTACATATTCCAACACACACGATTAAAATGTTCCATTTCTCCTGTCAACTTGGCCAGATACGTATATTCGAGTTGTAAAGTGGCAATTTCTGCCAAAATGCCAATCTTTGGGCCATCCTGCATTCCCCTGTTATTTCATTGGGGTTTATCAAATGAGATTGCGGAGAACGACAACAGTGTACGCACGTTGCAGGATCTACGGCATAGTAAGGCATCCCAGAAGGCGTGTCAAATACACGGTCGAGGCTTCGCACAAGGTCTTCGGCCCGCTCAAGATGGATCCGGTCCTCTGAAAGCGCATACGCGGAGAGCAGACCGCCAAGATATCTGATAATGGTTTCAAAAAATGGAACGAATCGTGGCTAAATATTGGAGTTGTTCAAGGATTTTCCGAAGCAAGAACAAGTAGACTGACCTGTGATGTCGTAAAATCTGCCTTTCGGACAATGTTCAAAGCTCGTTGGTATTCGTCCTTGAGGTCCATCATGAGCATGGTATCTAGGGCGTCGAATGCCGTTACACCCCATCCGTTGAAGCTGCAAAGTACTATTGTATTAACGATAGCCTTTGGAGCGAGATAATGTAAAACGACGCACTTATTCAAGCCCACATTCGACAGCGGCTTTAGCTCATCCATCGGGGCAGCATACTTCTCGTATCCATGATACGCATGTACAAACGCCTTCTTTACCCTCTGTTGCCTCTCTTCCCATAGCCCCCCTGTCTGTGTTGGCCTCCCACTCGACCCTGATTGCCATGAGTGTGGCAGAAGAGACATCATACCACTCCGCGGTGTGAATACATTTATCAGACCATAGAGCGCAATGAATACGATGGTGCCACAGAAGATATTCCGGTATATTGGTCTGGTACGGAAGAGTCGCTGGATGCGTATTCGGTGCATGTCGAAAGTGAGTTTGAAACTAGACTCCGAGGCGGACATGCGGGACACCTCGAATGGTTTTTAGAAGGGAAAAGAGAGAGATAGGTGCGGGCGCTTGGCCGCTGGAGGAGAGATTGGTCGAGTTCAGGTGTATCCCTATACTGATGACCTGCGGGGTTGCCAGTATGAGTGGCGAGTTTGGTATATTGCACCGCCAATCAGTCAATAAAGCATGGACATATATGAGTTGGCCTTTCCCACTAGGTGATAGCCGTGTGCCAGGTCACATTCGTTACCATCCGGACACGACAAGCAGTGCTCAATTATCAAACCCTGATTTGGTGAAGAGCCTCCTTTACTCCCACCGGCACTTGGCAAACCACCATGAATCTCATTCGTGTTCTCACGTCATGTTGGATGGCCATCCGTTTTTCCATGTCAATATCTCGGCTGATCACAACGTCGCGCCTTCCTTACCTATCTCGTCAGACTGGGATGCTCTCGAAAATGGCTTTGAAGGAAACGAAGCTTTTCAAAGCCATCTCTTCAGCCTTTACATATCCTCGAGCTCGTCATGGACTAGATGTTGGGCGATTCTTCTCCAAAAATTCTATATTCGCCATGATCGCAATCTGTCAACGTATTTCTTTCCAATCCTATGTCATCGTCGTCCCCATGTCTAGCGCCATTAGACCGAGGCACACAAGATTTACGCGTCGGGGTGGTATAAGAACCCAGGGAACCTCTCCTTGTGCTCTCTATTCGACACCTCATTTCCCATGTTCCACAGAAACTTGAGGGTCTCCTTTGTCCTTTTCACTTTTGTCTGGGTCTTCTGCCTTGTGCAGGGAACTCCCGCACCAGATTCATCCTCAGGATGTATCTCAGATTGTTTAGCGGTGACGGGGTCGAAGTTGAATTGCACGCAGGCGTATGTTCTTTTCTGACTCGATCTACTGTACATATAGTAATTGACGTTCATGGATATACTAGAACCCCACAATGTTACTGCACGGCCAACTTTTTGACTCTGGCAAAACAGTGCCTCAACAACCAAGCATGCAGCGCTGCCGATAAGTCATCAGGTATCGATACACTCAGCAAGGTTTGCCCGAGTAAGGCTTGAATTCGCACTCTAGTAGATGGTGTGCTATGCGGCTAACGGCCCCTACGTCTTGTTTAGCGGGTGCCAAGTTCGGAGATGGGCCAAATGGTACGGTCGCTGGACTTTCATCGGTTCCAGGTTCAGGTGCGTTGAAGTTTCACTATTAAATCTTTACTTTTCTGGCATTTTTCCCTCTGGATCTCATGCCTCATCTTTATGCAGGTGGATCGCCAACGAGCGGAAGTTTGGCTTCGGCCGCTCCAAGTGCTTCCGGTGGAAGTGGCAGCAACAGCTCGGTATCGAGTCCACATGCTGAGCGTTCAATGGCGCTCGCTTTTTTGGTGGCCTTAGTATCGACTTCCTTGTCTATTTTATGACTGGAGTATAGTTTGATATGCGCTGCTGTAAACCCAAGTACTGCTTGGAAAATCAAGCCTGTTGTTCATGAACACGTCGCCACGAAAACTTTCCAAAAGTTATCAGTCTACTTAAATAATATCTGACATCGAGTCAAGTTGCCTCTGTAAATGTTGGGTTTCCTTCAAATGTTGGCACGCAAGGCGAATGCCTCGGAGGGTGTCGTTTTCCCTCTTCAGTCTCGTGGTCAGAAATCACACTCTCGAGAATCAGTATGTACAGTCGAACCCCTCAAGGCCTCATAACCCATACCCCTTCCAAGGACGGCCAAAACTATTGGGTTATGAGAGGTTATGGCCTTAAGGAAAGTTGCTCAAAATGGATTCCGAACTTCATAGAATGATGGCAAATAAATTCATGCTATAAACAGTAAGTAATACATGTAGGCCACCCCGTGCGACAAGATTTACAAGAAAATGAACAGAGACGATAATGATGGGGCGTTCAGTAATCTGGTCCGTCATACTGCATACCACGAGCTCTCGTCTGTTCTTTACATTGCTGTATAATTTCCAATCGACTTTCGGCATCCAACCGAAATGGTAGTACAGGGTGGCACATAAGCTCTTCTAACATGCGACGGTTTGCTTCAATTTGTGCGGGATCCCACACAGTGGGGGAAGCAGCCGGAATTTTTTTCGTCAGATGAGCGATTGCAGAGGGCGACAGCTGTCCATCATCTAGGAGGAAAAATTAGTGACATCGGTTGGTCGAAGGGGGTAAGGCATATATACATACTGGTATTACAGCCCCCTTCGCAGCCGCTGGTTGCCCGTCTCCTGCCTGTGTGAGCGCATCCAGATCTGCCGTCCTCGGGCCCAGATCCCACCAACGACATATAATGGGCGCTTACTTGCAGCTTCTACTGAGAATGTTTTGAATGTTGAAATGCAGCAGGAGGATGTCGGTACTGAAACCAAAGACGGAGCGTACCTAAGCCATGTCCCTTCGTCTTGATGAAATTATCTCAAACCCGAGTTCCTGGTCATACAAGAAATTGCAAAAGATGCTTCCGGCGGGGGTAAGTAGCTAGACATGCAGTTAGACATACCAGCAGGCTTCATGCGATGTTAGCAACCCAGCGCCAACCATTATCCTGCCCTTGAGTCTTAGCCTATGAAAGATAGCTTTTGACAAAGGTATGAACGAAAGAAAGGTGAGCCGCGCACATTATGTTTTATGACCTTGTCCCCAGCCTTGAGCGCCGCAATTTGGTCCATCGCTTCGCCAATGCTTCCCTATAACCTTTCTCATCTGGATGATACTCCAATGGTGCGTCGCCTACGTAAAACAGAGTCGATCTGGCGCACAAATCAAGCTGAATCGACATGTGAATTCCGATGTAAGAGTTCGAGTACTCTAGAGCAAATAGAGAAGAAAGAGAAAGAGAGAAGAAAGAACCGAAGGAAGAGAGAAGCCCAGCATGTAATCCAATGATACAAGGTGGCTTGAAGCTGAAATTCAGACTTGTCGATGCATTATTACGCTGTTGTTACCACCCCATTCTGTTTTTCTTCTAATATCTAACCATCAAGAATAAAGTACAATTAAAGTTTTCAGACATACCTGCACCAGACTATTGCTGAAGAAATCAAAGGCCGCTTTTGAGCATGCAGCAACCTGTGTGAGATAAATGTCTTGTTGTGCAGTCCAATTTTCAAGGATAACTGGATGTGACCTAATGGGCTGATGTATAGGTTTGAGTTTCAGAAAATACGGATGAACAAATCTATATACCAAAAAAATCGGTCCAATCTGGACATGCTTGAAACGGTGGTCAGGTGAGGGGCGGGCTAAGCTCAAATTATGCGCCGCATACTGTTGGAATAGACTTGAGCATATGGTATGCCATTCAGATAATACACACCTCCAGGAAGTCTCTGCAATGCTCTGGATTATGATCAAACCATTTAACTGAACGTAATTGATGGATTTGGTGAAGATTGATATCCACGGAGCACGGTGACATCCACAGAGAAACCAGGATCACGGTCGGGTCCACATCCAAATCTGGTGGCCAAGGGCAGACGTACAGTACGTGGGCTATCGCCTGCTCGATTGAGTAAGTAACATCAAAAGGTCGACCCGCATAAAGTTCGTTTGGCCTCCAGAGTCCATATGGGGTCCACACCATTAATTTTGAAATTGGATATTCGAGACTGGCGAGTGCCATGGAACAAGGGCCGGGTCTTTTTTTTTGTCGTCGAGTGTGACTTCCTCATACGGGTCGTAGGCCTTCGACTGAAGATCCTTAACGTGGGATCCGAAAGGAATTTTTGGGCGGCTTGTCAAATAGTTGATTTCTGGTGCCTAGAATTCTTCTTTGGTGTAGTGAAGGTATCCATCGGGATAATTGTTAGGATAACGTCGCGAAAAAGTGGCCCTTCCGGGCTCAAAGGCACATCCTCTCCCTCCCGACCACAATCACCACGACCACCCCAACCAACTCGACCACCCCGACCACCCCGACCACCCTCTTGACCACCTTGACCGCCTCCTTGATCACCTTCTTGGCCACCTCGGCCACCATCTTGACCAACTCGCTGACCATCTTGACCAACTCGCTGACCATCTTGACCACCTCGACCATTTGAACCACTTTGGCCGCCTTGCACAACCGCGTCTGAGCCATCAACCGTACTAGAGAAAGTGGCGGGTGTGATTGTTGAAGATAAAGCATGGAACTCCAGGGCAACGCTCTCCGCGAGTTGAGCAAGTGAACACTTGTTCAGATACACCCTTGGAATTGGCCACGGGGATGCGAGTTCATCGTAGTAATAGACAATTCCTGCAACGACGTAGTAAACTAACAAAAAATTTTGCAGGTTCGACACTTTGGAAGGAGGGGAACAACAATGAGCTAGGGAAACTGGATGCTCGCTGGAAACTTACATTTGATGGTACGCGTATATGCATCCTTGTCACTAGACATGATATCGATGAGCATATATACTGGTGACTCTGCCATTTCAATGGCCTCTCTGTGAGGTGCGATTCAAAGTTAGAGATAGTCCCAGCAGGTTTAGGTGGATGTTGGACTGCGATTGTGGAACGACACTCAAGGTCAACTACTTCAGGAGCCATAGCAGGCGGCGTTATGGCGTTGCGCCAAAGGAGATTCTGGCGGGAAATATGTAAGATATCACAGCCGAGGAATCAGTAAGACTCTCAGATGGCTCCTGCTTTAGACCCAGTTTAGAAAACGAGGGTGCCGGTCGACGGCTGAGTCGTCAAGCCTGCCAAAGAAATTCGGTCCAGTACATCATCGTAGCCGAAACCTGGTTCGTGCTGTTCAACGTTCACGACGTATGCACGCAATGTTAACAAGGCGTCAACCATTATCCTGCTCTTGACCTATAAAAGATAGCTTTTGACAAAGGTATGAACGAAGAAAAAGTGAGCACGCACGTTATACATTATGACCTTGTCCCCGACTCTGAGCGCCGCAATTCCATTGTACTGTTTATGATGCACTCAAGAAAAACTGAACAAGGCTTCCTTCAAACCTTTTTCATCCTGATGATACTTCAACGGGTACGCATCCAGTGCTGCATATGTAACCGAGTCGACCTGGCGCACGAAGTCGACACTCTCGCAGGTGAGCTGGTACGTGGTGCCGTTGATAGAAGCTGATAGAAGTGCATGTGAACGAGATGACGCTGGACGCGACAAAGGACGCGACAAGGTACGCGCGGCACTAGTACTAGATAGACTCGTAGGTGATCTCGCTTGCGACAATCGGTGTAGAGTGTGCTAGGATGAGAGCAGATGCTTGTTTAGATCGGAAATCATTAATATTTCTGCTCAGAACTTGAATTCGCACTCTAGATGATATGGGGCTATGTAAGGTTGGAAAATGTAATCAGCCCCATTTTTGTTCGAGGCCGGCGGCTTGGTGGCACGTTGATGTTCCGAACGCACGTTTTGCAATTGCCACGAAATTTTGCAAAGGTTGTCGGTCTATTTAATATCCGAGTCGGCTTGTTAACCTGAGAGAAGTCTGAAAGAAATGCTATTTAGAAAAGTGGTTGTGTGGTCTCTGGAAGATTTATTGGAGGGCAACACATGACTTGGTTGGCTGAGTTTCAACCTGATTGCATGAGCGTCTTGTGCTGCTGGATAAATCTGAGCCGTGTCCGCGACCATGTCCAGCTATGACAAAGTCGTCAAGTTGGCCTGCAAGCCAAAGGCTGCCCCTCCCAAGGCAAAAGTGCGTTAACCCCTATCCCTGCAGTATTGCTTGACTGAATAAATTCGGTGCAGTACATAGACCCCATCATAGCCGCAACCTGGTCCGATGATGGTGCTGTTCACGACGTATGCAAGGCCCTGTCCCCTCGGATTCGCGAGCCCAATGCAATTGTATGCACCCACACACCTTCCGGCTTATTGATAGTTTATTTATTCCGTAACGCTCAGGTCGTTTTCAAAGCTTTGATCGTTCTTCACACCATGATTCGAAACGGCGCAACGGACAACGTTCTAACCTATTTGTCATCTTCGGAAGTTTTGCGTCTACGGAACGTTTCTACTGGAAATTGGGAGGGTGAGTGGTCCCTACGACATTTTATTATCTGCACTCTTAAACTCATGTTTCAACAGGTTATGCCGCTCCCCTGAACCTCCAAAATTATGCACTCTACCTCGATTCCAGAATACATGCTTATAAAGATCTCAAACACGACGCAGTGAAAGTTCAGGCGGAGTCTAATCGGGATATGCGCAATTCCGTTTCGATTGAGGAGGAAGGTTATCGAGGTCGGAAAGATCGTCCCACCATGGCCTCAGTACCCTCTAGAAGCAAGACTATCATGGGAAGGAAGCTACGGTCTATGACTGTTGAGAAGGGACTTCTGCGAGAGACCAAGGCTGTTCATAACATGATTGATACACTGGTTGAATGCCGGGTGAGTTATCCCCCCTCTCATCTCCTGCTGTTTATTAATTCATTTCTAGTTCTACCTTGATGATTTAGAGGATGAATTGACTATCACAGCTTTGCGAATGCTTGTCAAGGACTTATTAATTCTGTTCCAGGCAGGAAATGAAGGCGTCATAAATGTTCTAGGTGCGCTTCCTGTAAACAATCATATTCCATCAATTCATCTTCCTCACCTAGAAAATTATTTTGAAATGTCACATGTCGATGCAAAGGAAGCCTTGAACATTTACCGCCACTTCTGCAAACAAACGGAATTCGTCGTTGAATATCTCGGCGTGGCCAAAAAGCTTCAAAACTTGCTTAACGTTTCCGTGCCTAACTTGAAGCACGTGCGTACCAGGACTTTTTCTCCTATAAAACGTCCCTGAGCCCAGCTGTAGGCTCCCGTGTCGTTGGCCGGTGCCCTTCAAGAATATCTAGAGGATCCAAATTTCGAACAAAATCGAATTGAATATAAAACCACCAAAACTGCCTCAGAGCGTGTTGTCAAGCAAAGCAAGAATGGAAAGAAATCAGAACCAGGTGAGGGTTATCTCGCAGCACGAGAATTGGTCTAATTAAACATTGTCATTAAAGCTGCTACAACTTCATCCCAGCCAAATGGAAAGGTGATGACCACCCCCAAGGTCTCCTTTGCGAGCACAACCCAAGACGGAAACGGCGGACCTTCATCCTCGGAAGTTAAAATTGCCAGACAAGGAAATAATGATGTCCTGGACTTCTTTAATTCAATCGAAGAAGGACAACCGACAAGGTTCAACCCACAGACGAACAGGTAAAGTTTCGCCGCATTTTCAGGATCCGATTTTGAACACTGATACTCATTGCAACAGCCCGAACACAGCTTATTTCCAGCAGCAGCAAGCTCCGAATCCGTTTGCCCAAATGCCGAATGGCCAACCATTGATACACCAGCCTCAGGTTTCTGCGCAACCAACAGGTTTTCTCGCGGCTCAACAAACCGCCATGCCACAACCCAACCCTTTTGGAAATTTCCTGACTCCACAAGCCCCACAACAGACTAGCCACCGCCCATTTTCGACTTACTTGCTGCAACAACCAACTGGATTCATACAACAACCGCAAGCTACCGGTTTCAATCAGCCACAGGCTGCTGGATTTACCCCGCGACCCCAACAAGGTGGTATGTTGCAACCCCAAGCAACGGGTTTCAATCCATTTAGGCAGAGTATGCTGATGCCACAAACTACTGGCATGGCATTGTTCGGCGGTGCTGGAGCTCAAGGGCAGTTCCCAGTTAATCAAGGCCAAGCTCTCCAACCAAATCAAGGGGTACAGGCATCGTCACCCTCATTTTCACAGTCACCCAGTTCTTTAACACCCGCTGCACCAAAACCCTCACCTTTTGGACCTGGACTTAATGACACACCAGCACGGCCAGCTTCTACTCCTTTAACGTCCTCTACGTCTGCTCCCCTCCAACAACCAGTGAAAACTCATCAGACGGGAACTAAAAATCCATTTGGCCCTATTGTAACTGCCCAGCCGCCAGTTCCCAAAGCGCCTACTTTGTTTGAGTTATCAAATTCGGGGTCTTTCAACCCCTACCAGGGAAATCAACAGCAACAGCAACAATCACAGCAGCAGCAACAACAACCACAGCAGCAGCAGCAACAACCTCCACAACTACATCAACAGCAGTTTACAGGCTTCGGTGCTTTCTCATTCGAAAACAGCGCCCTAAACCCTGGAGCCACAGATATATCTAGCGTCGCATC
>Ga0307517_10011736_pt1 | contig 12112 bp, 7 predicted proteins | sample 23_EM_MG_FD_194515 | JGI IMG/M metagenome (GOLD analysis project Ga0307517, IMG submission 194515) | Populus trichocarpa ectomycorrhiza microbial communities from riparian zone in the Pacific Northwest, United States - 23_EM | ecosystem: Host-associated > Plants > Roots > Unclassified | place... | reverse complement strand
ATAGTTTTTTTAATGATTTCATCCATCAAAATTAAATTGGTTGACATTTAAACTTCTTGATTGAACTCGAGTTCATGATTAACAAGTTGCAATTTTTTTAGATTGAACCAGATTTAAGAGGTTTGTTTAGGTTTGCTTGGTTTTTTTTCCTCTTTTTTAAGCTGGTTGTTTTTTTTTTTAAGTTTGACTTTCTTTTTCTTGATTTTCCTTCAATTAGGTTAGTATTGAGTTGTTTGATAATCCGGATAAGCTCGGATGTGATTCTTTATTTCTTTTCATTGTTTTTTTTTAATTATTTACTATTGTGTGTTTTTTTCATAAATATTTAAATTGTTAATTTAACTAATGACTTAGAATTTAAATTTTTTTAACCCATTATTTCTTTTATATTAAAAAACAATTGTTTGGCTCGTGATAACGCGTGTATAACATATCTAATCTTACTGCTATGTAACTTAACGAATTACATCATAATTATGCTAGTTACTAATATGGCAACAAATCGTTGCTCAAAAGATATATTATCACCTTTTAAATATAAGTGATTTCAAATTGTCAAGTATAATCATTCAATGAATCCTAAAAAGTTATTTTAAAAAAATATTTTTAAATAATCTAAACTTTATTTTATCATGCCATAAGTTTCAAGGCAATATAATTATAATATCTCCAAGTAAATAATTCTTCTACTTGCAAGTAAGTTAAGTAAACCATCGCTATATTTAAAACTATAATTTTTTTCTAATAATTTTTAAATAATATTAAATATTAAAAATATACCATAAGAAAGGTCTAAAAATACATGTAAATCTTGGATTAGTGAGTCCTGCAAAATGAATCTCACTTTAATACTATGATCCAGTGATTAATGTACATTCTTAGTTTTTTTATCATTTATTTTCTTTAATATTTATCATTGTGTAATTTTTTATTTTATAAAAACAAAAAAAAAACATTTTACTTAATTTTCAATAAAAAAATTAAAATAAAAATGATTTGAAATCCATCCGTAAAACGAAACACCACCGTTTCATTAAAAAAGAAAAAGAAAAAACATTTCTCCATTTTCTTTTTTTTAAAAAAAACCGTCGATTACTCGCTTGGCCATCTCAAAACCCCAACTTTTCATATAATTTTTCCACAGAACCACACTCTCCCTCACTCCCTAGGTTTTCTCTCTTCCACTTTTACCCCTACCTCCCTACTTATTTTACACTCTCACACCACTGAATTAGGGTTAGGGTTTCAAACAAACCATTCAATGGCAGCTGTCTCCGCTCCTAGATCTTCCAAAACTGAGTCCTACATCGACAACAAGCGGAAAGAAGACATCCGCCATGCCAACATCAAGGCGGCATGCGCGGTGGCTGACGCCATCAGAACCAGTCTTGGTCCTAAAGGAATGGACAAAATGATTTCAACGGCGAGCGGCGAAGTCATCATCACCAACGACGGCGCCACGATTGTTAACAAGATGGAGGTTCTTCAACCTGCTGCGAAGATGCTCGTTGAACTATCTAAATCTCAGGACACCGCTGCTGGTGACGGCACCACCACCGTCGTTGTCATCGCCGGATCGTTGCTTAAGCAGTGCCTTACTCTCCTCTCCTCTGGTATCCACCCTACTGTTATCTCGGATTCATTGCATAAAGCTTCAATTAAAGCTGTCGATGTTTTAACTGCAATGGCTGTGCCGTTAGAGTTAACGGACCGTGACTCGTTAATTAAATCCGCTAGTACGTCATTAAACAGTAAAGTAGTTAGCCAGTATTCATCATTGCTAGCTCCCTTAGCCGTTGATGCTGTTTTGTCTGTTGTGGATCCTGCGAAGCCTGATTTAGTTGATCTTAGGGATATTAAGATAGTGAAAAAGCTTGGTGGAACCGTGGATGATACGGAGATGGTTAGGGGTTTGGTTTTTGATAAGAAAGTGAGTCATGCTGCAGGTGGGCCTACACGTGTTGAGAATGCGAAGATTGCAGTTATCCAGTTTCAGATTTCCCCACCAAAGACTGATATTGAGCAGAGTATTGTGGTTTCTGATTATGCACAAATGGACAGGATTCTGAAGGAAGAGAGAAATTATATTTTGGGAATGATTAAGAAGATTAAGGCTACTGGGTGTAATGTGTTGTTGATTCAGAAGAGTATTTTGAGGGATGCGGTGACAGATTTGTCTTTGCATTATTTGGCAAAAGCGAAGATTCTGGTGATCAAGGATGTGGAGAGGGATGAGATTGAGTTCATTACTAAGACTTTGAACTGTTTGCCTATTGCAAATATTGAGCATTTCAAAGAGGAAAAGCTGGGTTATGCCAATCTTGTTGAGGAGGTTTCACTTGGAGATGGGAAGATTGTGAAGATTACTGGGATTAAGGATATGGGAAGGACTACCACGGTACTTGTACGTGGGTCTAATCATTTGGTTCTTGATGAGGCAGAGCGGAGTTTGCACGATGCATTGTGTGTCGTTAGGTGTTTGGTGAGTAAGCGTTTTTTGATTGCTGGTGGTGGGGCTCCGGAGATTGAGCTGTCACGGCAGCTTGGGGCATGGTCAAAGGTGCTTCACGGGATGGAAGGATACTGTGTGAAGTCATTTGCAGAGGCACTTGAGGTCATTCCATATACTTTAGCAGAGAATGCAGGATTGAACCCAATTACTATTGTGACTGAACTGAGGAATAGGCATGCTCAAGGAGAGATCAATACAGGAATCAATGTGAGGAAGGGGCAGATCACGAATATTTTGGAGGAGAACGTGGTGCAGCCTCTGCTTGTCAGTACAAGTGCCATGACACTGGCAACAGAGTGTGTCCGGATGTTATTGAAGATCGATGACATTGTTACTGTCAGGTAGATTGAAATTGAAGATGAAATGTGTTAGGCTATCCGTGTTTAGTCGCTAGGCTGTCATGAATTTGTGGTTTGAGCCTCTTAGGAATAGGGCTGTTTTTCCTCTAGTTTTTAATTTTCCTCAGGAACAATCTTAGTGATGAGTTATGGTTAAAGAATTTCGTTGGTTGACATTTGATTTGTTTTGGGATACTTTATTTGGAGATTTTTTTAGTCTTTTTTGTCCCCTGCATCTAGCTTTCCTGACTTTTGATCTAAATAGATCATCGCATTTAATTTGCATATTGCATCAGGTGTGTTGCTGAATAGATTATTCTAGTTGAGCATCTCTTCTTATTGAGATTATATCAACTTGGATGGCAATCTTTGCGGCAGTTTATGTTTGTGTAAATTGTAAAACCTAGTACTAAATGTAACTTGCTAGCTCAATTTTCAAGCTTTTTTGAGATGGTATAAGCAGGTTGATAGGAAGCTTTTCGTTGTCTCTCTGTAGAGCACGCCCAGCTCAAGTATTCACATGTAAACTTGAATGTTCAATTCTGTAGCTCCTAAAAGATCTAGTTTTGCTGGTGGTAATCTACAGATGGATTATCCACTATATATTGATCTTTGCAATGCCTCATCACGATTTAGACTTTTTAAGCTTCAAAGAGTTTCTTTAAGCAGCCCGAACAGTGACATTTAGCAGTCGCCTGACCAGCAAGAGAAATAAACAAATCTAGTAAATTGGAGGTCAGAAGTATTTAAATTTATCAACTCAACTTTAAATGTATGGTAAGAAGAATAATGTACACAATCTGATTTGAAAGAGGAACTGTAGCCAACGAATAATGGAAAAGGTGTGAAATTGTTTTGAAACAAGGAAGTGCTAGTACAAATCCATAGTTATAAGACACATCAATATGGAAAGGCAATTAATTATAAAATGAAATGAAAAGAAAAAACAATTAAATAAGCATATTAATGTTGTTGACGTGTAGTGCCAGGCTCATTGATATTTTGGCCTTCATGCCCGATAATCTTTGGGGTAAAAGCATGTGGCTAGAAGAAAAGGACCAGAGGAAGAGAAACACAAGAAGAAACAGAGGAGAGGATGTCCGTTCGACCAGAGGAAGAGAAAGCCGGCCCAATTTCTTTGGCAAAACACCTCCACTCTTTTCTTTTAATTTTTATTTTATTTTAATATCTAGTCAAACAGATTTTTTTTAGATATTAAAATATTTCAAAAAAAACCATGGATTCTTTTGTTTTTATTTGTGGGTCTCCCTTGCTTTTTTTTTTTTTTTTCCTTTACTTAGTGTCACACTCAATATCACGGCGGCCTTAAAAATTAAATAATAATGGAAAGAATGGATTTCTAGCATCCTATTCTTTGATGGGGAACAGTCTTGTTTAAGGAGTCGCCACCTAATATTATGGTCACTAGGAATCATAACTGGTCAACAGAGATTCTATGGTTCGGGACTGGTTACGTAAAAGGAAAGATATTATCACCCCTTAAACGTTCTGCTTGAGCCAGATTGCATTGCTAGTTTTGTCTTAAATTGCTAAATGTTTATTAGTTTAGGCTATGATAATTTGCTTATAATATTCCTAGCTCTGGCGCCAGTGAATATTTAACTACGGATACTTCCAACTCTGGCGTTGGTGAATATTACGTAGCTATAAAATAGATTTATATCAATATTTTTATTCCCGACTCTAGCATTAGTAAATAAACAAATGAAATAAATTTATTTTATGCATGCACATATTTTTTATTTTTCTAGCTAAATAAAAATAAAATACAATGAATAATATAAATTTAAACCGGTATTTTTATTCCTGACTCTGGCGTCAGTAAATAAACCAATAAATTTATATTATTTTTATTCATGCATACACATTTAATTTTTTTTATTTTTCTATTTTTTGGGTTGGGCCCAGCTCAGCCCATATGGGCTGGGCTAAGCCCAGCCAGCCCGGCCTGGCCACTGACCCAAGCCAGTGGCCTGGCTGGGCGAAGCAACACGCGTGCTCTAACGCACGCGTGTTGCTACACTGTGCAAGTGAATTAAAATTCACTTGCACAGTGTAAATGCCAACTGAAATAATGCGAGAAGAAGAATGTGCTCACCTGGTCTGCTGGAGTCGATGGAGACGATGGCGAAGCTCTGGCTGGCCGACACTGCCTCCTCTCCTCTGCTCCTTCTTCTGCTTTCCTTTGCTTTCTCTCTTGGTTCTGGAAACGCCGAGGGCAGTAGCAACGGTCTCGGTGACTTTCCTCTGCTTGTGTTTTTTTTGTGTCTCCTGGGTTTCCCAGTCCAGTGCGCTTCCCCCTGTTCGTTCTCCCTGTTTCGTTACCTGCCTCTCCGTTTTTGTCTCCGGTTCTCGGCCCCTGTTCCCTCTGGTTTCGGTATCTGTTTCATCCTCCTGTGGTTTTTTTCTTTGAGATTGTGTTTGGGAAGAAAGCTTTTGGTCTGTTCTTTTCAATTGGGGTTCTGTTTCTTCCCCGTCCTTTTCGTTTGCCTTTTTTCCTTTTTTCTCTGGCTTTTATAAAGCCAGAAAACGTGGTAATCAGGGTGAGCCACGTTCGTCCATGCGTCCCATGATTTGCAGTTACAGATCTCCTGCTGAAACGGTCTTGAGCGACGAAGAAGGTGGGGCATTTGATTCAGAAACGGTGCCATTCACAACTGGAAATGGCAACTTTCATTTTGGACCTTGAATTTTGGAAAGGTTTGTAATTAAACCCCTAGTTAAATTGTAATTGGACCCCTGCATTTCAGCGTCTTTTACAAGTTAGTCCTTGGACTTTAATCTGTTTGCAATTGTGCCCCCAATTAACCCCAAACTTTGCTATTTCTCCAATTAAGTCCCTGATTTCATTAATTAAATTAAATCCAAGTCCAATTAAGTCTCAAACTTATTAACTCTCCAATTAAACCCTTTGATTTGATTAATTAAATTAATTTCAAGCTCAATTAAGTCTCAAAACTTATCAATTCTCCAATTAAACCCCTGATTTAATTAATTAAACTAGTCAAGAGTTTAATTAAATCTTTAAACTTCCAATCATGTTGTCCTTAACCCAACTTTTAATTCATTCTTCATTTATTTTATTTTTACTTGTTTTTCATCATTTTTTCATCATTTTTTTAGTAAATAAAATAATTAAAATAAAAAGATAAAAAATTGGGTTATGACACTTAGTATTGGATTACGGACTTATACCGTGAAATGTAAATCTAGTATGCAATACATATCTGTCTTTTCTTTTTTCTTTTCTAAAAAAATAAAAATATATATATATGTTTTGCTTTCAATTCAAATTTTACTAATTTATTCACTAGCATCAGAATCAGGAATATTCATATTCACTAATGCTAAAATTAGGAATACTCTCGGTATTCACTAATGTTAGAGTTAGGAATATCAATACTAGAATTGAGAATTATTTTGATCTCCAATGTTCATGGACGCCAAAGTTAGCAATACCATTTTTTTTCTTTCACGTAATATTTACCAACGTTAGAGTTGAAAATATTCGTAGTTAAATATTTATTGACGCCAAAGTCATGAATATTATAGGCAAACCATTAAAAGCATAATACAACAAATCCTTAGCAATTCAAGACAAAATCAGCAATGCAATCTACCTTAGGTAGAACACTTAAGGGATGATAATATCTTTCTTTTTGCGTAATCAATCTCGGGCCATAGAATCTATGTTGACCTGTTAGGGTTTCTAGCGATTATAATACTAGATGGTGATTTCTTAAACAAGACATTTCCCCTCTAAGAACAAGATGTCATATATCTGTTCTTTTCGTATGAAATTTTTAAAGGTTGTCGCAATTTCAGGTGCGACATAAGGTAACAATGACGTCATAATTTCTTTAAAAAAGCCTTACAATTGGGCAATTCAGTCGGCTCTGACAATTTTGTCTAGTTGAGTTGGCAACCTCAAACGAATAAATGTGAAGCTACAGACTTCCAAATTGAGCAAAGTTAGATTCAAATAAAAGGTGTGCACCCCCCTGCCAACTTCAAGTGGTCTCAAGTGACAATAACATCAGAATTTCTTCGACGAAGCTTTGAAATTAGGCAACTCAATCGACTTTGACAGTTTTGGCTTGTAACAACCCCGATTTCCTACATCTTTTTTTGCGATACATTGAAAATTTTCAGATAACATACAGGTTCCACCAAAATTTCAATCAAAATTTCGGCAGAGTCTCCCTTATACTAGGAGGTTCCAAGTTATCGACAAAATCATATTACACTTCCAATTTTATTTCACATCCCGATCCAATCGTCCTGGATCTCAACCCAACTCATCATCATCAACACAACACATCTTATTCAATAACATCATATAATGTAATTCAAGTGAAATATTCGATTTCAACTATAAACATGCATGATTAAATAGGTATTTAGAGTTACACACATTAGATTAAAGTCATACATTCAAATTTACGAATTAATATTATATTTCAAGTTTTAAAAGATAAGTTCCTTAATTTACAAATAATTTACATGGTCAAAAGCAAAAGATAACTAAACCAATATCACTCCTGACGCGACCTTGATGGACCTAAAAATAGAATTTAACGTGTACATATAAATATAAAAAGGTAGTAACAAACAATAATAATGACAAGTAATAATCTTCGTAGAATTTCTTTTGATACATAAAATTAGGCATAAACCTCTTTTACAATATATATTTTCCATCTATTACCAATATCCATCAATATCCTATTCCATTTACCGAGAATAATTTCATCTTGAAAATCTCAACACAACTTAACGATTTTTCGAACGTCATCTCCTTATAAATCAATCCTCACTTGATACCAATATATTCCTCTCTTGGTACCATTAGCTCATCTTATTCTTTTGTAATAACTAATCAATATCCCCCCCATTTTCTGGAAGGTAATTGCTGACACTAATAATCTTATTAGTACCATTAGTCTCCCAATATTGGGTTAGACTAATCAATTACATTCACGTGCCGATATTAATACCGCTGATTTGTATCATTAACTATTCCTTTCCCAGAATAGTTAATGACATCTTATTCATATCTGATTTACCATCAAAGTTGTCAATGTCAAGAACTCTTGACATCATTAGCCTCCTTATGGAGTAGCTAATCACACCAGAAATGATTGTCGATACCAATGTAACCCATTGATATCATTAACTATTCTCGGCCTAGAATAGTTAATCAACTTATCTTTTTCACTGAACCAGGAGTAACCATGCCAATGTTAGTAATCTTTACTAACATCATAAGTCACCCAATTGCTCGGGATCGACTAATCAATTAAAGAAATGCCGGCACCGATGAAACCCCATCGATACCATTAGCTATCCAAACCTGGATAGCTAATCAATGTTATCTGAAAATACTGGTACCAATGGAACCTCATTGATACCATTAGCTATCCAAACCCGGATAACTAATCAATGTCATCTGAATCCTTCATTCATACCGATCCCCTTTCATTTTTCTTATTGACATCATATACATTGTAACCACGGTTGCCAAGTATCATTCACACATATTCTTAGTTATCGACACTATAGTCACTAAGCATCATTCACATAACCTTGGTCACCCTAATCATAATGTCAAGTATCAATTTATGCCCTTTGCCACCCTCATCATGGTGCTAAGTAGCATTGTAATGTATCCTTAGCCATCGACATTATGGTGATCAATTATCTATCATTTCTCCTTCAATCTCCAAGTCATTGTGTATACCCAATCCATACTAAGGTATGTAAGATAATTACATCTATTCTAAAGTTATCATGGCTAATTCCATACCTATCAATGTAAGGTAATTGTATACATCCTAATAATAACATAATTAATTTGATACATAACAATGCACGTAAGATACTCGTATTCGTTCAAACATTATCCTAACTAATGGAGGTATACCGTTGTACGCAAGGTACTCTTATTCATTCCAATAATATCATCACAAGTTTGATACATATCAATGTACGTAAGGTACTCATATCCATTTCAATTATATCATAACTAGTCGATACACATCAAAGCACGCAAGGTACTCATATTCATTCCAATATTATCGAAGCAATAAAAAAATAAATTCAGAAATTTATCAATAATTTTACATAATTTAATAAGACAAGACGCGATGCACCTACCTAGAGTATGTGCACGTGCTGCCACTCTATGTAATTATCCAGTCCCCACAGCTTCCCTGTACCACAAGGGATTCAGTTTTTATCACAACACAACCAACATCACAGCTTCATTTAATTCTCATACAACTAGTATTCTCAAACTAATCACAAGGAATTTCCTTAGAATCTCATACTCTTATCCATTTTCATGTTCATATTCATTCTTGTAATTTGTTATTAAAACCATCACTTAACAACAATTCCAAGCAAAGATTAAAAATTATTTAATTCCGATCAATTTAGCTTAACCAACCTAGAACACTATCTAGTGTTTTAATCATAATTATTGTAAAACTCAGGTTTGGGCGTGATTTGTCTCCATGAAAGGCTAAAACATAGAAATACAACTTTTATGAAGAAATCAACTCCAAATTATTTTGTTTTAAGGCTCAAAATCAACAATCACAATAGCCCCTCCTTTATAGAGGATTTTTATCCCTTGAAAATCCTTTTCAGCTTCCAACTTATTTTCATGCATAAACAACAATATTATCCAAGGTCATTTGAAATCATTAAGTCACAAATTTAAACCAATTCTAAAACAAAACATTCAAACAATTTCTCTTCCTCTACAATATAGCAAGATTCAGCCAAAATAGGGAAACTCATCCCTTTGGGATTTCTCATATTATTATTATTATTTATTTTTACACACACTACATATGTTATTATCCTTGTTTAGCATTTTTAATACAACAAAACAATGAACCATTCATTTTCTTTCACTTTCTCCTCGTGAAATTAAACATATGCAACAAACCTTAACAATTAGTATTCTTACATCATTATCACAACAATAATTTCACCCTACTAATTAGAATCCATGACAATCTTCATTAACTAATCAATTTGCCAAAAATATACTTATGACTAACCTTAAATATGTTTTATTCTCTAAATTTCTTTCATTTCAATTTCTTTATGGTTCCATCCCATTCATGTCCATACAACCAACAAGTTAGCCTTTTATTCAACCAACATTCATATAGCAATGTTCCTTCATATTCTTACATCATAATCATTCTTTCTCTCATATAAAGAATACATAATTAATCTATAATAATATTAATAATAAGAATATATTTTACCATTACATCTTCCATACACCTTAACACCCATACAATTCTAATTTCATCAGAACATGTATTTAATCAAGTTTCCTAAATTTTGCCAAAACTAGCAATAGTTCAAAAGGCAATAAGTCCTCTACCTCATATTTTATTTTTGAACCCAATGGTTAGAATATAGAGCCTAGAGTTGTGCACAATATATCTCAAAATCGGAATGATCCAACGCTTAGATCTCCCTAGATCTGAATAAAACTAAGCTAACCTGAAACTTAACGAGCTATTGTTCAACATGAACGGCACCTTGCCGGAAAGTGTGTTTCCGATCTCCACCATCCATAATGAAGACAACATCTAGGTGCACCACATATCCAAAAATAAACATGCTCCAACAGTGGAAAAGAGAAAACTCGGCTGGCGACCAAAGCTACCCTGCAAGTGTATTTCCTTTTGTTTTCCAAGAAATGTCTGATGATGATTTATATAAAAAAAAACAATTATGTTCTTTCAAATCCCTCCGGTCAGGTAGTAGAGGAGTGTGAGCAAAACAATATATCCAAAAACCAAAACGATCTAATGGTGGCTGCCAGAGATATGGCCACCGAAGCATCATTTGCTCCTTCAAATTCTGCACTTCTCTCTCTAGTTGAATTTTCTCTATTGTCTCTCACTTTTTTTTTGGACTGGTGGCCTCTTTGCTGTTTTAAAGACATATTTTCCATTAATTACAATTTTATCCCTCATTTATGCCTTTATATATTTTATTTTATTTTTCACATAAACTATCCGGTTTGTTTGCTTAAATTGTTAGTCCTTACCAAACTTTGATTGGGATGAGATCTTTAACCAAGGTAGGAAAACATATCAATAAACTTCATGTAAAATTGCATCCCGATCCGACGATTGGATTGAGTGCTCTGCCTTCAAATGTAAAATTGGTCAGTTCATGACTTTTCGTCAAAAATCAAAATTTTCTTGTACAATCTTCACATAAAATCATATCAATTATCCTTCTAAACCTTTAAGGTTATTTTATTATTTTGGAATATATTCATTTTAAAATTTCCACCTTTATTTATTTATCGGGCTTATTATTGTTTCAAAGTAACATCACTGATTTTTAATCGGTGTTTGCACCTTCAGTACGGCCTTTTTCATTGCACTATCCTTTATTATAATTTATTCTTTATTACCTCACTTATTACTTAGAAACATTTTATCCATCAAACGTGTTACCAGTTTCTCTGTCCTTATGAATTCTAAACCAAAATTCATTTTATGGAGGTCATCCCCTTCGTTATATATCATTATTTATCTATTATTTCTTATCTTGGTTTCCATCACTCATTGAGATCATACCACTTTCAGTCTTATGTTTACATGAGAGTTTACACATCTGTATACTTAAATTATAAATTTCCAAGGTTTCACATGGCTGGTCGATTTGACAACTTCAAACGAATGAATGTGGAGCTACATACTTCCAAATAGAGCAAGGTTGGATTCAAATGAAATATGCGCATCCCCTCTACCAACTTCAGGTGGTCTCATGTGATTGTTGTTACTCAATTTTAGATCTCACGTGCTGGAGACGGTGTATACCTCTTTTGAATTGAGCGTAAGAGTTTAACTCATGTTTGCTGAAGGTTGATAAAAGCAGATGAAAGAAATATTTTTTCGAAACCCTGTTTGAGCTGTTTTCTACTCTCTTTATCCTTCCCCTTTGCTGCCAAAATCATCAGGTTTTCTTAGGTTGATCAGAAGTCTTCATAATGCTAAATTCATTCTTTTTTATCTGGTCTTTAAGGTTGAATAAATCCCTCAGAATTTGCACTAAAAAAATAGTTCTGCTGCTGTCGGAATTTTTTGGTTCCAACTTAGGCTCTGATTTTGACTCAGTTTCGTACGATATCTGACCATCCTAGGTATATCCTGTCACTCATTACATGTTGAAAAATTGACGTACACCTTTATTAGGT
>Ga0307517_10011735_pt1 | contig 12112 bp, 13 predicted proteins | sample 23_EM_MG_FD_194515 | JGI IMG/M metagenome (GOLD analysis project Ga0307517, IMG submission 194515) | Populus trichocarpa ectomycorrhiza microbial communities from riparian zone in the Pacific Northwest, United States - 23_EM | ecosystem: Host-associated > Plants > Roots > Unclassified | place... | reverse complement strand
AAAAGGAAATTGTGTTTCAAATAAGCTTCATGACCTATTTCATGCATTGTTTTTCCTCCATGTGCTTTGTGTATATATCAACGAAATTCTCCAATGTTTTTTTGCATGCTGTTTACATTATCTGGAACTAGAACACGAAGGTTGTTTATTATCCTCCCTCAGTTATCTGAAATCTAGTTTATTGAAGAGTTTGGACAAGAGCCAATTGGAAGTTCTTTTGGATATCAGTAAATGCTATTTTGAACATAAAATGATGAACAATTGCTGAGGCTTGCATCATGGCTATTCTCAAAGAGAATAGAAAATGTCATCCTTGTAGCCACAACCTTAAGATTAGTGCATAAGCCTCAAATCTTCACTGTAGGTTTGCCTTTCAGATTGACCTTGAAAACTTTCATACATTACCTTCTTTTCCATTTCTTCCCCTCATGGAATTCACGTTCTTTTCCAGCAGAGATTGGCATAACATATACCAACTATGTTTGGTCTGTGCATTTGGGACCTCATCAGATATTCAAGGAACAAGCAGAAATGGACTGCGGTATAAATAGATAACAGCATGTTCCAGCATAGGATCCTTAATCAATAAAGGATTATAATTTGAGTTCTTCTAGTGAAGATCTTCCCAAGAAACACCAGGCTTGCTTTGACATTCATGTTCATGCACTTGGAGGTTTCTTGATTGACAAGGAACGAAGTTTTCAAACATTTTAGGTGAATTTTTAATATAAGCCATCATTGACACATGCTCCATGACTTATGAGATTTATTTACTGGCCCAGGATGACTTGTGAGACTTTCAAAGATTGAGATTCTTGGTGTTTTGAGATAGGTGCAGTGGTTAGAACTTTTGCAATCCAAGTGTATAAAGCAGAATTATGCACTCCTTGGGGCTGTTAGTGTGAACGTGTGATAAGGAAAATGTTTTTCATTTCAATTACAAAACTGGGTTCAATGCTCGTTGCTATACAAGATTTTCACTCTAATTTTATTCCTTGGGCATCTCCATTTTGTCGGTTACATCGCATATCGTATTCCCATAGAAGCAATATGTACATGTATATTCTAGAGATGCACAAATCAACTAGAAAACAAGCACACATTTAACAGTTGATTCCACATTGCTTGGTGTCAGGTCCCTTGGTTTTCATCACAAATGGATCGATTCGGACCCATAGCAAGGAGAAGATGGAAGCCAAGAGCACTGACCATATAACAACAATAGTGGGTGTCCTGTTTTGCCTCCCCATTAGACCTTTGAGGAATGGGTAGAGATGGACAATCACCCAGAAGGCAAAGAAGAGCTTCCCAAATAGAGGTCCCCATGACTGATACCCATTGTTTATGGCATCTGAGACTCCAGCAACAACTCCAACGAGGTTGATGATCAAGATAGTGGTTGGAGGGATAAGCAGGGTTGTCCATTTAAATGCGTATAGTTCTCCAAAATCGTCATCATCTGTTGCCTTGGATGTGACAGTGAAGTTTGTGTCGATACCAGCTAAAACTTTCAGAAGACCTTGGACAACAGCAAAGAGGTGAGCTGATACACCACCTATAACCCAGAATTGCTCGTTTCTCCACCATTCCTCAATGCTTACTCCGCTCCATCTTAACTCAAGAATACCCGTTGAAAAGATTGACAAAAACAAGCCAATGAAGAAAAGACTCGCAAAGGTGCTTATCTGGATCACAAACAAATTGAGAACATGTAATGATATTGTTATAAATGAACAAAATCATGTTCTCGTGTTAACATAGCATTTGAAAACATCTTATTGTTACTTCAGAGTTCAATTCCAGTATCGTTTTTTTGTAATGGTTTTGCCTTTTAAAGCTTTCCGTTGTGTTTCAACGGAGGAAATAACAATTGTATCATTACCTCTGGCATGATGAATTTATCAGTAAGCAGGCAGATGGCGGGGAGGCAACAGTAGGCAACGAGTGCTAAGGAAGTGAAGGGGTAGATAGTTGTGTTCACATATGCAAACCTCTCGAGCCACTTGAGCTTTCCTTCCTTGTAGCCATACAACATAGGGCTGTGACGACTGAAGAAAATCTCAACAGAACCAAGAGCCCATCGAAGCACTTGGTTGAGCCGATCTGATAGATTGATGGGAGCTGAGCCCTTAAATGCAGCTAACTTTGGCATACAGTAAATAGACCTCCATCCACGGCAATGCATCTTAAAACCTGTCAGAATATCCTCTGTGATTGAACCGTAAATCCAGCCCAGCTGCACAGGAAAAGGCAAATTTATTCAATGGAGAAACTTCTAAGCAACAAGCAAACTTTCTTTTCAACCTCAATTGCTCAACGCTTTGTGGAGATACAGAAATTTTTGCTGTTTACATTACCTCGAGTCCCCATTCAGTTTTGTCTTCATACCCACAACTGATCACATGGATGGCTTCTTTTAGCAGAGCCGCTGGACTCGAGGAAGGAGGTACGCCACCTTCTTCCATTAAAGTTGAAGTCACAAAAATTGCTGACTGTCCAAACCTCTTTTCAAAATTCATTTGAGACATCAGTAGCTCCTTCTCGTTATCCATTCCTGTCCAGCATGCCTTACACATTAGGATGAGGGAAGGGAAAGAAGATTGTTGGGAAATCAGTATGAAAAGAATGTTATCCAGTTAAAGATCTTTGAAAACCTTGCAGGCTTGTGCCTTCTCCAACTGCACCATTCTTAGCATTCTTCTTTTTGCGACGCCCAAAACATGGGCAGCAGTCACAGGTCACCATCTTTGGGCGCTTGGGTTCTTTTGGAGGGTCGTAGCCATACAGAGCTTGCCTTTTGAAAACGCATCCTGTGCCGACGTACACCGGACCCTGAATTCCATCTAGACCTTTCATGTTAATCTGCAGGCGACACAGAGAAACAAAACATCATCTCGCTTTCCACACGCACGGCGTATGAGAACATACACAAGCATGGGTTTGTTTTAGTCCAGGATTTACATCAAAGAAAACAGTATTCCTGTTGGCGTAACGATCATGTCTATCAATGCCATCGAATCTTTGAGGGAATTGCACGTAGCAAACTCTCTTTCCAATCTGGGGGTCCATCAAGAAACACATAGCCTCTCGAACGGCCTTGCTATTGTTTATATAATGGTCACAATCCAAGTTCAGCATGAAAGGAGCATTGGTTAGCACTGCAGAGACCCGAATCTGAAAATTGCAAAAAGTCAGAGGTATCACATCACATGCAGGCCTTTCAAAGGTGAGAGAACTTGATGCATGTAAGATAAACGAATTTTTCTCAAGTTTATTTACCAGGGCATTCATGGCACCGGCCTTCTTATGATGTGAAAAACCAGGTCTCTTCTCACGAGATACATATACAAGGCGAGGGAGCTCATTTCCTTCAGTGTCATGGCCTCCACTGTGACCAAGAAATACTTGAATCATACCAGGGTGATCCCTGGTATTGTTTCCAGGCCATGGTGTCCCATCTTGCATGATCCACCCCTCTGGAGGAACCTTCTGTGCTTTTGCTACAATTGCATTTATCCTAACCTTGAATTCTTCATATTCTCTCTGCCAAAGACCAAAAATCATAGAATGTTAGCTAAAATAGATTGCAAGTACTTCAAGCTTTGAAAAATTCTATAGGGTTCTACACTAACTACAAACAAACCTTCATAGCTCGACGTTCCTTGACAAAGGTTGGCTGAACTTTGTCCTTGAGATAATCGATCTTCAGAGCAAAGTAAAACTCAGGAGCTCGAGGTTCTATGCTATATTTCTTGCAGAATGGAACCCATTTTCGAGCAAATTCAGCAGTTTCAGACATGGCTTCAAAGGTGCACATGGAAGCGCCATCATCAGAGAGGTAACATGAGATCTTTTCAACTGGGTAGTCCATGGCCAAAATTGATAAAATTGTGTTACCCGTAACAAGAGGGGGTTCCTTCATAGGATCCACAGTACTGACAAAGATATCAGCTGGCGCTAGCATATTGGGCTCGCCTTCCCGTTCGTATCTGCGTTGCAAAAAAATATCAGTGGTTTTTTTCTGAAACTTGCTTTAGCAGGAAAAGAAATCATTGGAGTCGGTTTCCCGAACATATAAATCTTGGAAATTCTAAATTTGTTCTGGTTTGAGAATTCTATGGACCTGAGAGAAAGGCGATCCAGATAAGTCTCGCGATCAATAGGCAACCACTTGGGGAACTGATCAAGAATCCATGAAATCGCAAACCAGATTTCACAGACTATAGATGTCAGCCATAGCCCAATTGCATCATGCACCGGATGCAAAATTCTATAGCGAAGAAAGAAGGCAAGTATGATCAGCCTAGCAACAATAACCATTCTATACGGATTGATCTTGCTCGACGCAATTGGTACTTTCCTGGAGAGTGGCTGTCTTGCCTCGTCTAACCTGCAATAATAGTTCACAACATATCATTCAATGTCAACTGATGATTTCGGAAGAAGGCTAATTTTTCGTTACAAACATGGCAAGATTGGTCTAGGCATATCCTACTATAAGAAACTGGATACATACATGGCTGCTTCGGCATCATCTTCTTGTTCAGGCCCCAGATTCCCTTGCTGCATTTTCCAATCATCCATCCTCTCTTTCCACCCTCCCTCTTTCTTTGCGTCCCATCTTGCGCTTCCTGTTTCGTGCAAATACATGAAAATCATGTGAGATTATCGTAATAATGCTTCGGTTAATCATTTCAATCAATGCTTGTGACAAGTAAATACCAGGTTCAGAAACTGGATATGGGTGCACTCTCTTATGAAGTGAAGAAGATAGCATCTGCTCTCCATGAGATCCAATAGGGAACTCTCCGCTCACCTGCACAGATGTTAAACCATTTTTATATTCTCCACTTAAAAATTTCTAAAACAAATCCATTGAATTGGAACCAAAACAAAAGAGCAGCATCACTTACAGGTCTTGATCTGACACCAGTTATGACTGGTGGGAAGTGGCTATTTTCTTCATCGTCATGGCCTCTTCCATAAGTCATCTTCCCATGAAGCATTGCCTCGGTGAGATACTTATTCTTGTCTTGCTCATCTTCAATGATGAACTCGTGTTCAATATCATCCAAATCATCTTCATCATCATCCCCCTCAACCCTTGGACTCCCTATACAAATTTCTCAAATAATGAAAAATCCACGCCAAGACAACAGTACTGTTATAGCTTTGCAATAAAAGATAAGATCGAAGAGAATGATATTTTACCTTTGAGACGCTTGTATCTAGTCTTGCACTGAGGACAGTTTTGAGTCCCTTCTCTTCTTTCATACTCGTAGCATGGTCTACACGCAGGAAAACCACACTCATTGCAAGCCACAAACAAATCACCATCTACAGTTAGGCCAATCTCATCCCCACATATCTCACAAACTTGGCCATCCAAGTTCTTCAAGGGTTTATGCTGCACCAAAACAAAAACAAACACAAAGAAGTCACTTCATGCATGGTTTCTTGCTGCAGGCTCTTGTTTGAGGTATGTTTTGTTAGTGTTTGTTACCTCTTCATGGCCATGAATGACAACAAGCTCGTTGCGGTTGTGAGAGCCAGCGACAAGTCCAGCACTGGCTTCCATGTTGAGCAATGGAAAGGGGCGAGAGAGCTACTGGGTTGAGAGGGGGTGAGTGTTTCTTTTTTATGAATGGAAGGGTAGGGTATAGAAAGTTGTGCTGGATCTCTTGCTCTCACCTAATGTGGCATGTTAAGGGTGGTGGTGTGGAAGTTGGTTGCAGAGTCGCCATTGCCTTGAAGTTAAGCTTCGTCTATTTTTCAACTACCGTGCCCTTCTCTTATGCCTTCTTTTCGACGACCAACTCGGTTTCAGTATTATATCTCTAGTTTTCGGATATCATTTCTTGATAATTTATTTTAGCTCTTTTGTATTTATTTTTTTTAAAAAAAAAACTTGGAAAATGAAGTAAATCTTACACTTGGCCTCCCTTTAGTTACACTTATGTTTGATTTTTACTAGTGTGTTTGTGTTTGTTTTTATTTTTGCGTTTGTCATGGTTAACCCTTCACAGTAAAAAACGCAAAAGTTACTAAAAGCAAAAAAACACAGCAGAAAAGACATGAATTTACTGCTTTTACTTTTGCATTTTTTGCTGTAAAAAGTTATACCCCCCAACAAAAACAAAAACCCATTACTTAATATTGGCATGGGTGTGTTCTTCTTTGATTCAACAACAAATTGAACGACTTTCTTTACAGCAGGAAGAGCTAGGGGCATGGATTCGGACTCGAATTTTATTGTTCTTTGGATAGGAACTCAAATGTTGTTTTGACTTGGGATTGACATTTGGGCACAGTACTAGTTTTGTAATTTTTCAAGTGAAGATCACTTGGCGTTTGAGTTAAGCATGCATGCTCGTTAGTCGCATGCTGTTTAGGCTGAAGGAAGCCGGAGACAAGTTCTTGGTTAACACTGAAACAGTTCATGTCTGCTTCTTTTCTTTTTTCATTACTTTTTGTTAATTAATTGTTTCTTCTGTTGCTCAAAATACTCTTGGTAATCGTGGCTCTACAAAATTACTCGAGGCCTTTCAGTAATGCCTGTAAACTTGATCAACTCTTCCTCTCTTTTGACTGATGCTATGCATGATGAAAAACCACTTCCGAATTCTTTTTCCAAAACAATATGATTATTGGTATATTATGAAAAAGAATGATTTACAAACAAGTTTTTCATACTAAATTGAATTTTCTCAGTTGAGTTGATTCCGATGTCTTGAGTTTTCGTTCTAAATAGAATTCTCAAAAATTTAATTTTTTTTTATTTAAAATGTTTTTTTTATTATTTTAATAAGCAAATATCAAAATTAATTTTTTTTTAAAATATATTATTTTAATATATTTCCTAATAAAATAACACACCACCTATCAACATCGATGTCAATTTGGAAATAGATTCAAGATGGATAGAATTCGGGAGGAATGGTATTACTTCATTCTCCTGCTCAGTTTATTTTATTTATTTATGGCAAGGAGGTTATCAGCACGAAATAGCATTGCTACATTGAATTCTTTGTTAAATCATAAATACGAATTTGATCTCCATGGAGCACAAGATATTTCCACTTTCAGTTTCTTGTTATGAGTGACTTACTAGTTAAGAATCCCATATACATGCATACATGCATACATGCATTAGCTGAGGCCCTACTATCTGCCAACCGGTGATACTTGGTACAGTTCAAATCCTTGCCTTTCAAAACTTCCGCTGCCCGTCAACTGTTAATGCAAGCTGAAAAACACGTGAATGAGCATGCTTAGAATGCAAGAACTTTAAACTCAAGTCATGTTCCAATCGTTAGTTGGGTATGTTGGAGCTTCTCCATCTGGACAGTGTAGCCTCTCCTACCCGCACACAAGATTTGTATTTGTGAAAACTTGCTACATCCACGCAATGTAACTGTTGGTGATTTGCTTATGGCAGTTTGGCACAGGTAGTGCCGTGTTCATTTTTTTATGTCAATTTAAGAGATTAAAACTAAGACACTAGAAAGAAAAGCACCATTGTTTAAGAAAGTGAAGTACCAACCTTGTATTCTTATCAAGACACGGCTACAGCATATTGTATCCGACTTGAAGCTTTACTCAAAAAAGAAGCTTTTCCTCCTGGTAAGGAAGGGTACAAAGGGCTGCCCTGTCTGGGTAAGCTCAACACTTCCACTGATCATAAAACTAAACAAACCCCGGCTTGGTTAAGCCTACTTACTGAGCTCGTCATTTTATGGGACCCTTGTTCTTCGCGACCCTTGTTCTTCGCAACTTCAACGCACCTTTGCTGCCATGCCCTGTTCTTGTTGGCAAGAAGCTTGAACAAAGAAACTCTCTAACCTCAGCTTTCTGCTCACTTGTAGTGAATTACTGGCCTTCTCCTTGAGCAGTCCTCATCAATATCTGCCAAATGCCCAAAATTGCCACAAGCATTCCTCGCCTTGTTCTGCTCAAACCCATGAACTTTTGAAGATCACAAACACTGTTCCATCGACCACTTATTCAACCATCTATAATATCTCACTCCTCATCCACTACTTCAAATGCCAAGACAAACCGCATGGAATCAAGTAACTACTTCAGTTGCGAATAATCAAACCTCTGGAATGGCAAAAGCATCTTGGAAGTACCAATTACTTGAAAGCAAGTTTGTCTGCCAGTCACCCTCTTTCCATTCCTTTAATCTGTAAGCTCTTCAACTTTAAGATATAATCTTCCCGGGTTTTTTTATTTTATTTTACCAAGGGATTAAAGCTTCCAATCCCAACAAAATTGTCTCTCCAAATTACTACCTTGAGCAGTTGACTGCATGTGTCTATGAAGTCACCATCTACAAACAATCCTCCCAATTAAAAACCATATCCAGCAACTGCAGGAGGAAATTCTCATGACTTCACTTTTTGACACCCTATCCAGCAATCATGGGAGGAAGTCTCGCGACTGTACTTTCTCAAAAATACATTACATTCTAGAGCTTTTTGTTATCCAGTCTCCTTTGAGCAATACACTACTTGCCTAGGTATGTGACCTATAAAATGGCAAACTATAATCACAAATAAAAATAAAAATAATATGAAACCATGTTGTAACAATCACAAATTCACATTCTTGGAACAGCATGCTCATATAACACCACAGTGGTCATGAATTTATAGAGGATCCAACATTACACTGCGCCCTAATCTGCTTCAAACTTTAAAAATAAACAAATGAACTTATAAGTACTATATTGTCTAACCTCACGATTATTCAGATTATAAAGGGGTTAGTTTGTTAAAAAATAAAATTATGAAATAATGTTGTTGAACATGTCATATTAAACTAAAGCTATACAAACACCAGGATCCCAAACTTACCTACAAAATGTGATCGGGAGTACCTGCCAAGTGTTCCATAATTAAAACCCCTTGTAAACTTGCATGCACTCATACCAGCTGATACTTCATTTGCAGCTGACTTGTCCTTTTTCTTGGGCGGTTCCAGAGCTTTCTGTAGAATAGCCTTATTTGGTACCAGACTAATGAATATGTTCCTATCATGGAAGTTTTTGCTCTCCTCAGTAGCAAGCTGCAAATCAGAGCATAAAATGAAAGTTATAGTGCACAATTCAATGAAGAAATAATCAACATTTCTAAGATTATGAAAACTGAGAACAGACACATGACATGCAGGGAAAATACTGGTAAAAAATAGCACGATTGTGAATTGTTGCTGAATGGCCTTCAGTGAGTCCGTTTGAAAGTATAAAAGCTAATATTCACTGCTATTATTATAAGCAATTTTGCGCTGTTCTCTCAAATTTGGTCAGCCTAAGACATGTAGATCTAGTCCAGCCTGGTTTAGAAAATCTCCCACAGGCTCTTTTTCTGTTCTTTTGTTTTTTTTCATTTTATTAACCCTTTGCCAGAACTTAACACTTAAATAGAATGAAACACAAAAAAGTATCCAACCACACTCAAAGCAGTTATTGAGACGTTAGGAGTTTCAGAATATATTGCACATCAATCTTCTTGTATCGTGTATTATTATTGTTATTTTCTTTTGGCATAAGCACATCAAATACTTCATTAGTACCTCTCCAACAAAATTTTGGAAACGTCTGATGAGCTCAATTGCAATATTTCTGAACTCATTTTCACGCCAATTCAAGTTCACTATGACTTTAACCTGAAATAACCAAACATAATAGACGAATCAAAAACAAAAATCCAGCAAATGGAATTAGTACATGCAGGAATAGATGTTAAAAGAAAAATAAAGATGACCTTGTCACCATCTTTCAAAAAATTCTGAGCAGCTCTTAAACGCACATCATAATCATGTTGGTCAATGTTGTAACTGTCAATAGAATTAATAAGAGTAATCATGTTAGTTTTAAGTTAAACATAGAATGCATAAGTATAGCTTATAAGTTAAATTAAATTATGCTTGAGCATTCTAGTAAAGATCTTGAAGAAATCACACAGTTTGAAACATGTATGCTTCATTTCTGAATGATTGTTTGCTACTTGTTATATTTCCAACTTCTACCTACAATAGCGAGGATACCATCCAGGCAATATTGACAAAAGAAGAAAAATGAACGAATATAAAGAAGGGCGTTTATAAATTTAATTGAGCGAACGCCACCAGCCTCATGACCAAGTGGTATCTAGCTGCTTCATAATTTGCAAAATACAGAACCGCTCCTATAGTAAATCTTACCTTTTTTTGATGCAACCTCAAATGAAGCGAAAGCATATGCATAGACAAGGCAAAAATTTTATTTGCTGTATCATATCTTTCACATTACCAAGAGGCTAATACTCTTGTGAACAACATACACATGGAAGTAGACTCCACCCACATTTTGTCATTTAACTTCTTAGCTTTCTATTTATTAATAACAAGCTTCCTTTCAGCAATGTTGATATATCAACTTTCAGATAGGACATTAACAACTTGCTAATCAATGTGAAAATGTGCCTTAGCAAGGATTTTTCATAATAGCATGAAAAAAGGTTATATTTTGTAGCTATCAATGACAGTTAGCACTTGGTGAACAAACACTAACAAAGTCACAGCAAGCTACAAACTGAATAAAGATAAATGAGATGGCAGCTAAATGAAAAGACATGTTGACATGTTAAGACTACATTACTTACCCCATTTTAAGCTCCTTTAAATACATGCGATTTGTTAACATTCAATAGCACAATTTGGTCAGTATACATTCTCACAACAGAGAATTTAGAAATGCAGTAAAGCATCAAACTCTAAAATAGAAGAGGCATTCACCAGCACTTTTCTTCTGCTGTTCTCTCTTTTTCTTTTGCGGTTCATATCTAAATTTGCTGAAAAAAGAAGTAAATCAAGATTATGACACTTTTCAACTGGCAATGCTCACAATGCAGACATTGAAGGAGAATATCTACTGTAGAATTGTACAGGGCATTGATTTTGAACAATGCCATGCCTAATAAATGGGATTCACCATCCAAGCAGAAAAAACACAAGCAATTTCTTCCATCCTAATATTGCTCCAGCAAATTGCCTTATCAATAACTCAAAATCTATGGATAAGCACAAAAAATAGGGTGGTGCACTTTCATTTTAAGGAGTTACATGAAGAAAAGAAAGCCAAAAATAGCTGAATGCCTGATTGAAAAGACATAGTGATTCAGTTTTAAAGAGAAGATAGACCAGCAGGCAAGCCATAAACTTTACAGGTGAAAATGTAACCATCGGATAAGGCATATGGCATTTGGTAAAAGAACTACCAAGTACAAGGGCACAGGTTCTACTATGGAAAGCAAACACTCTATGCCCTAAAGGTAACCAATGGCAGAACCAGAAATGGCTGCTAATAAATAGACCTCCATGCTTCTCTATAAACAACTGGTATCAAAGCAGGATACAAAATCCATGCTCTAAAGAATACAAATCCCAAAAGAAGTTGTACTGAAAATCCCAATTGGAGTTTTTTTTTAAGTTTTATATCAGGCTTAAACAGATTAAAAGAACCTAGTTATATATCCTGCCACCCCTAAAACCTGTAACTCAAGGGATTATCAAGCTCCCTGACAGCAAATATAGAAATCTACATTTTACATAGTTTATTGTTCCCAGCATGGTATGAATAATTCTGATAGCACAAGGAATAAAAAATGACAATCTCAATGCTCATCGTTTGAGGAGATTTAGTATAATGATGGTTAACCCTAATTTTTGGCAGTATCTACTATCTATAAAATGCACTACTTAGTTCATCTTTTTTAATAGAAGCGGAGAAATATTGAAGATGTAAAAAATTTAACTGCATAAACATACATGTACTTCATTTCAATTATTTATAAAAGGAAAATCCAGGAAGCATCATACTTGTAATCCATTATCCTGACAACAGGAGGATCTGCATCTGGTGACAACTATCACCTGCAAAAAATTGCAGAAAAATAACAGAAGCTCAGATAGTGAACTTTGCTGTGTGTCAGACAAAGTAGATAGTTGCAACAACGACAGAAAATGTCCCGCATCCAATTTACCAACCAAAGAGGAATATTTAGGGTTGGGGTTGGGGTTGGGGGGGTTGGGTGGGGGGGGTGGTTCAAATGCTTTTAAAACAAAAGTA
>Ga0307517_10011733_pt1 | contig 12113 bp, 13 predicted proteins | sample 23_EM_MG_FD_194515 | JGI IMG/M metagenome (GOLD analysis project Ga0307517, IMG submission 194515) | Populus trichocarpa ectomycorrhiza microbial communities from riparian zone in the Pacific Northwest, United States - 23_EM | ecosystem: Host-associated > Plants > Roots > Unclassified | place... | reverse complement strand
CACCGCTTAATTGACGATGAAGCCCCCACCGGGTTGCATCTCGCTCTTAGGAAAGTTATTCGGAACTTCCCTTTCTGTCAGACCTTGGGGTCCCTTTTCCTCAGCAGGAAGGATCGTGGAATGGGTTTGTCGCCTGAGAGCATATTGTTCTGAGTACTACGGCAGCACCTAAGAAGTGTCCCGCCAGTAAGTTGATCATCATCATGATTTTCTCACTGGCAAGATGCTGATTTCTTTCTCGCTTTTGTTAGATGGACCTGAAACCACTGTACAATTCAAAAGCTTTTGCCAGATAGAAATACCGCAGACGGCGTTAATTAAGATCCTGATTGAACCGTTGACCATTTTCTCTTTTTGCAGATGCATGTCTCCCCAAGTTGCATGTTCTTATTCAGACCTGCTTAAAATAAGTATAGCTTGGGTGGAAACAGTGACGGGAGGTTGAGCTCCGACTATATCAACCCAATCTATGTCAAAGGGTGGACGAATTCCTAGCAACTTCCTACGATCTCCTACTATAGGAGTTTGACCCAGTAAGTGCCTCGATATTTTCCCCCTTGATGAGCCCAAGGTTCATTCAGTCACAATGACTCACATGAAGGCCGCGTTCGACCCAAGTATTTTGATTTGCGATTGATTTACGAAGCTTTCTGCCAGATGGAAGATCCTACTCAAATTTTCGCAAGATGAATTTCGTGCTTGCTTTATCCTCCACAAATCCACTTGCAAGTTGCTAGGCGGCGAAGGTCTAATCAGGTTTTTCTGTCCCTTCCGCTCACTTCCGCTTAGCTATTATTGGCTCGACATCAGTATACCTTTTTCAAGTAAGTTGTCAATGTTTGGTCATGATGGCCTTACTTGGGGGCATCATTAATCACTCTTGAGCAATGACTTCATCTTCAAGTTTGGCATTTCTTCGGAATAAGGGAAAGAGGAATGACTCGGTCAAGTTTGGGGAGGTGTTGCCATTTGAACTTTGGTCACTTGTGTGCACGTTTCTTTCCACTGACGATTTGACGCGCGTAGCTTGTGTCTCCTCTACTCTCCTCTCGGTATGCCGACCCATCATATATCGCTCTGTCATCCTTCGCAATGATAACCAGAACCTGTCACACGTTCGGAAAGTTCTCAAAATCGATGGTCTTGCGTCTGCTGTTAGGCATGTGACGCTCTTCACGACCTGGACGCCTTATACCCCCACAACGACTTGGCTGGATTTCAACCTGATTTCCGAATTTCGAGGTTTGCGCAGTCTAACCCTTATCGGCACCCCCTTTTTCCATGACTATGAACAATCCCGGTTTCTACGCACATTAAAATCTTTGTTATCCTTGAAGTCCCTAATCTACTTTCCTCACTATCCGACAATTTTTCGAGGCGAATCGCTACACATAGCTGGTCTCGAGTTGTTATCTTGGTCATTTTACTGCAGTAGGGTCTCCCATTTCTTTTTTTCTATATTTCTGACCTTATCCGAATAGATTCATACCTAGAACCTCAGGCAATTTCATTACTGTCTGCATCAGCAGCCACCTTAACGTCCATTACCCTTCCCAATTGTCCGGGTTATTCTATTCAAGATAATAGTACGCAAGATCGACACACTTGGAGAAAATTCCTATCTCTTAGATTCCCGCATCTTATTTCACTAAGTTTGGGGCTTATGCCCACTGCGACACACCATGATACCCCCAGCCTCTTGACCAACTTCTTGCGCGAACATCCACTTCTGCAGCAACTTTTCCTTGCATGTAACCTTCGCCCAAGTTACCTTCTTTCACGTATGACTCATTACGAACGAATAACTGGGGAAGGTGGCCTAATGACAGAAGACTTCCTCCCTTCTCTGCGAACACTTGAGACTCATCCAGCAAACCTTACCCTCATGATTCGACGACACGTTAAATCTTTGCAGGAACTGGAGCGACTTTCAATTTTATACCATTGCGACTTCGAAATTCAGGCCCTTACCGACATGGTCGTTACTCTTGAACAAGGCTCACCAGGATTCCCCTCTTTGAGTTGCCTCGCTGTCCAGCTCGCCGGAAACTGGGTGGCCGAGACTGAGACTGTTGAGTGGATTCGTCGATTAGGAGCATATTGTCCTGCTGTTTTATCTTTTACAGGCCACATAAACAAGATTTCTCCAGTAAGTTGGTCAGAACACCGTTTAGATCTTCCTCCTGACCGCATTTTCTTCTTCTTATGCTTAGTTTGGGCTGGCGAGGGCTTTCCGACCATACAGTCTTCTGAGGTCCATAGAAACACCGTGGACGACGTTAAATACACCGGATTCTGATTTAAATGCCGATGACTTCATCCCCATTGCACGCGCATGCCCTCAACTCTCGAACATTGTCGTCCAACCGCACCAAAACCAGTCTTCAAAATGCATCCTGAATCGAAACAGCGATGGGTCCCTTGGTTCTGTCACCGTCAGTGTACACCGTTGAAGGAACGGGGAGTTACGGATATTATCCCCGGCTCAAGTTTGTTATCTATAACTGAACGAGATCGGTACTGATCAAAGGAAAATATTTAGTCTTTCGCATTCATTCATTTGACCTCCCAGATTAAGAGTAACCACTCTCCCAGAAAGGCTTTCGGAAAACAATTCATCCTGCAGCGGTGAATCTTTTATCACAAGGTGTGATGAGTTGACCAGTGAAAGGGTAGCATGCGAAAAAAAATTTCATGTTCGAGTTTCCGCCTGCCACTTGGATTCGGAGACCTTGGCAAATTCGCCACTGTTTAAATAAAGAAATGTATGTGTGGGCCGGCGCGTAGAGGACGTTTATCTGTGATGGAATTGGTGGAAAGAGAAATCAGTAGCGTACACAGTATGGCAGTAAAAGTCGTAGATTACCTTGAAAACGACTCATGATTGTTACAACCCAGTGAGCGGGATTGGTCGAGGACTGTGTGGCGGGACAACAGGAGCGCGACGTGGCAGGAAGCCGAGAACTCTCGAGAAAAGATCTCCGTTCGTTTGGCCAATAGGATGGATATGTCGAGAAGAACACTGAGACGAGCTTATGGCGTACATTGCAAATATGGCCCAGGATGTGGTAGGATGATGCAAAATTGACGTGAAGTATTGGTCTGGAACAAAATCAGAAACTGAGCGTTGGTGACGACAAGACGAAAAGGCATTAGAGGGATAAAATAGAAAATGGTTCGAAGCCAAATTTCAAACGTAGAACGGGTCTGAGGAGGATGTGGTGCATGGATAATGAACTCCAATGCTGGATTCTCGGCTTGATGAATGAGAACAATACTCTTCGACGTTGACTTTTTGGGCAATCCAATGAATTCTCTTGATACTTGCGGGCATAGGGACGATGAGGGTCTTCAGCGGCGTCTGGGATGTCGGTCTCGTTCGTGCCAAAATCAAACTACACAAAATATCTTCAGCGACGACAGGAATCATGCTGATGGTGCAAAGTTTAGGCCAGATGGCGGTCCGGTGCATAATGCGGGAAGACTCGCGCATAAAGAAGCCATCCACGCCAAGTAGCGCAAAATGCTCGATGGCAGGGAAAATGCGGGCGAGTTGGACGAAGCCAAATTCGTCGATATAGGAGTTTTTGCCTTTCAAGATGACATTACGGAGGGCAGGGTGGTTTTGCTGGAGTTGCGATTCCATAAAAATATCTGGAAGGTCGTGGGCTACGAGGTCGTAAAGGAGTAGGGTACAGAGAATTGGGGCGGAGATGGAGAGAAGGGGGATGAAAAGAGGCCACCGGCGGTCGGAAAGTTTGAGCAATTCCAGCGAAGGTAAATGAATGATATCTGCCGGGGAAGGATACAGCGGCCATCCTTCAACAACGCGACTTTGGAGTGCGAGTTCTTGAAGATTTACCATAGCGGTCAAGATGTGCTGAAAAATGGAAAAATGCATGGGGCAGTTTGATGTAAGATGGAGAGCCGTTAGCTGGGCGAATGATGGGGCTAAGCACGGCAATGAGGTTCCTACAAGTCGGAGGGACTTCAACAACGGAGCCCCACCCTTGAACAATTTCTTGATTCCAGATGCGTGAGAACCAGAGGATAAACGGAGTTCTTCAAGAACAGGTATCTTTAATTCCCGTAGGTCGTTTGAGATGGCTGTCGCATCCTGAGGTCCGATGTGTAAGTTTAATCGACGCCAACGGAAAGCGCTTGGTTTGATTGCATTCCATGTTCTCAAGACTTGTCCACGTCTCGTACCATCGCTGGCCTCGTGTCGCAAATCGATGTCCACATCAAGAGGCAGTGCTTGAGATCGCTCCAGATAGATGGGAATAACGTGAGATGGTATTTGAGGTGATGCCACTATCCTCGTCCACAGGCTGGAAAGATTAATGGCAATCGACCTCCAATATTGACAAACTTGGGTGAGGCGAAGTTCCGGGAGGAGAGCGTTATTCGTCAGGCCCCAGGTACTGCAGTATTCCTCAAATATCAGAATATAGATCTCCGGAGGCAAGTTGTTGATCGGACAATATGGTTTCTTGTCAAGGGCAACTTTGATCGAGTCAATGAAAGAGACCGAACGAACACAGAGGAACATAGTAAAACTGTACGACAATTTGTGAAGGTGTTTGAAAAGAGATGAAAAAAGATTAGACTCACAACAGTTGCGGAATATTAATCAAGAAGGAACTTGTGAGAAGGCGAGACAGATCAGTGGCAACCCCACACGCTATGGGAAATACTTAGAATAATCGAAGATCGGTGGCTCGAAGCAGAAGGTCTGTCGTCCAAGTGGGGAATGTCGGGCCCTATAGTTTGGAGAGCGGCGGGCATGAAGGGAAGTTTATGCGTGAACGTTGTCAGATGATGTGTGCCTTGTACTAATTACGATTGAGGATCCCAGAGATGGTTGTGGATCGTTAGGCCAAAATGCATTACAGGATAACATAGGCCGATAAAATTAACCAATAGAAGGGTTCGAAATGATAAACCCTATTCGCCTTAAATCAATTTCATTGTCCACTGTCCAATGGAGGTGCTTACTGTATGTTCTATGTAACAAATCACAATGTTGGGCCAAGGGGTTCCCCTCTTGATTTCAGGCTTGGAACAATTGGGATCTCCGGGTAGGAGGAATATCCGAAGCGTCACGCAGGTTGAAAACTTTGTGACAGACTCTGACATTGGGGAGTTGATTGCGGCTAACTTGACTCAACTGTAGTTGTTGGCGGACAACCGGTCACGGACTGCGCCGCGGCAGGGGCTATGCACCCTTTCATCTCCTGCATCTGCAGTCACACTTCACTATACCCCATTCTCATCGATTTCATTTGGAACCACTATGAGCTTGGATAAAAACCTTTTCACTCTGCTATTCACTCCACACAAAGATAATCAAAATGTAATCGATCTTGTGGATCCATCTGGCACAGTGCATTATCGAAAACAGAGGGTCCCAGGCTCGGAATACAAAATAGAGGTTTACGGTTTGTTCATCATCTTAACTCTCGATGTTGTTCGGGCCTTTACCGTCTATTGTGCTTTAGATCCCATGTCGGAGTCATTGCTAGCCACGGCAACAGCACCATCCCCTGTGAATAAGGTTAAAACGATCGAATTATGCAACCCTACCTCTGTAGTTGAAATCAAGTATACCGGCACCTTATCCTTCCGATGGTCATTTAAATGGGAGGAGTACGGATTCCTTTGCTCTTCTTCAGTCCAGTAGGCGCTAATCTCTCTATCGAACAGAAATGAATTCGAGTGGAAGCGCGAAGAATGTTTCATGATTCGTAAACCAGATCCTCCGGTGATCATTGCAGTCACAAAAGATGCTACCGGACGCCTGAAGACCACCTCTGTCCAAATTTTGGATTATAATCTCAACCGGTCAGTGCCCTGGGTCGTGATACAATGGTCGTAAAATCTCAAATAGAAATTTCACTGCAGATTCGATATCGATGACCGCAAAGGGTTGGAAATCGTCCTGTTGACCGCGTTATTGACCTTCCAAGATGCCAATGAAGCGCACCACCCTCCAGAGGCTGGTCCCTCTTCCAACAATCCCCTGAGTAGAGCTTCCTCCGCGATGCTTGGATCCAAGTCTCCCTCGGCAGAAACCCCCCCAGCGCCGCCCCCAAAACCTGCCCCCAAAACAGGTATTGAAAGAATCGCTGAAATGCAAGCTATCAAGGGAGAATACAATGAAATCATCGTCAATGCGGAAGGGAATATCCAGGAATATGCAGAATATTGCAACAAATTGTTACAGGTACGAACTACTCTTTCGTTTGCTTCCTAAACTCAAAAAAAATATGCAGGATGATGCTATGCTCTTCATCACGGTCAAGTCATCAGAAGCTGAGCAAGTTCCTAAGGTTCTTCAAGTCGTAGAAGAGACCAAACGAATGCGATATAAAGCAGGTTTGTTTCTGTGTGACATTTGCAAAATTTCTCTCATAGCCTTCCCCATAGGATTGTCGGAAGATGAAGAACTTCATCAATATGTCCTCTATGACACGCAAGAAGCCAAGAAGGGTCCGAAAAGGATAAACCTCGACGACGACCCCAAGAACAAATACACTCCTCCCAAAAATCTCACAGTCCACCTAAGCAAGATCTCCATGCCAGAATTGCAACCAAAGGGCCAGTTGAAGGATAAGAACCAGAAAGATTCCAAAAGGAAGGAGGATAAAAAGGGTTGGTGGTAAAGTCCTGCTCGGCTGGATTTTTCGTTGATCGATTGCGATCTCGTTCGCTTCCTTTATCCCTTTGACCTACAGCTACAACCTCAATACCTACTAGACCCGCCCCACCGGCTCCAGAACCCACACTTTCTGGGCCGCCTCCATCATCCGTGCCTACTCTGAAACCGCCGAATAACAAATTACACCGACCGGGGCGAAATCCCTCACCTGCTTCTCCCCACGTCCAATCCCACATGGTTCATCCCAATCAGCCATCTCCACCACCGTCACAAATAAACAATCCAGCAAAATATGCAGCCGCTCCTACTCGCCCTTCACCTCGACCGACCACTGGCAATGCCCAATCCTCTGGGCCGCCAGCCGCACCTACAGCGCCCTTCCCTCAACCTCAGGTTACCTCGGGCTCTGGTCGGGGTAAACCTCTGTATGGGGCTTCATCACCCAGTGGACGTCCTCCAAGTTTCTACGGATCCCACGCTCCTTACTCGAGCATATCCTCACCCTCACCTCATACCAATTCAAGCACGAATTTCCCCCCGACAAATTGGTCGCCGTCTTACCCAGCTCAGATACATCAGCCACAACCAGTCAATGCCAATCAGGCGACGACTTTGCCCTTAGGAGCGAAACCTAGCACTACATCCGCTGTGGTTCAAGGCGCTTCAACAGCCGTATTGGGTCTCATGGATAAACTGAAGACACATACGAACAGGCGTTGACCTCTGAAGATCTAAAGTCCCGACTTGAAGTGGGAATATTACATAATATTGTGCCAGGTGGAAGGGGTCATTTGGACTTGGTCGTCTTCGGTTTCTAATTATTTCGGATTCAATGTGAAATTTCCTACAAATCTATGTACATATTCAATACAGGATGATATCTTATTTATTGGCATATTCTTCAACATTTTTCTGAGCATTCAGTGGCTGTGGTCATTATTTGGCAAGATACGTGATAAACAACCTTCACTCCGCGCCTTAGTATGTAACTCAACCAACTCACCCTACTAAGCCATCTTACGTCGGGAAGTTCCCTCCTTATCGACTATGGGGACCTCGGCTTTGGATTGCTCAAACGTGTTAGAAAACCCACCTTTAAATTTGTGTGCAGTTTCGCATTCTTCGGCCTTCCGATCTCGTTGAGGTTCTTGGCTTTAGCGCTTCCTTGTGGTTTCCAGGAAATTTATGGGCGCTTATACAGCCCAAAAATTCTATTTAAGGGTCAAAAAAGTGCGTGTTCTTGATATTTTTCTAAACTTCTACCATCGATTTCAAAATATCCACCATCGGCGATAAATGTGGTATGAAAGGGTCGTTATACCTTAGTTCCAAACGACTTGACTAGGTGGGTGTTTTTTTTCGAACTTGGCATTCTATGTCGGAGGAATTTACGTCCGAGGGTCGGTAACGATCTCGATACCCGACCACGATGCGTACCTTGGGTCCAACGGACAATGCAGCTACGTGAGGGAGGTTTTCAAGATCAGGAATAATGAGCGGCACGAAGGACAACCACCCCTTCACGGGACTGTTCCGATCGCGTTGCCGCTCAGACCAGTGCCTACCGCCTACCTGCTCTTACTGGACAAATGACCTTTTGAGATAACTATCCCGGATCCCCGATTCAAACCGGACGTTTCTACAGCAGAATTCTTACAAGAAACTGAAACAATGTATTAATGCAGCGACTGGTGATCCGACGGTGAATTTCCCAACTTTAGTCAGTGCTCTTTTTTTTTTCGTGGAATGAGTCGCTGAGCCGCACATTTATCGTTGTCAATACGGCTGCACGTGATTATTAGCTTGGCGTGTCATTGCGGAAACTGATTGAGCGCTATAGGAGATGGCTTGCTCTTGTCCACAAGTCCAATTAAAACAGCAGCAGCGCGCTTTGCGAGCCCTACAACTCACTTCCATCATATTTCATATGGCCGCAGTTTCTTCTTATTCACAACTTGAACGTCATTACAACTGCGGAGATCAAATAGAAAGATTATAAACCAAATTCGGTTGTCGTTGGTTTCACTATGACGCTGTCTGTAGCCCGAGCGCCCTCCGTGTTTGATGGAATGGCGTTGACTAATAACTTTCTGCAAAAATTCGGGTTGGGTGGGAAAGGTGTATGAAACGGTTGACAATTAGATGCCCCATTGTCAAGGTCCAGCCTCATATCCTCGTATGAGTGGTACCGCGGTCCTGCCTTCCTCCAAAAATCGACTTCGGTCGCTGAAGCCTAAAGGGAAATTCAAGTGAAGGTGACGAAGAGAGAAAGTTACGTTTCAGGACAGCGAACCTGGGTATCCGAGTCCGTTCGAAAAGATGTCGAACTCACAACTTGAAAACATTCTCAATTGGCTTTAGAACAGCTAGATAGACATTTGTCGTTCTGATGTAAGCACGCCACAGAAGCTGAGGAGGTAGTTTCCAGGAGCTTCAGACAGGATCCAGAGAGATTAGTACTTACTGTACCATAACGACCTAGTGTTCGCAAATTTAATTATTTTTTCTCACAGAGATGGCCGAATTTTTTTCTTTCGATTTAAGGCGAATAAAAAAAAGGGTCGTTTTTTTTGCGCGTGATGTGAATAAAAGGTCGTAATAGTACAGTATTTTGGACCATCCCCAAGGAAATAATCGAGTGATGAAATAATTGAGTGATTGTGTCATATTCCCCAAACAGATACCTTTATTCATGTTTGCATTGACAATATTTCGATCTTTACTAGGGAATCAGTGGGACAGAATAACCTATATTTGCACAAAGCGGGTGCAGAAGCTGACATATGTACGATAGTCTGGGTGGCCCATGGATCCTAGAATGGTCTTGTAATTCGAAGTGTTTACGGGTCCGTTGTTTCCGGCCCGACTTGATTAAGCGCCGGCGCCTATTCGTCAACCCAAGATGGGAATTCGTATAGCACGGTTTCCGAAGGCAACCTTGGGAATCATCGTATGGAGCGCTTCTCGACGCTAAATGAAAAAAATCGGTTCTCTTCGCTGACCAGTAAAGCCGCTTCTTCTGTCAAATCCAAACGAAACCCCATCCAATTGGCAAATTGTCCGTAGTTGCCTTTATATGCCATACTATCGCACGGAATGAATTCTAATTTCATGCAGTGGACGTTAAATAATATCATGATACTTCCATTTCAAAAGGCACCCGCGGTGGGTTACGCAAGCGGATAAGCGAGCGCGGGTAGTAACAGGCATACTACTCCGTTTAGTCGATGGTCCGCATCTGTACGACGTCATGTGTGATGCGACGCGGTATTCATCGCAACCCCAGAAAAGGCACAGGTCAGCTGAGGCTGCTGTCATGTTGACTGTTGTGGTACACCGTTCAGTACAAATTTTTGTATAGAGTCATGGTTCCCTTCTGGGTGTAGATTGAGCACCAGCGCCGCGCAGAATTCAATGAGGCCGTTGTGAAGGAGACTACGCTCCTTGGGTGTAGCTACTCCGGGTTTCAAGATACTGAAGCAGAAAGGGTTAGACTAAACGCTCGGTTTCTCAGAGAGACACCGGCAGTGATTGTCATACCGTCGTACTCGCCCCAAATATATGCCCACTACCTCCGCACAAGTAAGCCGTATTTAACTAAGAATTCTACGACTCTAAAGGAGAGACAATGAGGTTAGATGTTGAATTCAAGGTACACTGATAATGGATGGTTCCGAGTTAGTTCCGAGCGGCTTTGACATAACCATGGGACTAATATGGCACGATGCATCACTAGAGATCACTAGTTGTGGATGATGATCGTCCAGCTCACTGTGAGTCTGCATGTGGATATAAAAACGCGTCCGAGTCAGTCTAATAACTTTGGGGGCTACTTATACGTACATTACAACGTGAATTTTATTTTCCCCATGAAATTGGATGAAGCGAAACAACAGGGATATGCTGTTGAAGCCAACTTGACTCAGAATTCGCAAGAAGTTTACATCTGATCCACGATGATGAGAAAAAATGTAAAATATTTTGTGTAGAAAGCAACACACCTTTGAGTCAGTCCTTGAAAAGCGCAATCTGGTTTTCAACGTGTCATCAAACGTAAAGGCGTGGAAAAAAAAAGTAGTTGAATCCGAGAATCCGAAAGGGGACAGCCTTGAGCAGGGGCGCGACACCCCAACTTCGAGGCTGTACCTGGCCCTAAGGAAGTACCTGGCATAGCCTGGCATGGGTCCATTTTTTTCTTACCACATCCATTGTAAACCCTTGCGGGGTCTCGAAGATGGTTAGATATTGCATTAGCTTTGAGGTCTGGACTTTGCAGTGGCGCCGCCATCTTCAAGGCAACAACCATATGTCCAACAAATGTCGACCGCTGGCATCCGAGATTACAATTTATCAGCCCCAGAAATCTGGATCACACCTGGATGGTAGACGCTCGAGACACGTCTCTTGATGAGGGCGAGGCATTTGGGGACCCCCTCCTTTGGTATTGTCCACGAGGTCACATCGCCCACCCACCTTTCACCCTGCAATATTATTATTAGTCAAGGTCGGCAACGGACGGTGCTTCAAAACCCATGACACCCGCTCGGAACTTGAGTACTTACTGTACGTAACTTTTGATCAAGGGTGGTTTGACGATTCTAAGTGTCCTAGATGTCGCCTCAATGCAGTAATAATTATATGGGACAATATGAATGGACGCCTGAATGAGGCATGTCGCCAAGGTACGGCGAACACGTGTCTACCGAATCCCAAACGAGCGCCTGAAGCCGCAGCCGGGATGCGATGCAATGCATTTGTATCCCGAGAATATCGCAACAAATGACTCTTTTTTTCTTGTTGAAAAATACAATCACTCGAGCGGCGAGCGCTGGGATCACGCTGCGTAGATCACAACAACGTCAAGGGCCGCACATGACAATGACATGCGCAAGTTGCGAGATCCAACAGTAAATAACCCACCTCGTTCCCCCCGGAGGAATCACGCGCAAAGGCTTTAGATATTTCTCGTTTCCAGCCTAATAGGACGTAGCGGTTAGGTTGTTCTGGGCGCCGATTACAGTTCAGCAGCATGAACCTTAACTTACTTGGTACATAGTATTCTTTCCCCACAAGTAGTTAGCAACCCCCGCTCTATATTAGACTTTTTTGATCAAAGTTATTCTTCTTCCTCTGTGCCTGACTAAGCCTGACTGAGGACACGGGCCCGCTCTGGTTGCGGTGCTCTTTATAGAACGAAGGTAAAAAAGACACCAGAAGAAGACCATCATGATGATAGAGGATAAAGAACACCTTATCTTGAACCATCTGCTCCTAAAGCCCACTTGGGGCCAAAAAGAACACGTCAATCAATCGATTATCTTATTTCTGGGGACAGAATGAATGAATCCACGGTACATATAGGTTTATGAAGTTAGTAAAACTCCATCGTTGTCGGCGCCGCAATAAAAGTATGCATCTGAGGCTGTGTTTTGATGCGATGTTATACGCCGAG
>Ga0307517_10011732_pt1 | contig 12113 bp, 11 predicted proteins | sample 23_EM_MG_FD_194515 | JGI IMG/M metagenome (GOLD analysis project Ga0307517, IMG submission 194515) | Populus trichocarpa ectomycorrhiza microbial communities from riparian zone in the Pacific Northwest, United States - 23_EM | ecosystem: Host-associated > Plants > Roots > Unclassified | place... | reverse complement strand
GGGCGACGATCGCGTCGATCAGGCCGGTTGCGGCGTCGCGCCAGCTGGACCGGGGTGTGGGGGTGCTCTCGGCGAGTGCGCGTTCACGCTCGGCGCACATGTGCACGATCAACTGGCGTGCCACGGCGTTGCGTTCGGCGTGAACCTCGACCGGCAGGTCGGCAAGGCAGCGGTGCAGCCTGTCGAGGATCTGCTGCAGGGCCGGGGAGGCCAGGGACTCGTCGACCATGATCCGGCGCATCGCGCGAACCAGGTCCGCCTTGGTGCCGAAGTGGTGGCCGACCGCGGTGTTGTTGCCCTGCCCCGGGGCCTCGCTGACCTGGCGGTTGGAGACCGCGTACACGCCGCGCTCGGTTCGTAAGGCCCGCATTCGACGGCCCGTCAGTCGCCGACGGTGGAGCCGGCGGCTGCGGCGACGAGGGCGGCTGCGTCGGCAGGCCGGATGTGTCCGGCCGCCGTGGCGCGTGCGGTGGCCTTGGCCCACTGGGAGACGAACTGCGGGTGGGTGGGATAGAGGGCCGCCAGTTTCGCGGCGCTGAAGGGCACGGTGGTGCCGAACAGGAAGCAGAACTGCGAGCCGGACTGGCCGAGGCCCGACAGGGTCGCCACCGGGGCGTCGACCGAGGGGGTGCGGATGCCGCCCTTGACGTTGCCGTCGGCGTCGAGCACGAACGACGGGACCGGGTCCGAGGTGACTTCGAGCCGGGGCGCGGGCGCTGGTGCCGCTCCCGTGGTCGCCCAGCGGTTCAGCGCGTGGACGGCGGCTTCCAGGACGTAGTGCGCCTGGCCGGTGTTGATCGGCGTGGAGCAGGTGACGACGGGGTGGGAGGGATCGGGGGTGGTGGGCGGGTTGAGCATGGTGGCGAAGGCCTGGATGTCCCCCTGCCCGTCGCCGGCGTCCGTGGGGCCGACCGGGGTGATGTAGGTGTCGGCGTGGGCGGTTCCGGCGACCTCCCAGAGGCGGATGTGCGCGGTGTCGGGCTGACGGGCCGCCAGGTAGCCGAGGGCCAGCACATCGGTCTCGGTCTCGAAGGTGAGCACCGGTATCCGCAGATCCGTGCGGGTGAGGACGACCGACGGGGTGGGCACATCGGCCTGGGGAGCCTGGGACAGCGGCGCCGCGAAGCCGGCCCGGCTTTCGAGGAGGATGCCGTCGTACACGTTCACGAGGGGCTGGACGGCGTCGACGTATGTGGTGAGCCGGAACGCCGACTGGGATTCGCCGACGCCCAGGACGGAGCGCGGTCGCAGTCCGCCGAGGACGGTGGCGGCGGAGTCGCGTACGGCCTGCCCGGCCTGGGAGAAGATGTCGTACGAGTAGCTGTCACCGGGGTGTGACAGGTCGGCGTACCGGACCGGGTCCATGGCCTTGGCCGTGTTCACTCCGGCCGCCTGGGCGGAGACGCCGAACCAGGCATAGCCTTCGCGGATCAGCTCGTTGTGGGTGTTGATCCAGGATGTCGCCACATCCAGGCCGCCCGACACGTTGAGCCATTCGACCACCACGGTCCCGTTGAAGCGCCAAGGATCCTTCGGCCGGTCCACGACGATGCGCGTGGTGTACGCCGCGGTGCTCGCCGGCGCCACCGTCCATGTGCCGTCGGAGGTCAGGGGGCTGACGGGCTGGTAGCCGGCGGCCGTCCCGGACAGGAAGTACTCGGACTGCTCGTAGCCGACCTGGCTCAGGTCGAAGGCCGTGCCGTAGAGCTGGATCGCGCCGGCGCCGCCCGTGACCGGCCCTGTGACCGTCGCGCCGGCTGCGGATAAGTGCGAGCGCGATGGGGCGTCGGCGGTGGAGGCGGCGGCAGCGGCCTGCGACCCGCCCGCGGTGGCGGTGCTGAGCAGGAGTGCGAACGCTGCCGCTGACGACACTTTGGCGAGGCAGCGGGCTGTTCTGACGAATTTCGTGATCACGTAGAGCACCTTTCGCGCAGAGGCAACCCCCGTTGGCCGTGGCACTCTAGAGTGACGTTTTCATTACTGTCAATGACATTGTCATTTGGTGTGTATGATGTTCTCACTCGAACCGTCGGTGCGCGGCGACGCGCACCGACGGCCTCACTCCACTCAGACGACGCCCTGTGCCTCCATCGCCTCAGCCACGCGCAGGAAGCCGGTGATGTTGGCTCCCAGGACGTAGTCGTCCGGCGTGCCGCCGTAGGTCTCGGCGGTGGCGCGGCACTGGGCGTGAACGTCCCGCATGACCGCGGCGAGGCGGTCCTCGGTCTCTTCGAAGGTCCACCTGGCGCGAGAGGCGTTCTGCTGCATCTCCAGCGCGGAGGTGGCGACCCCGCCGGCGTTGGCGGCCTTGCCCGGGCCGAACAGGACGCCGGCCTCACGGAAGATCTCGACGGCCTCCGGGGTGCAGGGCATGTTCGCGCCCTCGGCGACGGCCAGGACGCCGTTCTTGACCAGCGCGCCGGCTTCCTGGCCGCCGAGTTCGTTCTGCGTGGCGCAGGGCAGGGCGATGTCGCAGGGCACGTCGAACACCGAGCCCCGTTCGCTGTACCGCGCCGAGTGCCTGGCCTCGGCGTACGCCGACAGCCGTGCCCGGCGAACCTCCTTGACGGACTTCAGGAGCTCCAGGTCGATGCCGCTGTCGTCGACGACGTACCCGGTCGAGTCCGAGCAGGCGACCACCGTGCCGCCGAGGGCGTGCACCTTCTCGATCGCGTAGACGGCGACGTTGCCGGATCCGGAGACCACCACCTTGCGGCCGTCGAAGCCCTGGCCTCGGGTGCCCAGCATCTGGTCGGCGAAGTACACGGCTCCGTAGCCGGTGGCCTCGGTGCGGACGTGCGAGCCGCCCCAGCCGATGCCCTTGCCTGTCAGTACGCCCGCCTCGAAGCGGTTGGTGATCCTCTTGTACTGGCCGAAGAGGTAGCCGATCTCCCGGCCCCCGACGCCGATGTCGCCGGCCGGCACGTCGGTGTGCTCGCCCAGGTGGCGGTGGAGCTCGGTCATGAAGGACTGGCAGAACCGCATCACCTCGCCCTGCGAGCGTCCCTTGGGGTCGAAGTCCGCGCCGCCCTTGCCGCCACCGATGGCCTGGCCCGTCAGCGCGTTCTTGAAGATCTGCTCGAAGCCGAGGAACTTCACGATGCCCAGATTGACGCTCGGGTGGAACCGCAGGCCCCCCTTGTACGGGCCGAGCGCGCTGCTGAACTCGACCCGGAAGCCCCGGTTGACGCGCACCCGGCCCTCGTCGTCCACCCACGGCACCCGGAAGATGACCTGCCGCTCCGGCTCGCACACACGCTCGGCGATGCAGGCCTCGGCGTACTCCGGGTGTGCCTGGAGTGCGGGCGCCAGCGTGTGCAGCACCTCCCCCACCGCCTGGTGGAACTCCGCCTCGCCGGGATTGCGCCGGCAGACCTCGGCGTAGACGGTCTCCATGTGGGCACTGACGTTCATGCGCACCTACTCTCGTCGTGGATCCCGGACGTGCCCGCGTGCGGAGACGTCCGGCCGTTGCCGTGTCAACGAGCACGGGCGGCAGGCATCACCGTGCCAGGCGAATTCGTACCGGTGCCCAATGTGCCCAGGTCACCTGCGTGAGCGGCGTCGCTTTGGTATACGACGCCCAGCTGCCACAAATCGTTGGCACAGCCAATGAATCAACGTATGGTTGGCGACACCGATGCCGGACACGCCAACGGAATAGGATGTCATGTCCACAATTACCCTTCTCGCCGACCGTATCGAGATCGCCGACCTGTTCACCCGCTTCGCGCGCCTGCTCGACGAGAAGCGCTGGGAGGACGCGGACACCGTCTTCACCGACGATGTCGCGGTGCACTCGCCGCGCAGTGGCGAGATCCGTGGCATCGACAAGGTCGTCGGCTTCATGCGACAGGCCGAGGTCGAGGGGCAGCACACCCAGCACATGACCACCGACCTGCTGGTGGACGTCGACGGCGACCGGGCGACCGCCTCGGCGAACTCGCTCGTGTACTTCTACCGCGACGGCCAGGCACCCCACCTGACAAGCGGCCTGCGACTGGCCTGCACCGCAGTGCGGACGCCGGCGGGCTGGCGACTTCGCGAGTCGTGGACCATGCTCGCCTGGACGCACGAGAAGTGATGACCGATCCGACCGCCGTCGCCCCTACGTACCGATGAAATCGCCCCGCATGCTCACACGGTGACCAGCTCGTCCGCGACCCACCGCGCGACGTCGGCGGGGTACGGCGCCGACAGACCGAGGACGATGTGCTGGAAGCCGGCGCCGACCGCCTTGCCGATCGCGTCCCGGGTGCGATCGGGCTGGTCGTAGGAGACCGGCAGATGGATCGAGCGGGTGATCGTGGCAGGGTCGCGTCCAATCTCGGCGCAGTAGCGGTCCAGCAGCGCGCTGCGGCGTATGACGTCGCCGATGTCGCCACCGGGGATGTTCCACACGTCGGCATGCTCGGCGACCACCCGCAGCATCGCGGACGAGCGTCCGCCGATCAGGATCGGCGGGTAGGGGTGCTGGACCGGCTTGGGGTTGCAGAACGCCCCGGTCAGCTGGACGTAGGTGCCGTCGAAGTCGAAGGGCTCGGTCTCGGTCCACAGCCGCCGGATGACGGTGCACGCCTCGCCGAGGCTCCCCACCGAGTGGGCGAAGTCGTGGAAGGGCAGGCCGTGCGCCTCGTACTCGCGCCGGGCCAGGGGGTGGTCGGGGCGTGAGCCCGCGCCTATGCCGAAGTCGAGCCGCCCACCGGAGACGATGTCGACGGTCGCGGCGATCTTGGCCAGCATCGCGGGCGGCCGGAAGCGGTTGCTGGTCACGAGCAGGCCGACGCGCAGCCGTCGGGTGTGGACGGCGAGGGCGGAGAGCAGCGTCCAGCCTTCGTGGGCCGGTCCGTCCGGGTTGCCGCCGATCGGCATGAGGTGGTCGAACAGCCACGCGTGCTCGATCTCGGGTATGGCGTCCGCTTCCTGCCACACCCGCAGGATGTCGTGGTAGCCGACCTGCATGGGGGCGGTCATGATTCCGAAGCTTGGCATGGGGTGGTCATGGGTCCTTTCTGGGGCCGGGGGCCGACTGCCGGCCCCAGAAAGGGCGGGCAGCACGCTTCCCCGAACGTCACTTGGATTCGATACGGCCCAGCGGATCGGTGCTCGCCACCAGTTCGGCGCTCGCCGCGGACCAGCTTGCGTCCGCGGGATAGAGCGCACTGCGGAGGAAGGCCCACGTGAGCCGCTGTATCAGGGCGACCCGTTCGGGGCTCTCGTCCGTCGTCTCCGTGGAGGTGTATCCGGAGATCCCGCCCAGCGAGTGCTCCGCCCCGAACAGGGAGAGCAGGCTCTTGGTCCCCGGGCTCAGGAAGTACGGATCCGTGAACCACTCCGGGCCCCGGACGCTCAGGGCGGACTGGTCCTTGTCCCCCGCGACCACCAGGGTCGGGGTGGTCATCCGCTCGAAGTCCGGGTTCATGAAGGCGAAGTGCTCGGCGGCGAACGGCGTCAGGTCGGCGCCGCCCGTGCCCGGTACGGCAAGCAGCACACCGGCCTTGATCCGCGGGTCGGACAGGTCCGCGCCCGGGACGCCCTCGGCGTCGAGGACCCGTGCGCCCAGCAGCATGCTCGCGCTCTGGGCGCCCCAGGAGTGCCCCGCGACGGCGATGCGGCTCCGGTCGAGGCGCCCCACGAGGCCGGGTATGGCGGCTTCGACAAGGTCCAGCCGGTCGACGACACGCGTCAGGTCCTCGACCCGGAGGCGCCAGATCTCCGGGTAACGCGGATCGTCGGGCGTGACGTTCAGCGTCCGCGAGTCGAGGTGGGTCGGCTGAACGACCACGAACCCCCGGGCGGCCCAGAAGTCGACCAGCGGCGCGTAGCCGTCCAGCGACTCGCCGAAGCCGTGCGAGAAGACGACAACGGGCAGTTCGCCGCCGGTCACCGGGGCCGACACCCGCACCCGCAGGTCCTCGCCGCGACTCGGAGCCGGCAAGGTCACCGGGCGTACGGAGATCACAGGAGTGGGCGTGCTGACGATTTCATCGGGGTGGCGCATCGGTTTCTCCTTGAGACGTAACGTGAGCGGCGAGACATGGCCTGGCCTGGTGCCGGGACTGCTGGTCTGGCACCATGAACAAGCGGATCCGTGTTCCGCTACCAACAATACGGAACAGGGTTCCGTTTATCAAGACGAGTGACGGAGGAAAAGGCGCAGTGGCCGACATCGGCAGCGGATCAGAACCGTCAGCACCCCGGAAGCGGGCCGACGCCCGGCGCAACGAGGAGACACTGCTGGAAGCGGCAGCCGCGGCTTTCATCGCCTCCGGCGTCGATGCGCCCGTGCGCGATATCGCGACCAAGGCCGGCGTCGGCGTCGGCACGATCTACCGCCACTTCCCGACGCGGGCCGATCTCATCGTCGCCGTCTACCGGCACCAGGTCGACGCATGCGTCGAGGCGGGCCCGGTCCTGCTGGCGAACAGCGACTCACCGCACACCGCCCTCGAGCGGTGGATCGATCTCTTCGTGGACTTCCTCGTCACCAAGCACGGCCTCGCCGAGGCGCTCCAATCCGATGACGCCACCTTCGCGACCCTGCACGCCTACTTCATCGACCGCCTCGTGCCCGTCTGCGCCGAACTGCTCGACGCCGCCGCCGGGGCAGGCGAGATCCGCCCCGACATCGGGGCCCTGGAACTGATGCGCGGCGTCGGCAACCTCTGCATCGGCGCGAACAAGGACCCCCGCTACGACGCCCGCCGCATGGTCGGACTCCTCCTCGCCGGACTGCGCCTCCACCAGGGCGTGTGAGCCCGCAAGCCCGTGGCCCGCGCCCGTCGAACGAGGTGCTGGCCGCATTGGCTCGCGCCCTGTGCACGACGTGGACGTCGCCCGCTGAGCCACGCCAGCCGCACTTCAGCGTCCCCTGATGTGGACCGACGCCGGTCAGAATCACCCGCGCGCAAGGCTGATCGAACTGGGACACTGGATCAGTGATCCGCACTGACCCAGCGATACGCTTCCGCTTCGAACTGACTCCGTTGAAGAAGGTCGGGCCGTGGGGTACCGCGCGTCCTGTATTGCACTGGTTCGCGCTGACAGACGGCTGGTACTGCATCGACCTCGACGGCCATGAAGTACTGCGCTACTCGGAGCACACCGTCCAGGAACTACGGCGCGACAGCGACGGCACACAACCACACCCGTATGTGGACTACTACGTCGTCCGCTTGTGGGAGGACATGATCGCGCTCGTGTCGGACGCGATGGAGCCGGTGCCACCGGACTTGGTGGATCTTGCCGCCGACACCTCGCCGGACTGGGCCTGGCTGGATACGCCAGAAGCCGAGGCCGCGATGACCTGGCACAGCGCGGGCTACCTGTACACCGGCTATCTGAGAGTCGCCCCGCACGTCCGCCTCTGGCGCACCGTCATCGGTGAGGACGACACCGTTACCGTCACGTGGGAGCAACAGACGGACCCGGAGGGCGTGATCGAGTTCGCCGGTCCGCAGTCGGGTCGGGTGACCATGGCGACGAACGAGTTCCTCACGGCGGTGATCGAGCTCGACCGGGCGCTGTTCGCCGCGATGGACCAGCGCATCAGTGAGCTGGAAGCGTCGGATCCAGTACCCGATGTCGAGCTGGACGTAGAGCAGTTGCGCCGTGAGCACCGGGACCGGGCGACCTGGCTGCAGCGTGCGCAGGACCGCGACCCGGGTACGGACTGGGACGCCGTACGGGTCGGCGCGCGCATGCTCCTTGCCCCTGGGACGGCGGCGGAGGACTGAGAGGGGTCGGTAGCCGGGCAGGCTGTCCGGCTACCGATGCAGCCGACGGCTGGCGGCAGCGCGGATGCGGCGTGTCCTTCCCACAGCCGCGAGCACGGCAAGGACGGCGGGTGAGGTCGCGGTCTCGGCGGCTTTGTGCTGGAACCAGTCGGATGCGGTAGTGACCTCCTTGGCGGCCAACGGTTCAGCCATGGTGATCGATCTCAGCAGGTTCCATTCGTGCAGGCGGCGGGCAAGGAAGTCCAGATCGCCGATCGCCATGGTCATGGCGCGCGACCAGTCGCCGAATCGCCCGCCGGAAAGCGGAAGCAGTTGCGCCGCCCGGTTATCCAAATGGCGGACCAGCGCGGATTGCGCCATCGTCGTGTCCGGGTCCCGCAGGACGGTGACCACCAGGTCGGCTTCGTCCTCGTCGCGCACGACCGCCAGGTCTTGTAGATAGCGAGCGAATCGCCCGTGCTCGTCCGGGGCGCACGGCCAGTCGGCGTCGCGGTCGGTCACGCGGCACTCCTTCGGGGCGCTCGACGAGATGGCCGCCAGCGGGCCTTGGCGTACTCGGCGGTCGGTTGCGACTCAAAGCGTGCCACGGCGTCGGGGAGGGGCAGTCGCGCGCATTCCACCCTCAGTGGCCGAAGGCGGGATATCCCGGCAGCGGGGGCGCGTCCCAGCTTGCGGCGACCTCGCGCAGCAGCAGTCGCATGGTCTCCGCGAGCGCCGGGAGCTCCTCCATCGTGCTGGCCATTTCCCAGCGGTGCCGCAGCACTTGGCGCCTCGTAGGGACGGGCCGTCGGGTCCGGTGGAGCGGCGCGTCCTGCGCGGAGCGCGGGAGCATGCGCACCGTCGCGTCCACCGTCCAGGCCGCTATGGCCTGACGCATGCCGGCCTGCCATACCGCGTCATCGGCCAGCGCCGGGTAGACGGTGACGACCTGCGCGCGGTAGGTCTGCTCGATCTGTGCGGCCAGGCGCGCCGGCAGGGTGAAGACGCACCAGCAGCTGGAGAACGGCATACGGCAGTAGGCGGCCGTCAGGAACACCGACTGGAAGCAGGCGGCCTCGAAGTCGATCAGCCGTAGGCCTTGCAGGGTGAGCAGGTTGTTGTCGGGGCAGGTGTCGCCCGGGGTGAAGGCCGGGTACTTCTCACCGCCCGCTGTTCCGATGCGGTCCAGTTCCTCGGCCAGTCCGGGTGGGGCCGCGATGGCGGCCCCGTCGAGCAGGGCGAGCAGGGCAGTTGCGTTTTGCGCCATCCAGGGCTCGTCACCCCAGGACGGCATGCCCTTGTCGTAGCGGGCCCACAGCCGCGCGAGGTCGGCGCGCCGGTGGACCGATTCGGCGGCCAGCCGGCCGAGCCCGTGGGCCCAGGCCAGCAATCCGTCCTCGGCGGCCTGGGGATCGTCCCCGAGCAGAACGTCCGCCAGGGTCGGTACGGCGCCGAGATCCGTCATCACGAGCAAGGGAACCTCGGCATCCACGCCCAGCACTTCGGGACCGGCAAGGCCGAGAGAGAGCCCGGCGGCCTCGGCGGTGAAGGCCCGCAAGGACTCCGGCCCGCCGATGAAGGCTTTGACGATCACGGTGCCGCCGGCGGCCGTCCCACAACGCAGAACGGTGCTACGCGAGCTGCCGCCCAGGTCGACCGGGTCGGACAGCTCGATGCCCAGCACTGCGCCGGCGGCACGCATGATCGAATCCATCCCGGCATCCTGCCACCAGCACCGGGAGGCCAGGATGCCGGGATACCGGTGGTCATACCGCGGGTGGCGGCATCAAGTCGCTGCGCGGAGCGCCGCCGATGCGCCGACGCGGGACGGCCATAAGAGCGGCGGAGACAGCGGTGGCGACGAGCAGAGCCGCAGCCACCCAGAATGCGTGCTGGACGGCGCTGCGCGCGTCGGTGTGCGCGCCCGATCGGGCACCGGTGAGGTAGACGCTGCCGAGGACGGCGACGCCCAGCGTGCCGCCGAGTTGCTGGACGGCGTTGAGCAGCCCGGCGGCGGAGCCGGTCTCCTGCGGGCTCACCGGGCGCAGGGCGGCGGTGAAGAACGGGGTGGTGAACAGGCCGGTGCCGAGGCCGGCGATGGCGAGCGCGGCGGGCAGGAGGCGGGGAGAGGCCGTCGGGTCGCTCGCGTGGTAGGCCGCGATCGCCGCCAGGACTCCGGTCAGCAGCAGGGAGATTCCGGCGTACATCACCCGGGATCCGTATCGCGGGACCAGGTACGCGCCGGCGATCCAGGAGGACAGCCCGAGCCCCACCGACCAGGGCAGCAGAGTGAGTCCGGCGGTGAGGGTGTCGGCGCCGAGCCCGAGTTGCGTGTGCAGGACGACGGTCAGCATCAGCCCGTTCATGACGGCGAAGAACAGCGTGGAGGTGACCAGTGCGGCAGGGAAGGTCCGGCTTGCGAACAGGCTGGGTTCCACCAGCGGCCGGCGTCCGGTCCGGGCGGCGCGCCGCTGGTGCGCTCCGAAGCCGAGCAGGACGACCAGGCCGAGCGCGATCGCGGGCCAGCTCCAGGGCGGCCGGTGTCCGGGGTCCGCCTGGATCAGCGGGTAGACGACCAGACCGGTGCCCGCCATGGCCAGGGCGGTGCCGGCCAGGTCCAGGCCGGGACGCCGCGGCGCGCGGTCCTCGGCCAGCGTCGGTGCGACGGCCAGGACGGCGGCGGCGAGCGGGAGGTTGACCAGGAACACCGCACGCCACGAGGACCCGAACAGATCGGCATGGGTCAGTACTCCGCCGAGGACAGGTCCGCAGATCGCGGCCAGGCCCATCACGGGGCCGATGCTGCCCAGGGCCTTGGCCGTCTCGTCTCCGTCGAACATCGCCCGGATCAGGCCGAACGTCTGCGGGATGACCACTGCGGCCGCAGCGCCCTGCGCCACCCGAAAGCCGATCAGCATCCCGGCGGAGGGTGCCAGCGCGCAGGCCAGGGACGCGAGCATGAAGCCCGTGACGCCGATACGGAAGACCCGCTTGCGCCCGGCGATGTCACCGAGACGGCCACCGGTGATCAGCAGCAGCGCGAAGGCGAGGGTGTAGGCGGCGCTGAACCACTGGATGTCCGACACCGGCCCACCCAGGTCCGCATGGATCGCCGGACCGGCGACCTGCACGATGGTCGCATCCAGCAGGTTCATCGCCTCGGCGACCAGCAGGGCCGTCAACCCCACCCACCGCCACCGGTAGACCGCCGGGGCGGACTGCAACGTGCTCTGCGACATCGGAACTCCCATCCGGCTCGACTGCGAACGCCGGTCCGCCGTCCTTTCGGGGACGCGTCGACCCGGCCGAGCACAAGGGTGGGATCCCGGACCCACGAACTTCCATCCACCTGGCAGGGATTGCGGGAATCTCTCATCAGCAATGCCTACGATGCCGAATATGCTCGCACTGGACGATGTCGACCGCGCTCTGATCCACGCGCTTCATGTCGACGCGCGCGCCCCGTTCACGAAGATCGCCGCTGTGCTCGGCACCTCGACCCAGACCGTCGTACGGCGCTACGGACGCCTGCGCGCCGAGGCGGGGCTCCGGGTGATCGCGCTGCCCGATCCGCACAGCGCGCGCCGCCAGCAGTGGATCGTCCGGCTCACCGCCACCGCCGGCACCGCGCAGGACGTCGCCCGGGCGCTGGCCCGGCGCGAGGACACTTCCTGGGTCAGGCTCACCTCCGGCGGTACCGAGATCGTCGCGATCATCACCACCACGCCGGGCGGTGCGGACTCCCACGCGCTGCTTCTGCGCGACATCCCCCGCACCTCCGCCATCACCGCGGTCTCGGCGCACTACCTCCTGCACACCTACCTGGGCGGCCCCACAGCCTGGCGCGGCCGCGTCAACGCACTCACCGAGGCTCAACAGCACCAGCTCCGGCCTCCCCCGCCCGACGGCCCCGACGGCCCCGACGGCCACCCGATGCCCCTCACCGACCCCGACCACCGCTTGCTGGCCACCCTGCTGCACGACGGCCGCACGAGCTACACCGAACTCGCCGCGATCACCGGGTGGACGGCATCCACCGTCACCCGTCGCCTCGACCAACTCCGCCGCAGCGGCGCGCTGTTCTTCGACGTCGACATCGACGCCAACCTGTTCGGGATCACCACCTCGGCGCTGCTGTGGATGTCCGTCGCGCCGGCCCATCTCGACCATGTGGCCACCACGTTGGCCGGCCATCAGGAACTCGCGGTCGTCGCGTCCACGACCGGCCCGACCAATCTGCTGGCGAACGTCCTGTGCCCGGACCCCGAAGCACTGCACCGCTACCTGACCACCCGGCTTGCCCTCGACGCGATCACCCGCATCGAAACCGCGCCCGTCCTGCGGACCCTCAAAGCAGCCGCCCCTGTCCGTGGCCCCGGTTAACATCCGGGAGCATGA
>Ga0307517_10011730_pt1 | contig 12114 bp, 14 predicted proteins | sample 23_EM_MG_FD_194515 | JGI IMG/M metagenome (GOLD analysis project Ga0307517, IMG submission 194515) | Populus trichocarpa ectomycorrhiza microbial communities from riparian zone in the Pacific Northwest, United States - 23_EM | ecosystem: Host-associated > Plants > Roots > Unclassified | place... | reverse complement strand
TCCTTCTAACCTTGGACAAACCGACAAGGTGCATTCATCTTAACCGCATCGTAATTTCCGATACAAGGTTCCCCTCGGCTCATGGGGCCCAAAATACACCAAAATGGGTCAAAATCTCCAATCGGATCTCCCGGCGGCAGGAGACGATATGCATCGGTACCGGGTCTTTGTTTTTACCTATGGTGGAGACTCCGCAGATGAATCTGGTAATCAACGCCGGTTCATTTGTTAAAGCTACAGCAGAACAGAACTACAATAGAAGGCTTCCTTACACATGTGAGAAGCTGGATGCAAGATGGGTACAACTACGCCTGGGGCCGCGACTGGTCGTTATTCGTGGTAAGCGTTGTGGGTGTAATAGAGAATGGCAACCCGGTGATGAGCCGTGGCTGGTTTCTACTGAATGGAGTGGATCACTCGTAACAACAGCGACAGGTACAGTAATACCATATGCCCTTCATCCATCCACGCGACCCGCTCCTTTCTGAAGCATTGTTTTCCCCAACTCGTGTAGACCCGCCCTGGGTATGTGGTGAAAGTGGGTCGTTGCCGTCTGGCAATTGCGCAGGCCGACCGGATGACTTTGCGAATGTTCGATACAGTGAATCAGTGGAGGGTCGGGACCGCGGGTTGTCGTCCCAGCATCGTTGAATGGCTTTCCAGATCGGGTCAGGTAGCCATTGGTGATCGGTTGGCGGGCGAAGGGGTCGCTGGCCTTGTGTAATCTCGAGGGCTATAAGAGGTTCCGTCCTTATCCCATCATACGGCAAGACCCCCGAAAGAACCTAGCCAGGGGGTGGGGTGTTGGTCAGTGAGGCGAATCATAATGGAAGAAGAATGTACCTGGAAGGCAGTCATCCCCAGGGAGTATACGTCACTCTCTTTCGAAGGTCTGCACTCTTGTCCGGATCCAAGCACCTTGAACCTCAGTAGTTCTGGAGCCATATAACGAGCACAACCAGGCTTAGCGCCGGTCACGGCCGATGATCGTGCGGCTGCAGAACTAGTCATGATCGTCATGATTCCAATGTCTGTGAGGCAGGCGTCATTCTCCCTATTGATAAGAATGTTTCCCTAGATCTAGAATCGGTTTGTGTTTGTCTCTGACAACCTTTGTCACTCACGGGATGAATACCGCCATGCTTGATATCCAGTGAATGGAGGTGGTCGAGACCACGGGCGGTTTGTGCAAGCTATGGAGGACGTACTAGGTCAGAGGGTTTTCATTGTCAATTCCGGTGGTGGCTCACCAACTCGAACCGGTTTGCGCCCTGGTTTTCCTTGGTGTATTCTACGATATCCCCCTTTTCCAGCCAAGGACTGATAATGCAAAACCTGGGAAGGCCGGGTAACCCCTCCAAGACCCCGAGGAAGGGAATTATATTTGGGTGCGAGATATACTTCCACCGTACGATCTCACTGTAGAATTCCTGATAAACATCGGGTTTAGCCTACCCCCCCGCCCCAATGGGGAACAGTCACATACCTGCTTTATCTTCTCTGTTTCCGGGCCCAGCAGCTGAAAACTCTTCACGCAAACCCGGTTTATGCCCTGTTTCCCCTTCCAAACCTCTACAGATCCTGCAGTCTTGTGTGCCTTCTCGCCGCTCAACGAAACTCCGGATGGGGAATACGATCTAGGTCGGACACCGTGTAAACGCGAAAGCTCGCACAGGATTCTGATCCACCGGTCCCTCGATTGATCTGGTTTCACCAACAGTGCCTGGTCGGAGGCTTTAGCACGTGGGAAGGTTCAACAAGAGAGGTTTACCTCGTCGAGGATGTCTACAATGGTCTGCGCGTCTTCCTTGGGGAGAGCGTCGGAATCGTCGGAATCGTTCGTTCGTCGCTGGACTCCTGATTCGACGGCGATGATGCGGGGGATTAGTCGCGGCTCAATCCCGATATCGGCAAGCTCAGAGACTTGTGCTCGTCAGTTGTCGCACTCATGCTCGTTGGAGTTAGAACTCACCCTGATGTGGTTGGGCTCCCGACATAGCTATCCTGGAACCGGTGGGAAGGCAGTATGGGCAAAGAGTGGACGACCCTCAAATGGAGGGTGTCCTAGTCATATACCACGCCAATGGCGCTGTGCGGCAAGGCCATGGACATTTGAATCGTGAACGCAGTGCAAGGGTGTCAATCAAATAGTTGGCAGCTACGCGAACGATACCCATCGGTATCTCTATGCAACCACGTGCTCTTGACGATTTAAAATCCGCCGGCGTATCCATAGACGCCCTTGGTGACAAACGTGTAGATATCACATCCCAGAAGCCTGATACGATCCGTCAGAGAAACATTCCATCTGTAGCCCACAGGACGAACCCCCATAGGGTCCTGGCCACGTGTGAAACGACTCAACTGGTGAGCTCCGAGTTCCGAACCCGCCCGGCCAAACTCTTTGTGGATGCGTATATAGTTCTGCATGCTGCGGCAGTCTGCGAGCACGTCTGTTGCTCACCAAACCAGTTATCAAATGACGGCGGTATGGAAGTTACCATACCTGGGGAATTTATCCGAGTGAGATCCGAGCATGTTGACGCGGGACGTCTGTGAGCCAGGAGCTCAGCGCTCAGGCCCGAATGGTGAACGTTAGACGTTGAGATCTGAGAGGCGAACATCACGGCGCTCTTTCGAGAGGAACGGGAGATCGTCGAGCGGGTCCGACCTGACATGTCTGGATCTCACTCTGACAAATTGCCCAGGTGTGGGAACTTCCGACATATAGCTGGCAATCTATGCGTTCACGGAGTGATGCAAACTCCGGAAGTTCATTCCACATCCAATGAGCTCGCGGTCGACTTCCATTGCGTCTTCTTCACTTTTGCATCTCACTTCCCCTTCACCTCCAGAACTATTGTCATCACCCACTGCGTCTTCGAAACTTGTGCATTCCATACATTAATCCCCGCCCATTTCCTTGGACCGGCGGCATTCCCAGAGCTTAGGAGGTGACCGGGGATCGTTGGGGATCGTGGATGGAGGCCCAAGAAGATTTGGGGAACGGTCAAGGGTCCATCTGCGATTTCGCTATCTGCTCAACGCTGAACCTTCCGATCTCAAAGTCACCACATCTCTTTTTCAACGTCTCCAGGAACTTCATAAAGATCCTTTCAGCTTATCGGCGCGGAAGCCCATCGATGAAGCAAATTCGCTATTCAAATCCTTGCGCGCGCGACAGACGGCGCGCCATCGGCACGTCCGGCTTCTGGGAGCTATCTGGGAGCCACGGTGGTCATCACCGGCGACATGCGAAAACAATCTCGACCTGGTGATGTATCGTTGTTGTTCGTGTCCCCGCGCCCGTACTCGTAATACTCGTATGGTTCTATTGTGGTTCGAGTGGCACTATATCACTACATCCCCACTGGGTGATCGTCAGCGGTGATATGGGCGTGTTTAAGGAGAATATACAAGTTCAGCCGGGCTCCGCCCCATGATGGAGCCGAGGTACCCGATAGACATGGCGAAACGAGACCTGGGTACAGAGGGATTGACTCGGGAGGCACTCCGAGAAACGACGTCATTCAGGATATGGTGAAGAGATCCTTTTCGGTACTTGATGGTGGTACGCTGTTGATGCTATCACTGATAACCTCCCGGGCGGGCGGGTATTCTCCCTTGTTTTATTCGTTTTTACCACCCGCATTCTGCAGGTCTTCCTGGTTTCCCACCCCCTTATTCGAACAGCAACGCATGTCCCAACACCACTTTCCAACGTCACATATAATACCATGTACTGCATTGCCCCCAATCTACACCGCAAGTTATGTATATAAAAACGCACGAGGTGTGCTTTACATAGATTTACCTCACCCATGTTTTCACCTGCAGTTTTAACTTTTGTTTCACCCGTGGATTTTTATCAGCTTGTGAAGGGAGGAGCACCGATCACGGCAAGCTGGTTTTTGCCCGGCTTACGTACGGTATAATGCACGACAGATGGACACGCGGGAGGTCGAAATAAATGGGCAACGCGACAGGAAAATCGTTCATACGAACTGTCCATGCCAGCCGTCGCCCTGTCTGTGAGAGGAGATCGACTTCAAAAGAACAGCCACAACAGCAAACGTCGTCAAAATCCTGCGGGCGATGAATACCGGGCACTGGAAGTGAACTGATGAGCACTCACCAGGGGATCCAAGCGAACGCCTCGAGTGCGTTGAGTTGTCCGCAATACGTATAGTCGAGGCTAACAATGCTCGTGTCAATGGCATGATGCCATGCGTACTGGAAGACACGCTTACTTGCAATCAAGTCCGCTTCCAAGCGCAGCCGTGATCGCCCCCGCGCCGGCGGTCCAAAAAACCCATGTGAGCGCAAAGCTGATAAGAGTCAGGGACACGATGGAGCCATATGCCAAGACGTGATACGAACTAAATGAGGTGGACACTAATGCTTGTGAACAAATCACCTGCACTCCCGAAGAGCAGGAATAAGACCATGAGAAGGGAGGAGCCAATCACACTCCATACGGAGGTGAAAAGAAGGTAACGGGCCCTGTCATTGACGGCACTGGAAAGCTGATTTTGATGTTTGTTGAACATAGAAACGAGCCATGCCGCAATTGCCAGCTATACGAAGCCGTCAGCGAGAGCTCCAACCGCCCAGAAAGGGGCGCCTTTTACTCACCTCGATGAAGCTGAAGAGGATGAGGATGCCCAAGATGACTTGAAACCTGTTAGTCTGACGTTATCCATCTCGGTTAATGATTGCCTTACTTGGGTATCCTCGTCCGACGTGGATGGTGACCGCTGGCGGTCCAGTCGTTGCTTGTCCGTGTTGACCATAGGGGACAACAGGGTTGGGAGTAGCTCTGTCGTATTGATCGTAGGGGACAATAGGGCTGTGAGTGACTCTGTCGTATTGACTGCAGGAGACGAGAGGGCTGGGAGTGACTCTGCCGTATTGACTGTAGGAGACAACAGGGCTGGGAGTGACCCCGCCGTATTGACTGTCGGAGACAATAGGGCTGTGAGTGACTCTGTCGTATTGACTCCAGGAGACAAGAGGGCTGGGAGTGACTCTGCCGTATTGACTGTCGGATACAACAAGGCTGGGAGCGACTCTGCCGTGTTGACCGTAGAAGACAACAGGGCTGGGGGTGACTCTGCCGCGTTGACTGTAGGAGACAACAGGGCTGGGAATGATACTGCCGTATTGACCATGGGGGACAACAGGGCTGTGAGTGACTTCGCTGACACCAGTTACACGACTCTCGGGCTTCGTGTCGCCGGGTTGTACAACCAGCGCCTCCGCCGGAGGCAAGACGTTGTCTGGATCTCGAGTGATTTCGCCGGCACTGGTGCTACGGCTCTCAGACTTCTTTCTGCCGAGTTGTACAACCAACACTCCGGCGTTGTCTGGATCCAGCTCCGCGACCAGTTTACGCCTGCAGGGTGGAATTATACGTCTAAGCTCCGGGGACGCGTGTAGTGTGAAGATGGAGTGTATACTTTTGTACCATCTCCGTGATTGCGGGCTTCAGTTTGGCGACCCCATCGTCGGAATGCAAACCCTTACCTGGGCGCGGAGCCCTATTTCGTTAGCAAGACCATCCGTTGCTCGACCAAGATAAAATACGAACCAACTATGAGATTAATAGTGGCATCACCACGACTTTGAGCAGCCTCAATGGCCCGACCGGAGTACTTCACCGCCTCTGACACGTATAAGCCGTGCAGGTCGATCTCTCCGGGGGCCCTATCCTAATAACAAGTAGTGACCATATAAGAAACCCAACCTATCCCAGAGGGGAATGCTAAACTTGCTTCATTGTACTCTTAACGAAAAATGGGGGTGACAAACACGTCAGATCATCTGGGGATCGTCGGTGGGAGAGGCAACGCGACTTACTTGCGTATATCCAAGCACTGGCTTCCGAATTCAATTGGTCCATCTTCGCCTTATGCGCTTTGCGCTCATTGGATAATACCTTGGCCCCGGCTCCATCTCCAGCGGCATATACGCGTCTGCTTTCCTCGAGACAACGCGCCATCTTATCTCCCTCTTCGTTGGCACGCGCACGTAGGGAGGCGTAGTGCGGATCATCCTGATTTCCCTGGTTCAAGTCCTATTAATGATAGCGTCCGCGGGAGAATGAGCGTCCGGGATCCGTACGTGCGGTCAGTTCACAATAAACCAATAATCGGAGGTGGGCACGAACGGAACGCTGGAATCTGGAAAGACGAGGCCTATGTTGCGCGTGTTGCTGGTGTTTCTCGGGCGGGCTGTTGCTAGGGCCGGGGGGATATGTGTGCGACGGCTGATTATCCTGCGACATTGGTGGCGTGTGTGGCTCCTGGGGCTGTGGTGGGGGGCGTTCTGGTACACCAGCTTCGAAGGCGACGCGGAGGATGAAGCGTGCACGCGTCGTACAGTGGGCGACACAAGAGCGCACCGGGCGAAAACTGTCAGCCCGGTGGGTCCAATCATACTAATCGGGGTGATTTTGGAAAGGAAAAACACTCAGTCGTCGATTTCTAACGGGTGGGCACATTTTCTGGCGGAGCACTTGCGCGCGAAGCTGCGACCATCACTGCAGGTAGCAGTTTGTTCCCCTGGGCATGACGGTAGCGATACCGGAGCACTCCGAGATATCTGATTCGAGTCTTAGGAAGAGGGAACCCAGACCGGAGGGTCCGCTTTAGAACTCACCTCATCTAGTATGTAAATAATAACAGGAGTAAGACATTGGTGCCCTCCAAGTTCGCGGGAGGACTATCCCACGGACCTTTAAATTTGAAGGGTCATCTTATCGGGTTCGAGGATCGGTGGCCCCACAGAAATTTGACTCGGCACAAGACGGCATCCAGGATCTGGGCCATTGGAATCCGGCTGTGTTGCCCTCACCTCGAGCTTTACATAGCTCAGCAAAGATCGTCGAGCGGGCCCGGCCTGCTGATATGTCTGGATCTCACTCTGACAAATTGCCCAGGTGTGGGAACTTCCGACAATTATAGCTGGTAATCTATGCGTTCACGGAGAGATGCGAACTCCGGAAGTTCATTCCACATCCAATGAATTCGCGGTCGACTTCCATTGCGTCTTCTTCACTTTTGCATCTCACTTCTCCTTCACTTCCAGAACTATTGTCATCACCCACTGCGTCTTCGAAAATTGAGCATCCATACATTAATATAACCCCCGCCCATTTCCTTGGACCGGCGGCATTCCCAGAGCTCAGGAGGTGACCGGGGACCGTTGGGGGTTGTGGATAGAGGCTCAAGAAGGTTTGGGGAACAGTCGAGGGTCCATCTGTGATTTCGCTATCTACTCGGCCCGAGTAGATAGCGAAATCACAGATGGACCCGCGTTGAGTCAACGCTGAACCTTCCGATCTCAAAGTCACCATATCTTTTTTCCAACGTCTCCAGGAACTTCATAAAGATCCTTTCAGCTTATCGGTGTGGAAGTCCATCGATGAGGAAAATTCGCCATTCAAATCCTCGCGCGCGTGACAGACGGCGCGCCATCGGCACGTCCGACTCCCAGTGGGAGCGTGGTCATCACCAGTGACAGGCGAAAGCGGTCTCGACTTGGTGATGTCTCGTTGTTGTTTGTGTCCCCGCGCCCATACTCGTGATACTTGTATGGTTCCATCGGGATTCGAGTGGCACTATATCACTACATCCCCACTGGGTAATCGTCAGCGGTGATATGAGTGTGTTTAAGGAGACTATACAAATTCAGCCGTGCTCCGCCCCACGATGGAGCTGAGGTACCCGATAGACGTGACGAAACGAGGCCCGGGTACAGAGGAATTGACTCGGGAAGCACTTCGAGAAACGAGGTCATTCAGGATATGGGGAAGAGATCCCTTTTGGTACTTGATGGTGGCACGCCGTTGATGCTATCATCGATAGCCTTCCGGGCGGGCGGGTATTCTTCCTTTCTTGTTTTATTCCTCGTTTTTGTCACCCGCATTCCGCAGATCTTCCTGGTTTCCTACACCCTTGTTCGGACGACAACGCATTTCCCAACGCTACTTTCCAGTGCCACATATCTGAATACCATGTACCGCATTGTCTCTACTCCACATCGCAAGCTATGTATATATAAGCACGAGGTGTGCTTTATATAGATTTACCTCATCCATGTTTTCGTCTGCAGTTTTAACTCTTGTTTCGTCTGTGGATCGTTGTCGGCTTGTGAAGGCAGAAGCACCGATCACGACAAATGGACACGCGGGCGGTCGAAATACATGGGCAATGTAACAGGATAACCGTTCATACGAACTGTCCATGCCAGCCATCGCCCTGCTTGTGAGAGGAGATCGACTTCAAAAGAACAGCCACAACAGCAAACGTCGCAAAAATCCTGCGCGCGATGAGTGCCGGGCATCGGAAGGGAATTGATGAGCACTCACCAGGGGATCCAAGCGAACGCCTCAAGTGCTTTGAGTTGTCCACAATACGTATAGTCGAAACTAACAATGTTCGTGTCAATGACTTGGCGCCATGGGTATTGGAAGGCGCGCTTACTTGCAGTCAAGTCCGCTTCCAAACGTAGCCGTGATCGCCCCGGCGCCGGCGGACCAAAACACCCATGTGAGCGTAAGGCTGATAAGAGTCAGGGTCACGTTGATGCCATATGCCAAGAGGTGATACGAACTAAATGAGGTGGACACCTATGCTTGTGAAGGGACCACCCGCGCCCCCGAAGAGCAAGAATAAAACCATGAGAAGGGAGGAGCCGATCACACTCCATACGGAGGTGAAAAGAAGGTAACGGGCCCTGTCATTGACAGCACCGGAAAGTTGATTTTGATGCCCGTTGAACATAGAAACGAGCCATGCCGCAATTGCCAGCTATACGAAGCCGTCAGCGAGAGCTCCAACCGCCCAGAAGGGGGTGCATTTTACTCACCTCGATGAGGCTGAAGAGGATGAGGACGCCCAAGATAACTCGAAATCTGTTAGTTTAACGTTATCAATCTCGATTGATGATCGGCTCACTTGGATATCCTCGTCCGACGCGGGTGGTGACCGCTGGCGGTCCAGTCGTTGCTTGGCCGTATTGGCTAGAGGGGACAACAGGGTTCGGAGTGACTCTGTTGTATTGACCGTGAGGCACAACAGGGCTGTGAGTGACTCTGCCGTATTGACTGGAGGAGACAACAGGGCTGGAAGTTACTCTGCCGTGTTGATCGTGGGGAACGACAGGGCTGCGAGTGACTTTGCTGACACCAGTTGCACGACTCTTGGGCTTCGTGTCGCCGGATTGTACAACCAGCACTTCCGCCGGAGGCAAGACGTTGGCTGGATTTCGAGTGACTCTGCTGGCACTGGTGATACGGCTCTCAGACTTTCTTCTGCCGAGTTGCACAACCAACACTCCGGCGTTGTCTGGATCCAATTCCGCGACCAGTTTACGCCTGTAGGGTGGAATAATACGTCTAAGCTTCGGGGACGCGTGCAGTGTGAAGATGGAGCGGATACTTTTGTACCATCGACGTGATTGCAGGCTTCAGTTTGGGGACCCCATCGTCAGAATGCAAACCCTTACCTGGGCGCGGAATCCTATTTTGTTAGCAAGGCTATCCATTGTTCGACCAAGAGAAAATACGAACCAACTATGAGATTGATAGTGGCATCACCACGACTTTGAGCAGCTTCAATGGCCCGACCGGAGTACTTGACCGCCTCTGGTACGTGTAAGCCGTGTAGGTCGATCTCTCCGGGGGCCCTATCCTAATAACAAGCAGAGACCATATAAGAAATCTGACCTATCCCTGGGAGGAATGCCAAACTTGCTTCATTGTTCTCTGAGCGAAGGATGAGGGTGACAAACACGTCAGATCATCTGGGAGTCATCGGTGGGAGAGGCAACGCGACTTGCTTGCGTATATCCAAGCACTGGCTTCCAGATTCAATTGCTTCATCTTTGCCTCATGCTCTTTGCGCTCATTGGACAACGCCTTGGCCCTGGCTCCATCTCCAGCGTCATATGCGCGCCTGCTTTCTTCGCGACAACGCGCCATCTTATCTCCCTCTTCGTTGGCACGCGCACGTAGGGAGGCGTAGTGCGGATCATCCTGATTTCCCTGGTTCAAGTCCTATTAACGATAGCGTCCGCGGGAGAATGAGTGTCCGGGATCCGTACGTGCGGTCAGTTCACAATAAACCAATAACCGGAGGTGGGCACGAACAGGACTCTGGTGTTTGGAAAGGCGAGGCCTACGTGGCCCATGTTGCTGGTGTTTCTCGGGCGGGCTGTTGCTAGGGCCGGGGGGATACGTGTGCGACGGCCGATTATCCTGCGACATTGGTGGCGTGTGTGGCTCTTGGGGCTGTGGTGGGAGGCGTTCCGGTACACCCGTTTCGAAGGCGACGCGGAGGATGAAGCGTATACGCGTCGCACAGTGAGCGACACAAGAGCGCACCGGGCGAAAACTGTCAGCCCGGTGGGTCCAACCATACTAATCGGGTGATTTTGGAGAGGAAAACCACTCAGCCGTCGATTTCTAACGAGTGGGCACATTTTCTGGCGGAGCACTTGCGCACGGAGCTGCGACCATCACTGCAGGTAGTGGTTCGTCTCCCTTGGCATGATGGTAACAATACCGGAGCACCCCGAGATATCTGATTCGAGTCTCAGGAAGAGGGAACCCAGACCGGAGGGTCCGCTTTAGAACTACCCTCATCTAGTATGTAAATAGTAACAGAAGCGAGACATCGGTACCCTTCAAGCTCGCGGGAGAAATATCCCATGGACCTTTAAATTTTAAAGGACATCTTACCGGGTTTGAGGATCGGTGGCCCCACAGAAATTTGACTCGGCACAAGACGGGATCCAGGATCCGGGCCACTGGAATCCGGTTGTGTTGCCCTACCACGAGCTTTTTACATAGCCCAGAAAGTCAACGATTGGCTGTTGGCTGAACGGCATGCACAATTTACCCCAAGCGATACTACGGCATTTTACTGACACTGTTACGATGCGTACGTGACGGACGGTTATCCGCTACTAGCACTGTTCCTAGCCCACCAAACATAAACCGAGCCTAGAACAGGCATGTATCAAGTTTCTGGGGAACGCTATTCATCTTTCAGCGACAGTGGCAGAAGAGTTCCATCCCTGACTCACAATCATTCACGCGGGGGGACCACACGTACTCCATAACCTACGCCTCCTTCGTTGGGGCGCGCCCAGAACCTCTGGTCTGGTCGCAGAAGTGGATTCCGAGAGTCGAGGTGCGGCGGCGGGGCTATCAGTCATTTGTCCACCGTTCTGACAACTCGATCGATCGAGGTTTCCAGGGTTATCCGGCAGTCTATTGGCTTGCTGCTGGTGAAGTCCACACTGACGTTCCCAGTGCGATAGAGTCAGAACGATGCTCTGTTAAAAGAGAGGGGGGTCAAAATGTACCTCGTGCTTCTCCTTGAGTTCCTTAGTCTCCTTCAGGCGCTCACATTGAAACACAACCCAAACCGTAGAACCTTTTGCAGACGGATCGTTCATTGATATGTCAGTCTCGGACCAACACAAAAAAGAACACGGGAACATACCCACAGAACTAGGCGGCTGCCTCGAGGAGGGTGCATTGGTAGTTCTTCTACCCACAACCTAAGTCAACTCGTGGATGGAATAGCGAAACGAACTTACGAGCCACGTAAAATTCCCAACACCCCTACAATCCCTGGGCGCAAGCGAGGGTCACGGTGCCAGCAGCGTTGCATCAACTCCCACAGCTCATCCGTGAGGGCTGGGTGAGGGGGCCGCGGGAGGACGCACCCCCTGCATCATGGCTACCGTTACCCCAGAGCTGGGTGTGAATGGAACGGGGCTGAACCAGTGAAAACCTGCATTGAAATGTAAAGACAGTTAGTGGCAGGTCGACCCCTGGTGGTCATTGGATCGTCCACAACTTACCTCGACCATGACCATCGCAAACGAGAAAACATCTGCCTCTTTGCTCAACGTCCCTTTATCCTCCAAGATCTCGGGTGCGGTCCACCGTGCGGTGCCGGCCGGTGCCATATCAGTTCCCCTCCCGATGCCGTAGTCCTGAGCGAGGCCGAAATCCGTTATGCGTGCACAGCCAGAAGCATCCACCATAATGTTCGGCTGCAGGAATCAATGAGTGAGACCATAAGGATTGATAATGAC
>Ga0307517_10011729_pt1 | contig 12115 bp, 14 predicted proteins | sample 23_EM_MG_FD_194515 | JGI IMG/M metagenome (GOLD analysis project Ga0307517, IMG submission 194515) | Populus trichocarpa ectomycorrhiza microbial communities from riparian zone in the Pacific Northwest, United States - 23_EM | ecosystem: Host-associated > Plants > Roots > Unclassified | place... | reverse complement strand
CTACGAGTCTGACTGGCACCCAAATGGACTCGGTACTCAGTTTCGCACGCTCCCTCACGCCTGTCAAAGGCCGAATTAAATTAATCAAAACAAACCACCGCCCCGAAGACGTCGATGAAGTCGAACATCAAATAAGAGTGTTGGTTAGGGACACAGCCAAGATGCTTCAGGCGACGAACAATCGTCCTCATGCGGAACGGGCAGAGGATCCAATAGATGCAGAAGTCTGTGATGTTCAGAGTAAGTGTTCGCCCCCATTTACATTATGCGATTCTACAACTAGTACTCATGGTGTTTCCAGTGGCCCAATACGATTGGGCCTCTCCATACTGGCAAAGGCCGATTAGCATCCATATTGTTCGACGAACAGGCGCAACGAAAGCCGGGCACCCCTTATTGCACTACGCCTGGTATGACGAAGACTCGGGCGGAGGGATTGCATGGGGAGTGTTAGCATCGCCGAACTTGCAATCCCTACTCGGCGTGCTCAAGCGACAACATGTGGAAGACCCTATCCACTATCACCGACATCTCATCGGGGCAACTGGGCAAGGAGCCAGTGCGTTACGCGGGCGACCGTCGGACCCCCTCCCCCTCTCGGAGCTCATATCTTTATATACAGACGATGACATCCGGGTGTGGCTGCTCGCTAACCCTAGCAAAGATCCTCTTGATCTCCTGGTGCTGGAGTCACGCGAGGATCAGGGAGAGGGCCGAGACGCAACCCCGGCGCCAGCCTCCGGTGGACATCCATTTTTCGATCGTAAGGCCTGGGACGAGTGGGGGCAGTCGGATGACATCGGAGCCGGGGACGACGACGACGCTGACCACGAGAGTCTCAACGACGGCAGCGGCAGCCAAGACAAAGACAATGTCGATCACAGTCACCACGACGATGATCGGGTGCCGCCGGGACAGGTTCACACTCCTGATCGCCGTGGTAGAGACATGATTCAAGGTGACGAAGTAAGTTTTCTTTTATTTTCATTCAACATCTTATCTAATCATTTATCTAGGTCGACGACGGGGACAACGGTGGATCGGAGAGTGGGAACACCTCCGGGAGGGATTATTCTCCCGTCAGAGATCCACCAGGCAGACGTACCGGGGATTCACGACACCGGGATTCAGACACTCGGCCATCTGAGAAGGAGCAGGCTAGAGTCCTGAGGGCTATTGTTCAAAAGGATCCCTGGCTTGCAAAACTCATGAAGTCTCCTGAACAAGAGGCTCTGGCGCCCCGAGCAGGATCGGGAGCTGTGGCGTGCAGGCCCAGAGCGCATCGTGGCCCAGGGCGTGGGCACGACGGCACTATAGACACACCTGCTGCCGAATCAGAACCACCAGAAGATCGCGATATTTATCGGGCCAAGTCCCCCACCCCGGCACCTGAGACGGGGTTTACTCGACCAGAGTCTACAACCCCTCCTCCGACCCCTTCTCACTCAGCCACCACTTCTCCTGCGCCTACGCCGAGCGTTGCTCATGATACCACAAACCCCCACCCACCCCAGCAAATTGCAGCAGGGGGATCTCGGGATACCCGCCCCCCAAATGCGACGAATACGGCCCATGCGCCCCGCCGCGAAGCACGCAACAAACCTGAACCCCCGACTCACTGCCCCCCGACGTGGCAGAGGCCGTCGAGGGCGTCACAGAACATGAACTTGAACGTTCTTGCCACTTCCCGATGATTTTTTTCACGCCACCCCAAAAATTCCAGATTACATCCACACGCTTCCAAGATCTCCCGTATTCTCTTACCTCTTCATATCCGCTACACACTTCCTAGACGTCTCATATTCTTTACATTTTCGTCTTCCTATCCCCTGTATAATAGTCATCAATTCCTTGTACCCCCTTACTTTGGCGTCTGGTATTCACTACGTTTAGAATCTTGTTGCCAGTTACTGTGTTTGTCCACATCGCGTTAGTAGACATGATCCGCCTGCGTCAGATTATTCACAAGGTTGTATTCCTTGCATACAGATTTCAGGGTGCTGAGTGGTGCTGATTCGCTGTTCGGAAATGAGAGTAGATACTCCTAATCCTCTTTGGGTGTGGTGCCTGTTTTCCATGCAACCTCGTTGTCAATCAATGCTGATTGCAGCTAGCTTTTGCAATGCCGGCGACATTTGCGCCACCATCATTTCGCTTATTTTTTCCGACGCCCTACACCTGCCTGTGGGGTCCTATGGATTTCAGCTCCAAAGCCCAACTTGAACCTTCAGGATCCCAAAGCCCCATTTCGTAGGGAAAATCTCGACCTTCGGACTCTGCGTTCCTGGTAGTTCTCCCGACGACAGTATGATGTGTCCTATGAATGTTACGATTGTCCGTGTAGTGGGCGCCCCCACGATGGGAATCATTCCAATACAGATCGTAGGCAATTCTTTCACTCTCATATCGAGTGATAGTCTGGGCATACTTATGTCGGGTCCGGCGTGAACCACATGGTTGTATTCCTCTCAATAAGTTTTCAAGGAGCTAAGTGGAGCAGATTCGCTGTTTGGAGATGTGAGTAGATACTCCTGATCATCCTCTTTTGGCGTAGTGTGTTTCCCGGGCAACCTCGTCGTCAGCCCATGCTGCTTGTAGCTTGCTTTCACCCAGCGACATGGACGCCACCGTGGTTTTGCCTTTTTTTCTGATGCCCGACCCCTGTGTGTGGGGTCCTATGGCGGTCTTGAATTTCAGCTCCAAAGCCCAACTTGAGGCTTCACGATCTCAAACCCCTATTTTGTTGGGAAATGTCCTGAATCGGACGTCCCGTCTAACTCTCCTGACGACAGTAGGATGTGCCCTACCAATGTTGCGATTTTCTGCGTTGCTGGCGCGGCCACGATGGCAATAATTCTAATACTGATCGTGGGCTATTCTTTCACTGTCCTACCGAGGGATAGTCAGTGCATAGTTATATCCAGTCTGGCGTCAACCGCCTGCGTCAGATTATTCACAAGGCAGTACTGGATTCCTTGAATACAGTTTCGGTTGGTGGTGATGATTCGACGCTGGGAGATGAGAGTAGATCCTAATCCTCTTTTGGCGTGGTGAGTGTCTTGCGAACAGCCCTCGTCGCTAACCGATACTGCTTGCAGCTAGATTTTCCATGTCCGGCGACGTTAGCGACACCTTCATTTCGTCTATTATTTCTCACGATAGACCTGTGAGTACTAATTCCTGAACCGCGGATATGGTATTGAAAGTTTAAACCCCTTTGTGTAGGCACATCCCTCCTTTGCCTACCGAGCGATAGTAAGTGAGCCTACCACACCCCTAAATCCTAGCGTACAGGTATAAGACCTAACGCGTCCTCTTCGACGAAAGGAAAATACTCACTCCTCCCTTCCACCAAACTCGACACATCCAATTATCTGATTGACTCCAATCTTTACCAACGTTCGCTACCCGTCCTATATCCCACATGCATCCGAATTCTAGTAGTCAGCTAGCACCCCTGGTAGGCAATCATAATGGGCGTAGGCACGACATCATACTCAACTCCAGGGGGTCGAGTCAGCCAACTCCATGAGTGGGCAATCTGAGACGGCGAACCCGCGACGTCATACCCGACTCCAGGGATCGAATCAGCCAACTTCACGAGGGGGCAATATGAACAGGCGTAAACGCGACGTCGTAACAGCGGATAGGCTGTCCAGATCTGTGACACAACAGACCGAATCCCGCAGCTCCAATAGTGCTGAATCGCCGTGTCGTAATTCTTCCCCATCACCAATCGCAAGACGGCTTCTAGCATGACCGGCCAAGCGCCTCCAGAGTAGCAAAATTCAGACCACACCATACACTGAACCTGAGAGGGAGGCTGACGGACAAGGGCATATGGAACCCGACCCCCTCAGCGATGATAGCAGCGATGAGTATCCGATGTCACATCCGGGCGACGAAACTGAACCGGACACCGAACCTGAAGCAGTGAAACTCGGTGGTGTGGATGAGACAACACCTAGACGTCGTCGTGGGGCACGATTGGTGGAGACACGCAGAAACAATTGCCCAAGGACGGTGCGAATTTCGACCAATTCTGGTTCACAGGAGGCAGCAATTGTCTCACAGACGCCCCGGCCTGTGTGACCATAACTCCCGGTAGGCCCTTGTCCCCGGCAACATTCACATCATCAAGCGTAGCACGGTATTCGTCCCCACGTGGCGTCCCTATCACGATAATGTCTCGTATCAGGAGCTCGAGTCCACCCGGCGAACCGCCTACAGGAGGAACTGTGTCTGTCCGGCATGTAATTACTTCGCGGTGAAACACGGTGACAGGCGTGGAGGGGGAAATACTAGGCGTAGCAAAGGATCTGATGCTTCAGTACACCCTTTATGTTAACCCACTCCTGAACCCGGTTGCTTTGACATCTGAGGTGCATAGTGTTTGGAGTCGCGCGCAAGATGAGATTGCGGATGCCGGAAATATTGAACCGTCGTCGAAGAATAACGTATTTGACCTAGTAATGGGACACTCACTAGAAATGGGACAGAGAGTGATAGTATACTACATGATTGAAAAACACTTGTAACTCAACCCAAAGTACATTATAAAAGCTACAAATTGGAATCTGAAAAGCCAGGAATCCATCCAACATCATCTATCACTTTTATTGTAATTACACTAATATTGCAAGATCTATTAGTAAATATATCCTGCAAGTGAGAATTCATGATTGACCCACTTGGCCAAGGTTGTAGAAGGTAGAATAAATTTTAAAAATATTCTAATACCTGTAACAGGTAGGTGCAGCTCTGGGGCGTAGCTGGCGGATGGAAGCAGATTGATTGGAGTCCTGTTGTTGTCAAGTCGTGAGATTTAATATAAGCAACTTTTAACAAGAAGGATACATACTTTCTGAGTAGAATGAACTAGTTGATTCTCAACAGCTTCTTCATCACTACCACTCTCAGACTCCTCAGAGTCAATGCTGGAGGCCATGGCCTCTTCCTCTGATTCTACATGAGTTCTCTTGCCTTTGCGGCCCTTTGATTGAGTCTGTCTCTTGGCCAAAGCCTTTCTTTCCTTACGCTTCATTGAAGCTTCAGCCTTCTTCTTGTCAAGCGCCATACGCTTATGATAAAGCTTAGCCAGGTGCTTTGAGCTAAGAAGCAGTCCACCACCTAGTTGTCTTCTGTCAGCCTTGGCTGGTTTGACCAGTTGTCTAACCTTGGTAACCTCTTTATCAGCAATCACCCTTGCAGCATTCAGAATCCTTGCTTGCTTAATACATTGGGTCAAAAGGTCTTTGACTGCCTTGTTCTCTGGGGTTTCAGGTATTTGCTCATTGCTGAGCTCAATCTGATCAAGCTCAGGAGCACCCTCAATTCTGTGAGAAGCTGGGCGAAGGCCAGGACGTCTGGTTGCCAAAGGGGTCTTGGGAACCATCTTTGCTTGTAAGAGAGGATCTCTCAAAATCCGATTTCTGTTGAACGGGATAAGCCCACAGGCTCGCCATGCTGACCGAATTGTTTCTGGCTGAAAGGTTTTAAGCCTTGCTCTCTGGAGCAAGGGAAACACATCTCCCTTCTTGATAGTTCCATAGGGCCCTTGTTGGCGTACACGATCTTCTAGCTCTTGCCTATAATAGGTTGAGAGTGGACTGAAGATACCAACATCAAGAGGTTGAAGGATATGAGTTGAATGCGAGGGGAGACAGATGAGATGAATGTTGTGGTCAATTGCATGCTGAATGAACTCGTAGTTCTCGACATGGGTTGAATGGCCATCCAATACGAGAATCCGATGCTGGTTGATACCATTTACAGGACGGGTTCGTGGTTCAAATACCTCCTGGAACCATTTGAAGGTGATTTGGGCATTGGTATAACCCTTGGCTGAGGTTGCAAAGAAGGCATCCTCCTTCTCTTCAATCTCGATATTGGTATGATGTCCCATTAGATGGGCATTGGCCTTAAAGATAATAAGAGGGGGAAGGACTTTAGCACCACCAGAGATTGCCTCTACTGCCGTGATCGAATCACGGCCACCATCCTGGATGATACTTGGATTACGGCGTGAGGCACGACAAATCAAGGTCCCTGCACCTCCTAATCTAATAGCAAATCCCTTCTCATCGGTATTTCAGGTATCTTCATCTCTCACATGAAACCTGCACCTGACATGATAAAAGCGATCAAAATGCTTTTTGAAAGAATCCAGGTCCGTTGCCAAAGCCCTCTCCTTATCCAAACATCTCCCAACCCTCGAGTCCAAATCTGGATGGCGGCCAAGAAAGCGGTTTAGCCAATGCTCTCCAACTTGATCACTACAATCTCGGTCACGCAGGAGGCTTTGAACCATTTGATAAACATGTCTGCGCCGGGTTGGGAATCCATAGTTGTCCCACTTCTTGATCCAGGAAGTCAAGGCCACCTCTTCAGCCTTGGATAGGAGTTGCTGGGATTCGTGAGCTGCCTTTCGAGGGGTTGATGTTTGGGAGATTCGATTGTGAAGTGTTGATTTTCGTATTTGAAACATCTGTGACAACTTGCGTAGAGACAGTCCAGGATCAGCCTCATTGGCCTTTAAGGCTTCCTGAATGCGGTTCTCTTTGGTATCCTTGGGTGGCGACATTGGAAGTCGATTGGTGTGAGTTTCGAGGTTTTTTTGAATTCGATATGTTTAGATGAGAGAGGGCAGAAATGCCGCAATCTTGAAATCAACGACTCCGGTTATATAAGACAGCCACTCACACAAAACCTTAGGGTATTATACTATAGACCCTGAGGAAGAGCCTCATGCTAAAAGATTTCCAAATTGTATCATATTAATTGTTCTATTTCATCATTTATATGCTGTTACAAATTATATCTAATTTGTATTATATACCAAATATCAAGATCAATAGAAAGAAAATGCTGAATGTATGTTCATATACTGAAACTAGATATCAATTCCTATAATATGAGTAATTACTAGATTGTTTGTACTTGAGCTGGTTCTATTATATCAATTTCAATTTCACAAGTCGGTTTTTCAAAAGTGTCCCATTTCTAGTGAGTGTCCCATTACTAGGTCAAATACGTGATAGACATTGTAAGTCAGAGGTCACAACCATAAAGGGTGCTACACTAACTACGAAATATACGTCAAAAACACTCTGGCGTGCGGGCGCATTTCGTCCATTATATAAAAAATCATATACTGGAATGATACGGACAACTGGGTGACCCCACTGCCATCGCTCGTAGAGTCGAATACCTTCTCGAGGATGACAGGTTCCTGTGCCCCTGATATGGGTATGAGGTGTGTATCCGCCCGTCGCCCATGGCCCAACCAGTACTTCCAATCACGACTGACTCTGACCTGGATGCAGCCTATATCATTCAGGTTCCTCGCGCCTCAGATTGCCGACGCAATCTATGGTAAGTATTTCAATGGCAAGAGAAAGCTTGGGATGCTAGACCCGGAATTCATCAATCATGTCAATGGTACGATAGTTTGTCTCACTTGTGCAATCCTGTGCCATCAAGTACGCGCATATCGACCTGGGGTGCATCAGGATCCTCCGGACATCAAGCCTGACGCAGTTGGAGGTAGGAGACCCTCAATGTCCCCCCCGTCCTTGGTTTTTGTTCTGATGACTAAACAATCTTGCAAGACCTTTTCTTACGGCAGAAGAACACCTGGCGGCAGTACCACGGTCAACGCAGCAACTCATGCTCAGGAATCTCTGTGAGACGATCACAGACAGGATCCAGCAAAATCATCGTATGATGCAGGAAAGTTGTGAAGGCTTTGCTGAGAATCATAACGCAGTTCATGCCGAACTGGAGCGTCAGCTATCCAGGTGTCAGCTATCGAGCCAGAATCCAAGACGAGCTGCTGTGCGGGAACAGACACCGCTCAACAATGACGCCGCGGGTTTAGAGCACTACCAGCAGAGTCAAGATGCATCCCAGGGGAGCAAACTGTCGTTTGACTACAACCAGACATCGTTCGCCCAGGCGCTTCAGATGCTAGATTCAGATCCGGTGAGCCTAGGTAACTCACAGGAGCTGACGCTGGGACTAGCGCAAGAGGGGCCAGCGACCCCGAGTTTCGCCAGTCGGCTATTGTTGAGCCTGGACGACACGCAGGAAAGTGACCCAGCCGTGGGAGAGAATGGTTTTTTGTAGACTTGGCGATGTGTGAACCGTTGAGTTTATGGAATTTGATTTGCAGGAAATGTAAACTATTAGATTTCGGTTGGCCGATCTGTGGAGCTGTGAGGACAATTCGCGTGTATTTCTGAGCGAGATCTGAGCAAGAGCTCAGCAACGTGGAATCGCTATGGCCAGGGTGTCCAGGACGCCCTGGTCACGGCAGTAGACTAGTAATAATAGAATATCAAGATGCGGATGAGGTTCAAAGTCACGATACGAGGGGCACCAGCGCCTTGAAGCTTTTGTGAATGGCACTCAGTAATACAAATGAATAGTGGGGCGATCGATACGGCGTCTGGAATATGTGTCCTATCATGATGCCGTCGAGAGTATGCATGTGAGCTATCACGACGTTGTCAAGACGGCGTCTGGAATATGTGTGCTATCACGAAGCCGTCGAGCGGATGCATGTGAGCTATCACGAGGTCGTCAAGACGGTCTGGAATATGAGTGCTATCATGACGCGGTCGACAGTATGCAAGTAAGCCATCAGGATGCCGTCGCGACGAACATGTGAGCTATTTGGAAGGCATTGGGAGCCTATAGCCAGACATGGCAATTGATGCAGAGGGGGTTCAAATATCGCTGTGTAGTATCCAGAAGACTAAGCATCCGGATAGTCTTCCGGATGCTAGAGTGGAGTTGGATTCGGCCATGATGAGGGAGGCACAGGCAGGAGATTGTCGGGATGCGGCAGAGCTTCGGGTCTGAGGGTATCTGGACGCATGCGCTTGGTGGTGGACGTCGTCGGGACGTGGAGGACGCAGGGGTAGATCGGGAATGGCGTCCAAACATGACGTCCGGCTGACATCCCGTCGAGACTAACCATTAACGTTCTGAGCGTCCTGAGTGTCTGATGCAGGGGATGCTCAGGATGCATATAATAACTTTTGCTGATGTATTTGGTCACAAAAGTGGCTTAGTAGATGCATCTTAATGATGTTGAAATGCGATTCGCCGTAAATGATGTTTACACGCAGTTTATCCTGTTCGTCTCGATAGTGGTCGCACATCCGGCGCCATTGGGATGTGGCCACACGCTCAGTCATTAGGGCTCTCTGATGTTGAATCTCCTTTCATTGCTTGTCCACCTTGGCTTGTGTGCGTTTTGTCACTCGGAACTCCATGAAGATGTCCTTCATCCTAAGGAAGTGGTCCAGATACTCTTCCATATAGGCTATGGTGTCAGGTGTGTGGCTTCGGTATTGTGCCATCATAGTGAAGTCAACGAGCGCCCTGACGTATCGAAGAGCACATTTGAAAGGTATTGCTTGCGCCCTCCTGGCTGGCGAAGAGCCACGGTGAGAACTCCAGTAATACAACACGCCAGATTCCTCATCTCTTTCACTTGCCATTGCATGACCGCGTGGTAGGCCTTTTTGTGGACTAAGAATCCTGGGTATGGCGCTAATACCTTCCAAACCTCATCAAATGCCTGCAGTCGCCCGTGTTTCTTGAGAAAGGCTTCGACCCAGTCCATGATATGCTTAAATAGCCTGAGATAAATGGTATGGAGTAGGTCTTGTTTGTACAGATCAGACGCTGAAACCTGGTTCAATCTGTGGAATGTCTTTTGGCCGACACCAAGATTCATAATGTGGTCGTCATCGCTCTCCGCGCCTGAGGTTTGATTTTCAGGTTTGTAGCCTGGGTACCTGGCATAATTTCAGGCTCGATAGCTTCTGGCATTGATTCCTAATTCGTTGGTCCGCACTTCGCATTTAGGACAGGTGTTTGTTTTCATCCCGTGAAGTGCCACGTTTTCTATATTGTCCGCGATCCACGCAGAGAGAATTGGGACGCAAAGTCGAACCTTGCCGTCGGCACAGTCAATGGGGATGGCGACATGCGCCACATCCTGAAGGGGTGCAAAGATGAGTTCGAATCCATCTCGTAGGGTGTCAGCGCTGATTTTTCTCTGGTGTCAGTCGGCTTTAGAGAACTTGGAGAGTTTGGGTGGAACCGGTAATAAGGTAAGAAGAAGAGCAGCCATTGATCCTGGACTGTTGCGCCAAGCCGACGGAAGATTTCCGATCGTAATATAGCCAGGCCAGGGTTTCTTGTCTCCTGAAATGTTGCTGAGGTTAGTCTGATCTGACATTCCAATTATTGGAACAACTGTCGCACCTGGTGGAAGCGTCTCCTATGATCAGGCAGCTAAGGTCTTCCAAACAAAGGTGGGACTACGATGCTCTACCTGCAGGTCCCACTACCAATCCGCCGTATGCATTTCAGCATATATTCTCTGCCCGGAAGGGTCATATTCACTGCTTGGCCCGTAGACCAAGTCATCTCAGTATGCGATCTCGCGAAGGAGATATCATGACACAAGCTAGGACGTCGTCGTAGAAAAATGGCAAACTCCTCTGGCCATCCTCAACCTGCCCTTCCAACCATTTCAGATATTGGCTGTAGGGATCCAGGAACCGGAGGTGGTTCTCCAGTGTGTGCATAGATCTATACTCAACTGATTCGGCATTTGCTAGGCCACTGGAGAAGTAATTGTTGATTCGGGTTTTGGATACTTTTCCGACAATGAACCAGGATCCCAGTTTACCACGTTCCGGACTATTGAATGGTGCCCATTGGTCCGCGCACCAGTTGCTGCGTTCGTACTCAAATCTGGCAACGTCTCCGATTACTTCTCCGGCGCCTTCAAAATGATTCTGCTTCCCAGCACATGCTGATGTAGTATCGAAGACTTCAGCATCAGACTTGTATGCAATCTCAGGACAAAATGCATCAGGTTCCAATCCAGCAGGGCCCGTATCAGATTCATAGTCGGAATCCTGGCGCTCGCTCGCGTTGGCGTTGAGCAATTCGCCTGTTTGGATGTTGTTATATTGTACCCTGGACGCGAGGACAATGTCCAGACTCACGTGCGCAGTTCACAGGTGCTTCTCATATGCACCAGTCCTGCTCTATTTTCGGCGCCAGAACGGACATTTGCTAGGCATGGTTGGACGTTGCTCACTCGATCGCGGGGCTCCGAGTCCGTGTAGATTCAATAGTAAGGCTATGATATGTCAAGTCTTAACCACAGCGGATGTGGATCCCATGTAGGGCCAAGGGATGCCATATTCATGATCTAGTTGTAGATAGAGTTTAGCGTAGGTGTCACGGGGTATCAGCTATCATGTCTTTCAACATCTGAGACGGCAAAGATTATATGTTCCTGCCCCTATACGTTTATCAGGCTTCATTTATTCCAGTTGAATCAAACTACAGTAGAGTCCTGTAATAGAGCGCCAGATTTGGGTTTTCTTTGCAAACTACGAAGAGGATCTGGGAGTTTTATATATAAAGTGATTCGATCTCGAGACTAGAGGGACTTCATACCAAGATTCATCTCACACGCTGAACCTCCTCCTAGTCAACAGCCCCCATCATCAAATCACCAGTATCCATCAGCAAAAACGGACCCTGCGTCTTATCCGTCGGCGTTGCGTCCTGACGCAAGCGACGCCTCTCCTGCGTCCCATGCGTCCTGTGCGTCCTGACTTGCATTGCAACGCCCCACCATATCCCACGCTTCCAGATGCTACCTGGCAACGTTGCTTGCGTCCTGACGCAACCTGGCGCCCTCCCTACGTCTGGACTACCCCAGACTCTTTCTCTCATCTCTTCTTTCTCCTGATGCGGCGATAGCTCCTCATCACCTCTTCTCCGCGTCCTGACCCACCCCTCATCCCCGCTCGTGTAATCACAACTAATTTGCTGCTTGCTCCGACGTCGCCTGGTGTCTGGGGCGGCAGCACCTTTTTTGGTCCCTCCCGGGTCTCACGTCTCACGCCTCACTGGTCTGGCGAACTAATGATCTAGGTTTCAAGAAAGTCGCTTATATATCTTCTACTATATACAGTATCAATATGTAGGATTCTCACGCATAGCCGAATCCTGATTCTCACGCATCGCCGAATCCTGATTCTCTCATCCGGATTCCTTAATAAACCTCATTAAA
>Ga0307517_10011728_pt1 | contig 12117 bp, 17 predicted proteins | sample 23_EM_MG_FD_194515 | JGI IMG/M metagenome (GOLD analysis project Ga0307517, IMG submission 194515) | Populus trichocarpa ectomycorrhiza microbial communities from riparian zone in the Pacific Northwest, United States - 23_EM | ecosystem: Host-associated > Plants > Roots > Unclassified | place... | reverse complement strand
GTCATCGAGTCGTTACCTAAAGGGGAATATGCTTCGCGATGCAGCAAGACTTTGTGTCCATCTTCGATTTGTTGAATTGCAAATTTATTGTCGTATGGACTAATGAAAAGGATGAATTCTACAAAACCGGGGATTCGGGACTACTGCCTGGCTCACGTTACCGGTATATCGCCACAATCAACGATTTTGAGGCCGGTATCAAAAGGATTGACTTCGAGAGGAACATTATATCCACCACAAAGCCTCAAACGACGGGAACCTGCACGAATTCCGGCTAGATTCCTTATGAGTTGATCGTCCACCTTGGTGGAAATGTTAAGACCTTACCTGGGCCGAAACGTGCTCCTGGTCTGTAGCTAGTCCCAGTGTCCTGCAAAAGGTCGAGGAAGGATGACCCCTTCCATGCGATTCGAGAAGGGACTTACGAACGGGGCACCAATGAAGGCAATGTCGAAAGGTGTTTCTCTGTCTCTCGTAAGACATTGAACCCAGGGAAGCTTCGCGAATGTCGTTATGCCCGAAAAAATTGCATTACCCGTTACTGACGAACAATGAGGATTCAGCCGATATTTCCACAAGAAAGGTGGAAGCTTGCCTTCACCGTTCCTTCCACGATATAGGGGTTGGAAGGGAAACCTAACGTAGTCGAGAGGCACTTGGTCGTCGTGTCCAGGGTGGCCATGGGCCAGGACGAATAGCGACGCAAAGGCAAAGAAGGAGATTATCTGCATGAGAAGAGGGAAAGGAATCGGATAATGGCACGATTGGTCCTGAAACTCCTTTTATCAGTGTCTGGGCCCACAAGCTCGGAGAACGTTTGTCCAGAAAAGCAACACGTTGGCAAAGATAATTGCCTCATGCCCCATCCTCAAAGACAAATAAAACGCAGAGGGAAGAATCTGAATAGATATGTTCGGCATTTGCGTCGTATCTGCCTTGAGGCGATAGAATCCCACAAGGTTTATCATGAATCTCAACTCATCAAGATGAGCCCCAAGCGGTCAAGAGATAAGCAACACTGGCAGAAATAAACAAATATTTATCGACCCATTGATGCCGATATATCTGTAAAAGGTTTAGTGGCCGAGAGGATAGAAAAATTCAGGGATATCTTGGAGATAAAAAATGGGAAGGAAATTTTATCACAACCCACAAGGAATGCGGAGGAAAATTTTGGCGTCAGAAGTAACTTGTCCACTCACCATAACACCTTCTCCCACCATCAAGGACTACCCGTATTTAAGTGGCAAGCAATGCGAACGAGATCTTTAGTCGTCGAGCCTTCATACTAGAGTTGTTCCGGGTCCGGCCCGGTGGCACACTGAATTTTACACGTTTGAAATTCAGCCATTCCATGTTACTTAGTCAAGAGTGGGAGAGTTGGCATTTTGAACCAAATGCAGCGACTGTCCGACTAGAACGGTGACTACTTCTAAGAGGTGTCCCCCCCTCCTTCGTTCGACGAATGTTTACTCATCTTGTAAACCTCGGTTCTTGCTATACCCTAGTTCAAACTTTTTCAAAGTAGTTTTTTTTTTCCACAACGCCCGGTGGCAACAATGTACCAAATATCCGTGGTCTATCCACACCGTAACTACTTATGGCGATAACCCTATGGTTATAGAGACAAGAGCTCTAACCTGCACACCATCCAACATGAGCTGCGTATTTGCCGCCCTACGACGGCGAGCTATGAATCCTCCATGAAAATCGAGAGGCCAACCTCAATCGACTGTTGTATTCAGAGGGAATTGGACCCTAGCCGGTCAACGCGCTTCCGTGCTTTCAGAAAGTGAACTGGTGGGCCTGCAGGCAAGAAAGAGTTTAAGTGAAGGGAAGTATTGGAGATTTCGCGTGACGAACATTCGAACGGAAAATGGTAAATCCTTGCAGACGTTGGTTTTTTCTTGGATTTCCCGGGTACTCCTCATATTAATCTGCGATGAGATAATGAATCGGTCAAGACGACAAAGAGAATGAAAGAGAAGCTAAAGACATACCCGATACCTTACTTCAGCAAGCCTACAAGGAACATCTTCTGACAAATTGTATTACTTCTGGATCTAAAGCTAGAAGGTGAACTAGGTAGGTAGATGGACATATCACTTCAAATGAACTGACATACCGATTTATGTTCACTCTTTCCTTGTCACTCCTTTTTTTTTGACACCCCTCCACTCCAAATGGTTGGGACCGGGGCCGGTTATATACACATACTAGAAGTGGTGCAAAGGTCAGGCGGGTGGAAGTGTTGAGGGGAAGTGAAAAATGTACCGCTGGGAGAACAAGAAATGGATGAACGGATTTGATCGTGGAAGGTTAATTGAAATGATAGAGACCCCTCCAAGGAGCTGGGATGGGGCATTTCGTTCTTTGGTACTGCAAGACGAAACAAGATAAACAGGAGGCTGTGTATCAAACGAAGGAACACGTACCAATACTGATAGGCGAGCGCTCGGGGATACTTGGGCATTTTCATCGAAGAGATTTAGGATCGAGGTCGCCTAGGCGGGGACTTGGGGCTTGGATTTGAGACTACCAGAATAATTCAGTCAGTTGGGTAGGCTGGGTAATTATGGAAACGTACATTTTCACACAAGAAATCACGCAAGTCCGAAGAGCTGGTCGGACGATCGATAATATTCTGGAAGCGTCTAATTAGCATATATAAAAGAAGAGAAGAGAAGGATGTTCGACGCACTTTCGGTTTATAGGAGCTTACAGTAATCGTCCACTACCCGCATTGCTGCAGTATCCGCAGGCGAAGGAGGGGGAGCGTGGGACAGAGCGACCGGGCTTGACGAGAACGCGTAGCCTTTAAAAACCCCAAACCATGTGCACGACATGCACGAAGATAATGTTGATGGCGATACGCTGTGGGCCCTGAGTGTCAGTGAGAAGATGGTGTAGTGAAACAGAGGGAACTAACTAAGAATGGCCTCCATACAGGCGCAGCGACGGGATTCTTTGGGGAAACCTCCAATCACGGCCGGCCATTCCAAGGAGGTGCCAGCGCCAGGGATTGACGATAACGCGAAGCTTTCAAAAATCCAAATCCATGTGCACGACATGCACGAAGGTAGTGTCGATTCGGATGATACACTGTAATCCCTGAATGTCAATAAGAAGACAGCGTAGTGAAACGCAAGAAACCAACTGACAAGGTTAGGCCTAAATGCAGGCGCAGCGATGGGATTCTGGAGGGAACCCTGCAATCGCTGCCAGTTGTCCAAGGAGAACGCCAAGGAGCAACAGAAACCCACATACTAGAAAGAGGTTGGAGTCAATGAATCCGGACTGCTGTCGGAGAAAACGCACGTACAATTGAATGATGAACAATTGCAACGCTGGAATCCACCTTAATGTAGACCCCGATGTCGCTGCCAAATCCTCCAAAGAACTGAAGAGAAGGACAAGGCCGATGAACGACGAGATCTGCACAAGGGAATTCGTAGGTATGATCGGGGGTTGTAAAAATAGAAGAAGGGGGAACGTACCACCCCGTCAGGGGATCTTCAGGCTGCCCCCCACACGCGCTCCTGGTTGCTAGCGCGGTGGAGGGCACAAATATTATTCGAGACCGCAGAAAGAAATGTTTGCCATCGTAGGCAGACAGGAAGTTGTTGTTATTCGAAGGTGTTGAGCTCGCCGAGTGACATATACAGTGGGTTGGGAACTGAGGAGAGACGGTAACCTTCATGGTCTTTTATAGGTCTGGGATCGTCAGCCTCCATGGCTGACATCCGCCACCGATCTCATTCTTTCACTGTCAGCCAGTGCCCTGGTCGGTTTTGCAATACGGAGATATAAACGCGTCCTGCGGCATGAGGCCTTCACAATGGCATTTTCAGGCTGTGATCACGGTATTAGTGAGAAATGTGACAATGGAAGTTGGAACGTTCAATCACGACGCACCCACTCGAAAAAAGCTCACCACATTAGGTAAGTAATATCCAAAAAGCAACCACCCTCGTCGTGCTATCGTGAAACCGAGCATTTCAGGTGAAAATTGCTAAATTTAGACTGGAGGTTTTAGTCACATGGAATTCTCACGGTAACAACTTGGTAACCTTCATGATCAGCGGCCACTTACCGCGGCCTCACCCTTGAAATGTCGATTATCAAAATAGAACAAATTTCTTCTGGGGGGCGCTCATGCTTCTCAGTTTTTTCGTCATCGTTCAAGCGATCATTGATTATCATGCATCAATGTTCAGTAAAGGAAATGCCGACGTCAACGACCAATGGCGAATACGAGTCGGCAGGAGTCGGCCAAACCTTAGGTGACGATTAACGAAGGCAGCGACCGCCCATCGACCACACATCCTCCCTAGACTCCTGCTCGTTCAGGGCTGGGGCACAGTTTTCTTTATAACGCAAGGTAGAACGCACACCCCCTTCCCTTGCTCTTCCCCCTACATATTCTATTTATATGATTTTTTCTCCAGGATGACGACTTCGGATTCTACTGCTCGTTATTGACGACGCGCATCCAGGTGTCCAATATAGAGGCCCTTGGGTGGCAAACGAGCTGCAAATCCTGAGATATCGAGTGTACCGCCCTTTCCATTTCTTATGACCACCGAGGACTTTCTGTCGAGCATACAAAGGCCAAGCTTGTCCAACCGGACATTATGCAGATATCCTTTCTTCGTTTACGCAACCATCATTTACTTGATCATGAAAGATCGGGGTTCGACGTCGGTCGAAGGTAAGTTCTAACTTTTTATTGGCATTTCGCTTTATGTTGAAGTTTTCTTTTTGCCTCCAGTTCTATCAACTTGTTGGCCACAGTCCGAACCATCCCCGGATCTATTGAAGCCATTGAGGACCACACTATCCCGGGCCTTGGAGCCAAGGCCACCCCTTCGCGTGCTCCAACCACCAGCGCCCCTTTTCCACTTGTCTCAAAGGCTTTTGGTCCCCTTCGAAGAAGAAGCATTTCTCACCCTCGGTTGCCTTTGCTCAAACACCTTACGAGAGAATTCTAGACTCTAAAAAAAGAGTGTCTCCTCGTTATTCTTGTACGCAACTGCCAATTTTGCTGTTCCGATTTCTTACTGCATTGAAAGGTTAAATGGAGGTAGCGGGCTCTGCCGCTTGTCGGCCTTAGGTGGTTTATAGATCCAAAGGCTATCTCTGAGCCAGTCCCTTGATAACACCCGAGGTGGTTCCAGTGATCGCTTTCGCCTCGAAATCCAGATATGTATGTAATCCAGTTGTCCTATCTTTAGAATTTATTTCCTCCATGGCACTTTCAAAGCAAATCTTATGACCCATATATAGACACCCTCAACGTTCAATGCTATAGGAATACACCAGAACGGCGATTGTTCAAGCCGAAATTTCTCCTGAAATATTGCTGAAGATCACTAAGTTTGTCCCGGCAGCCGTTTAACCGCACACTCTGATTGTGATCATATCGCTTACATACCCTGAAACTCTTCGGGCAACAAGGTACATGTACAAGTATGGAGCAACTCCAAGCGGCAGCTTCTGATGGGCGCCCTGTGGCTCCTTCCTTTTATGCATGAAATGATTTGGCAGCAAGAAGAGGGAGCTTGCGAGGCTCGTTACTTTCTCTCAACCAGTCAATCAGCCCATCGAGGCTATCACGCTCCTTTTTTCATCCTTTTTTTATCGGGTAAGACGTACTCTTAGGAACTCGACCGATGTCTGTCCGCTGGGTGGCAGTTGACGACAACGACAGTGCGATAAACTACAGCAATGACTGGACACAGCAAAATGGGGCGAATTGGAACAACCAAGGAAATTTTGGGCAACCCTTCATGAATACCTTGCATGCGGTCACCGGAGGTTCAGGGTCATTTTCGTATACCTTCAATGGTAAGGCGCCTCTGATTCCATCACCCATTCCTTTCACAGCGTTGTCATTTTTTTTTCAAGGTTCGAATGGTAAGGTCATTGGAACGACCAATGTCAAGACCTCTGGAAGCGTTCAGGATCCCGTGTGGACTTGTGAAGTTGACGGTGCTACCATCCCTCTCAGCAAACCATTTGCATATGTTGAAAACAACTGGGTTCTCTGCTCGTGGACCAACATCGCAGATGGCCAACACACGCTGAAGGTAACGGCAACGAGTAGCACTCAAGCTTTCTTATTCGACCAATTTCAATATGTCCCATCCCCAAATGCCGATATCACGGGCGTAAATATCGTGATTGCCAATACAGACACTGCCATAGACTATGATTCGGGTTGGAAGACCCTCGGTGGAACTTTATCCATGATGGCACCCGCTGCCGGGGCAGTTATGTCGTTCTCATTTTATGGTGAGTTTGCGCTTTTCTTTTTCTTTTTTTTTTTGCGATGCTGATGAACTTATGAAGGCACTGGCATTACCTGGTTTGGCTACATCCCGGTGGAACTGCCACACGGGTCAACCTCAGCCGCATACTCCATAGACGGAGGCTCATCCACAACTTTCACAGTTCCCGGCAGTTTTGGCGGTACTTCTCAATATTCCCAGCTTATTTTTCAGACTGGAACACTTCCACTCGGGTCCCACACGCTACGAGTCACAAGCCAAGGACAAAACAGCCTTACACCATTGGTCCTTACCTGGCTTGTAGTTCAAAATGGAGCTACACAAGTGCCGGCGTCATCATCGGGCAATAGTGGTTCAGGCTCCACCACAACCACGCCAAATATCATCACCGTCGTCACGACTCTGCCAGGCGGCGGGCAATCGACAGCAACGATTTCGGGATCACGGAGCGCGACGACTTCCTCTAACACCAGTTCTGGTGATGGCATCAATATCGGCTCCAGCAGTAGCAATCTTCCAAGTAGCTTGGCGGGAACGACGTCCGGAAATTCAGGCGCAGCTGTTACAGGCGCCAATAAGAGCGGTCCACCCATCGGAGCGATTGTAGGAGGTATCCTCGGCGGACTCCTGCTCGTTCTCGCTATCTTTTTCTTCCTTTACTACCGTCGAAAAAAGAAAGAGCGCTACGCCAACGAGGCTGAGCAAGTGCGACCTTTTTACCGCGATATCCCAACCAGTGAAGCAATACCTTCTGGCATTAGCGGGCCGCCATCTGAGGCGTCTGGAGTACACGGCCCCTATCAAACAGCAGAGGTGGGAAATAGTCGGGGTTTCTTTGCTCGCAAGGCGGCGATGGCCTCCACTTCACCCCAATCCCCATATCCAAACACAATTCCGAGCTTCTATCCTAACCCGATCATTTCTCAGGCCGACGCTTATGCAGAGTCAAGCGCTAGAGATAGCATCCACGCGGGCGCTAGTGGCCCCAGCTCAGAAGTAAGCGCCCCCAGCTCAGCTGGCAGCGCCGCTCCCCTTCTTCGACCGAACAGGAAGCGTGAAGAACACCTTGTAGGATCATCTCCGCCTGGGACTTCGAGGACAGTCGTCACGCATGAGGATAGCGGGTTCCGTATGCCGCGAGCGGGAGGTGATGGAACGCCTCTGTCATCTGCAATCGTCGAATACCCACCAGCTTACACACCGGGATGATCCATTCACCGTTTCCTCGTAGATCCCTTCCCCCCCTTCTCATTCGATGCTGGTTAGCTTCATTGCAGGAAATCAGCTTCGACCTTTGACACTCTTTGGCGGACCTTTTCGATGTACTTATTCTTGTACCCTTAGCTCTTTATATAATCGCTAAATACCTCTGAGAAAGGAACAACCTCTTGGATGCCTTGAGAGAATGCGTTGACGGTTGCATTATGGATAGATATGAGAAGGGCACGGCAGTTGGCCTCGACACACCCAAGTTAGGTTACTTTATGCCTGCAGGCTTCACCAAACCAAGTAAAATCACTAAAACTGCCCTTTCCCGGATCCCCAAATCCATCATCTCCAGAGCCATTAATAAGTAGCTGTTCAGTCATGATCAGCGTTCCAGTTTTCAAAATCGATCAAGCCTAAGCCTCAGTATTCCTTCCGATTCGGATAATAAAAAGACAAACGTGGTCACCTGTATAGTGGTTGGACGAAAATATAGCTGACAATCCCACCGGTTTTCCTTTCATTTTACTGGGTATTTTAAGAATGAGAGGAAAGAAAAGATGAAGGATTAGACAGCAGTTGACATCCACTCAACTCACTCCCTCAGGTTGTCGTAGCCTTTGCAAACAAATCTCCTGCGCGCTTTAGCTCGCGGAAATCACAGATTCAAAGGAGACATGAGATTTTGTGTGTACGTTTCAAAATACACATTTTTTAAGCTCAAATCTGACTTTCATAAACTAGATTTCCCTCCCAACTAGGTAGAAAACTGTGAGTAGGCTATTGTGGCGGAAATAAGAATTTATATAACGAGATGATAATTTGAGCCTTGAGGGTAAGCTGGTCAAATGTTATTAAATACTGCCATTGCAACTATGGAAATTTTGCTTTTTTTCTTTCGCGCAGGTGCCTCAGATCTTGCCCAGATCTGATTTAGATCGGAGGCATGAAACGGCAGTCTAATGCTGGCTCCGTTAAAATGTAAACTTTTCAGACTCAATTTTTGCTCCTGAATGCTGATGAGTTGTAGGCAATATTACAGAGGGTGAAAACTACCCTGTGGCTCAAGGGAGGCAAAATGATCTCAAAAAAGAGAACGGGTAATTGAACCATCCCACCGGGCCCCGGCTCCCAAATAAACGCAGAGTGAGCTCACATCTCAATTTTTTTGTATTTTCATTACATTGCCCATTAACCGCTACGGCGTTTCTCATGCGTATTCTCAAAAGAACCTCGGAAACAATTATGTGTGGCACTAAATAACCGGAACCTGTCAGTTGTCTATTTTCCACAGACAGAGGTGTTTTCGACATCCTTGCGGCTTCTTCATGTCATTGTCACTGCAAGTGGCCGCATCTCCACCCAGACCCAGTGGATGGGTTGGGGCCGTGCGAGTGCCGCGTTAACTGACTGCATCTCCTACTCAAAAACGGTGTTCCGGACCACAATTCAACATCAATGCCCTCCTAGCTGACCAGCCTTGTGAAAATAAGAGAACGAAAATAAGTAACTGACTTCGGGGCCAAGGTAAAGCCAAGTGATACCAAAATGATACAAACGCATATGTAAGTATTGGGCAAGTATTGGGACGCGCAAATAAATATGTAAATTTCGATGGAGGGAGGAACGGTTGTTACATGTGGGCAAAACACTACGACAGAGAGTATGAGATAACTAGACAGGAATAAATGATTCAGAGAGAGAGAGAGAAAAGGAGGGAGAAAACAGAGAAAGAAGCAAACAAGATAGAGTGCGACCAAACGGTGGCACCAAGGTGGCACCAAAAATACATACGTAAACCAGTAAAAGAGTAGGTATGAAAGGACGTAGTGGAACTACCAACTGGGGGTCACACAGAACGGGGGGCAACATCAAGTAGCCTTTTGGGTGGTAATAGAAAAGATGGATCCAGAGAACCACATGTGTGTAGGGAGTGTAGGGAGGGGGTCATGATAGTGGTGATATCGGTTGCAAGGGAGTGGACAGGAAAAAATTAAGCACTGCAGAAACCGACAAATAATGCGGTAAGAGAGTTGTAGTGGTTGTGGCTGGAAAGAGGGAAAAAAGAAAAAAATTCAAAACACAGGAAATAATTTAGAACCTCCCAACACCACCCACCTCCCTACGACAATAGTCATTTCATCCCATCCAATCCCTTACTAACAGCATCATCCGGGTTAAACCACTGCCCAAAGTCCCTTTCAAAGTTAAGATCCCCCCTATCCCCATCAAACATGCCCATGTCCGACGGCCCTCCCATTCCGGACGGCGGCATACCCCCACCGCCCGACGGACCACCAACAGCATCATCCGGGTTAAACCACTGCCCAAAGTCCCTCTCAAAATTAAGATCCCCCTCATTCGGCCTGAACGTCGTCGGATCAAAATCCAACGTATCAGGAAGGTTCGTAAACCCCTCATCAAATATGCCCGGCCCTCCCATCCCAGGCGGCGGCATCGATCCCATCATCGCACCTGGTATCCCCTGCTGCTGTTGCGAACCCCCTCGTTGATTCCCATCAGGTGCTGCTGACCAGGCTCCGGCGGCTCCCCACCCTCACCTGGATGTCCCTGCTGATGAGGCGGTCCCTGACCACCGCCCCCATCTGGCGGAATCTGCTGCACCTTATTCGCCGCATTCATCGACATCCTCTCCATCATCATCATCATCGCATCATGTTGCTGCTGTGCCAGCTGTTGCGCGTTCGGCTGTTGACCAGGCGGACCCCCTTGTGCTTGTGCTTGTGCTTGTCCTGGCCCCTGTCCTTGCTGTCGTTGTTGTTGATTCAGATGCCCTTGTTGTTGTTGTTGAGGCTGCTGATGATGATGTGGGTATGTATTAGGCGCCATCGCAGGCAGCTCTTGGATGCTTTGGGGAGAATGCGTTGATTATTGCCTTATGGATTGATATGAGAATGGCATGGCAGTCGACCTCGACACACCCGAGTTAGGCTATTTTACTTATATGGAAACCAGGAACACCCAGCCTTAATCAAACACTATATGCCGTACTGGCACTGCCAAGGCATTTCCAACCCCAAACTTGACCCCAAAGACCTTTCTAACCCACTCGCAGCTGACATGTGAGCCTTGTGTGAGCCTCCCTTCCTGTCTTTTGCTTTCCCCCCCATCTTCTCTCCCCATCATATGAAGGCATAATGTATTTCACATCCTTTTAAACACAGGTATGTCCAGCTTGCTCAAGGATTGACAAACCTGTACTCAATTTCATGTTTTGTGTCAAATCAGGCGAATTTTGTGTCGAACTGCAGCCCACCTGTCTCGCTGGTGCCTCATGTAAAGTTAACAAAGCACCCGGTAATTATTTGAAGCCTGGGTGAGTCCAAATCGAGTCATCGACCCAGAACTCATGAACCTATGTTCATCTTTGTGCCAGATCAGGATCATTTTATGTCTCCTATCATAGCCTTTTTTCTGGTGACTCGCAGAAAGTTGACAGAGTGATAGATGATTCTTTTAGTAAGACCGGGTGAGTCCAAATCGATCAGGAATTGATGGACTTACATGCATATGCAGTTTTGTGTTTTGATGCTAGATCAGGCCAGTTTTGTGTCGGTGCGTCGAATAACAGCTGGTCTTCTCAGTTGGAACTTGGGACTCACAGAAAATTGACGAGGTAGCTTTTAAGTAGGAAATTATTATGTTCAATTTTGTGTTCATCTGCCATCAAGCCAACTTCATGTTGGCGTGTCAAACCACAGCTCGCCTGTCTCGCTGGCGACTCTGAGAGTGTTGGTGAAGTAGTGGATGATGGATCTAAGCCCAGGTGTGTTCGAATCTCTTGAGGATTCACTATGTTCAATTTTGTGTGCATCTGCCAGGTCAAGCCAATTTTGTGTTGGCATGTCAAACTGCCGCTCGCCTGTCTCGCTGAAAACTCACATAAAGTTGATGGAGTAGTAGAGGACGCTTTTGACCCTGGGGTGAGTTCAAATTAATCAGGAAAATATTGACGAACTTATGTTCAGTTCAACTTGTGTTCGTCTACTAGATGGTGAACGATGGCCAACGGAACTTCGGTCAAGGCAGTCCAGTGGAGTGAGACTCGCGAGTCAGAGGCTTCACAGGATTCATACAATTCTATAAGACATGTTATAAGTTTTGAGAAACACGGGGAAATACAGGTGAGTGAACAGTGAACAGATCTCAATGGATCCCAATAGATACTATCATCTGACAAAAGAACAAACGTGGCCACCTGTGAACATAGTAGTCGGACGAGAATACAGCTGACCATCCCAAATAAACACAGAGTGAGCTCATATCTCAGCTCTTTTGTATTTTTTCATGTCATTGCCCCCCCAATTAACCGCTACGGCGTCTCACGCATGTTCTCAAAAGAACCTCGGAAACAATTATGTGATGTGTAAGTAGCACTAAATACCAATCGGAAACCTGTCAGCTGTCTTATTTTCCACAAGTGATGCTTTCGACATTGTTCGGAAGATTGACGGCTTCTTCATGACACAACTGCGAGGTGGCCGTATCTCCATTTAGTTCTCAGTGGACGTACAGTGGGACAGAGGGGTGCCGCGCGAGTGCCGCGTGTCCGTGTGAGTGAGCAGGTCCAGAACGAGAATAATCGATAAGTAACTATAAC
>Ga0307517_10011727_pt1 | contig 12117 bp, 6 predicted proteins | sample 23_EM_MG_FD_194515 | JGI IMG/M metagenome (GOLD analysis project Ga0307517, IMG submission 194515) | Populus trichocarpa ectomycorrhiza microbial communities from riparian zone in the Pacific Northwest, United States - 23_EM | ecosystem: Host-associated > Plants > Roots > Unclassified | place... | reverse complement strand
ACATCCACACCACAAGAACATTTTTTTATTTCAATCTCAAGGAGGGCTAGCAATATTACAAGTTTGAAAAAAGTGACAAAAGTAGGACTACAAAGCACTTTGGCCCACACCCTCCCTCCTTGAAGATCTTTGGTCTCTTGATCATCGCAAGTTCTCAGCCACATAAAATGATTTGTTCTCCTGTCATTGTAATTTCTTTTTTTTTTAAATAATATAATTCATAACTTCAAACTCACGACATCTTAAATTTAAATGATTTTTTTGATATCATCTTACAAACAGTTACGAGGTAAAATATTATTATTATTCTTCTATTTTTAATTAAAATTTAATTAATAACATAAAATAATATTGATCTTTACAAGTTTTAAAATAAAAAATCTTTTAAATATATGTTAAGAAATAATATAAATCATATATTAAAACAGCTAGTAACAATAATATTTCTTGTCATAATTTCTATGAATATTTTTCATTAATTACATATTTCTATATTCTTATGTTTAATGAATCCTTTTAGTATTTTTCTTATTAAAAATCCAACTGTCTCATAAATAATCTTATTTATCTAACTTATATAAAACATTAAAGTTTTAGCTTTGTTTGCCAATTTTTTTGCTCTGCAACTGTAATCAACAAATTATACTACTAGAAAATTAAAAAATATAAATAGAAATAGTAATGAATTTTTTTCATCGGTATATTGCAGTGATATTTACCAATCAAATTTTTCCATTGCTAAATCCATTAGTAAACACTGACAGACAGGAATATTTTCACGGCATATATCGAGGGAATCGCAGTAGGAATATTCACACGGAATAAGTCCATCAATATATTACAGAGAATTGAAAATAAATTAATGCAAATTTCATTACAACTTATCGATAAAATTACATACAATTATCCTATCAGTGATATATTAAATAATATTAAAAAAATTATTAACAAATTAAAGCGAGTAATGATCCATCTATAAAGCTATCAAAAAATTCATTAACCACAAATTTACCGACAAATTTAACAATTTCCTTTCCCTATAATTTCACAGCCATTTTCAACAACCCAATATATATATATATATAGTGCTCTATCCTATTAATAAAAGAGATTTCATAGGTTAATAGCCGTTATGATTTAATGTGATTTCAGCCACAAATTCGAGGACCCATTGGGACCATGGTTTTCCGTCCTCACCCCTATGTTTGGTGGCTTGCTGCCTGCATATGCTTCCAAAATGGTTAATTATTAATTTATGTTTTTTTCCATTCGGGGCCGACTCCAGGCACTCATATTACATGTACAAGAAACCTAGCCAATTGTTTTCTGTAGTTCCAAAACTTTTTGTTTGGCCGGAAAAATGCATATAGTTTTCAATTAATACTATTAATTAGATATAGTTTACTAAGGCTCCCTAGCTGATTATTCTTGAAATAAAATTCGTGATTCGTAAGCAAAACAAATATATCTTATTTTGTTTTCTAGTTTAACAATTTTAATTTATCCTTGTATAATAGAGCAATTTTTTTAATATATTCTTATATATTTAACTAAGCTAATTTTATCTCTAAATATACATTAAATTCCTAACCTATCATTCTGTCAAGATTTTCTATTTATACTGTTAAAATTAGTTGTGTGATATTTTGCACATGAATGCTTTCTGTTTGTCTAGTTAATTTGTAAGGGTATAATTTGTACATAAATTATGTAATTAATTATGATAGTTTGGCCTAATATATATAATGTTTCTAGAAATATAGATTAAGAACTTAATTTAATTATATCTAAAGATAAAAGATAATTAACTTGTGATATGAGCTCTTAACCCTTGTTTTCATTAGTGAAAAGTTGATCAACCCGTTAATCATTTTACTGAAAGACTGAACTCTTTTAATTTCTTTTTTAATTAATAACCCAAATAAAAATACAAATTATTAGAGTGCAAATTAAAGACCAAAACTATACAACGAGAAACTATAAGATTACAAGTAGCAGAACACGTGAGCTATCCAAATCTTCCATAAGAAAATATATAAATACAAAGAAATATCAAGAACAATTTCACGTGAAGCGTTTAACAATTTCTAGGTTGCAATTGTCACTGCACCCTTCCATTGTTCTACAGGAAAAAAGAATAAAGAAAAAAAGAATAGCCGTACGTACTTATTAGCTGGTGATGGTTCGGTCTTGAGAAACCAAACCAGAATAATGGAGCAAAAGAGTGCAATGAAGAAACAAGGCTGGGAGATTGAAGCAATAGGGATCACCTACAAAATCTCCACCAAAAAAAGAGAGCACCCTTTTAAAATCTTCACCAAAAAGCAAGAAATAAATCAAGAACCGAAACAACAAGTGACAAATCTTGAAGAAGCAAGCCTTGGAGCCAGGCATGTCTTGAAAGATGTTTATTGCAAAGCAAAGCCATGGGAAATCCTCGCTATTGTTGGTCCAAGTGGAGCAGGTAAATCATCCTTACTTGAAGTCCTAGCTGGGAAACTCACCCCACAAAGTGGTTCCATTTTTGTCAACCAAAACCCTATTAACAAAGCTCAGTTCAAGAAGGCTTCAGGCTATGTCACCCAAAAAGACACCCTCTTTCCTCTCCTTACAGTTGAAGAAACACTCATGTTTAGCGCCAAGCTACGTCTAAGGCTTCCTCAAGATCAACTGAGCTCTGAGGTTAAGTTCTTAATGCATGAGTTAGGCTTGGATCACGTAGCCATGACTCGAGTTGGTGACGACCGGGTTCGTGGGATATCCGGCGGAGAAAGGCGTCGTGTGTCGATAGGAGTTGATGTCATTCATGATCCTGAAGTGCTAATTCTTGATGAACCAACTTCAGGTCTTGATAGCACTTCTGCTTTGCAGATTATTGATATGCTGAAGCTCATGGCAGAGACAAGGGGCCGAACTATAATACTAAGCATTCATCAACCCGGATTTCGGATTGTGAAGTTGTTCAATTCAGTACTTCTGATGGCTAATGGATCAGTCTTGCATCATGGCACGGTGGATCAGCTTGGTGTTAATTTGAGGACAATGGGAATGCAGCTTCCTCTTCATGCCAATGTTGTTGAATTTGCTTTAGAGTCAATTGACACCGTTCAACAACAAAGGAAAGTTTTGCAGCAAGAAACTCAACCACAACTGCTATCATCATCTACAACAAAATCTCGGCAGAAGAAAGTAGAAGTTGGCGAGAGTAGAAGTGGCAAGTTCACTCTTCAACAACTCTTTCAGCAGTCTAAAGTGGTAGATGAGGAAAGTATCGATTTTGGGTTTGATTTTCCTCTTGGTTTTGCTAACTCAAGGTTGCAAGAAACTTTGATTCTCACTCATAGGTTCTCCAAGAACATTTTCAGAACCAAGGAGCTTTTTGCATGCCGAACGATTCAAATGCTGATTTCTGGACTTGTTTTGGGTTCTATCTTCTACAACCTTAAAGATGATTTGACTGGAGCAGAAGAAAGGGTAGGACTATTTGCTTTTATACTGACTTTCTTGTTATCTTGCACAACAGAAGCTCTACCGATCTTCTTGCAAGAAAGGGAGATTCTTATGAAGGAGACATCTTGTGGGAGCTATAGAGTCTCATCATATGCCATTGCCAATGGACTAGTTTACTTGCCATTTCTACTCATCCTTGCCATACTATTCACAATTCCACTATATTGGCTAGTGGGACTGAACCCAAATTTCATGGCATTCATGCATTTCTTGTTGTTAATCTGGTTGATTCTCTACACAGCGAATTCGGTTGTGGTATGTTTCAGTGCTCTAGTACCTAACTTCATCGTTGGAAATTCGGTGATTTCAGGGGTGATGGGATCATTCTTCTTGTTCTCTGGCTACTTCATATCGAAGCATGGAATGCCAAATTATTGGATTTTTATGCACTATATATCGCTGTTTAAGTATCCATTTGAAGGGTTTTTGATAAATGAGTTCTCAAATTCAGGGAAGTGCTTGGAGTACATGTTTGGGAAATGCATGGTTAGTGCAGAAGATTTGCTTAGAGAAGAAGGATATGGAGAGGATGGTAAGTGGAGGAATGTGGTGATCATGGTATGTTTCATCTTGGTTTACAGGTTTATTTCTTATGTTATTCTTAGGTTAAGATACTGTCCTAGCATCAGCAGTTTCAAGGGTTCACTTGTTTGATGATTCTGCTGAATCTCTGTCTTTCTATCTCCCTCTCCCTCTCCCTCTCACGAGTGTTAACAAGACATTTCACATGTTTTTGGAATTTACTAAAGATAGCAGCCAAAGAAATTAATATCAAAATAATAAAGAACAAATTGTATCATCATCATGAGTCGTCTCTGTCTTATTCTGCCATTATTTCCTGTTCTTTTACTTTCTTTGAGCACAGTGATAGCTAAAAACAAAATACAAAAAAAAATGATGTCATTGAATAGTTCACATCGTATTGAACCCAGGCGTGTACTGGAATAATTGCAAACTTCAGGAGAAGCTGTTGCTTGTGTGAGAGTGTTGCCTGTCTGCTGTCATAGTTTCATAGTCTTTCTTCTGTTTAGTGGATTGATAAATTTTCCAAACGTAATAGACCCTTGTGTCCATTGGAATAACCATGAAGGTTATGTAAATCGAAATGTTTGTCGATCGGGTTGGCCCATTTCCATTGCCATTTTCCTTACGGATTAGACCCTTTTGCCAATTGGACTTGTTCTGTTCATAGACTGGTTGTTATTTTACAACATGTAAGAGGAAAGTTAGCTAGAGTGCCAGACCTGCACGAGGTATTGGCATGAAGGTTGACAAGTGATAACAATATAGACAGAATCGAGGTGGAGAAGCTCGTGAGAGATTGATGGAGGGAGATGAAAGGCAGGCATGATACAGATAAGAAAGCAGACAAGTAGACATGCTTGTTGAATAAACCAATTTTCTTTCGGTTCCAACTTTTGTGTTGGTTTTGTGACGGAATAAAGTTTTGATTAGGTTTCTTAAATATATTAAAATAATATTTTTTATTTTTAAAAAATTATTTTTTATATCACTAGATCAAAACAATCTAAAAAATTAAATAAATAAATTTAAATTTTTAAAAAATACAATTCCAACCATATTTTCAAACTCTGTAAACCTACGAGGACAAATTAACAAGTTACCTAGTTTAGATTTTCTTATCAATAGTTGACATGATGCATGTAATAATCCCCAGCACAGTATCCTCTCAATAGGAAATGAAACTAGGAAGCTGTAAGATATTGGTATATGAATTAATTTTACGCCGAGTTAGAGTTAGAGTTACCTCCATTAGTTGCATTTTCTCATTGTCTTATGACAGAAAAAATATATATATTAAAGAAGTTTAAATAAAATGAAGATATAAAAATAATTTTTTTAAAAAAAAAAATTCCTTTCTATTTCAAAACAATATTATAAAGGTGGTGTATGCTAGCTTGTTTGTAAATTTGTGTGCTCCCTTAGAATCTTATTCTTCCATCATTGTCATCTATAGGATATTTGAGATAATGATAAATATTATTTTTTAAAATAATTTTTTTATTTTAAATTTATTTTTAATTAATATCAACATATTTATTATTTAAATTAAATAATTTTTATTCATTATTCTGATTCATGTCCCACTTCTCAAGATGTCAGTATAACAACTTGGATGCTTTTCTCCCTAGCTACATGTTTCTACACTTCATTTTGCTTTAAAGTTTCCATGTGGGGTATTGAATGCTCAAACGTGGATATTTTCCATCGTTGCATTGGAAAATTAAAAGAGCAGGGATTAAATTTGATATTGGCAATAATAGGCAATCTTTTTTTCCATTTTTATTGTTTAATGGGCACGTAAATCTACACTTCATTCCCTCAAGTCTACAATTTCTGAGGAGACAGTTTTGTATTGTCGAGACTTGTGTTTTTTTTCCGATCAACACCATAAAAAAAAAATCATTTAGTTAGCTAAATAATTTTTATTTTTTATCATGAATTTTATATATATTTTTATTTTAAATATTGATTTTATAAAAATTAAAATAGTCTAGTTTTTATTTATGAAGATTTATTTTTTATTTATTTTACAGATAAAAATCTATTTCACAATAATTTTAACCAAGCATATATATTTTTTAAAATATATATTTTAAAATTATTTTTTTCTAATCTTTTTTTTTTCTACCTGTAACCATGAAAACTACCTTGAAACCAAACACAATCTTTTGATGGAACTAGTTAAACTTGTATGTTGGTAACAGGTTTTAAATCCCTGCATGTGTTCTGAATCCCTGCATGTGTTCTGAATCTCACCAAACTATTTTGGTCACTGGTTTCCATGTGGGGATATCAAATGGGCTTCATCAAACTAAAAGAATCTTGAAGGAGATCAAAATGAGTTTAAATATGTTTCCTTGTCTATCAAAATATAAGACCTAGATAGTTGGTTTGACCTGTCATGAAATGGTTCTGTTTGTGCTGGCAAGTAGTTCTCCCTGTGCTGGGGTTAGTTTTTCATTAAGAACTCGTTGATAAAACATTGGCACTACTTCCAATCCAGAGGGGTCCTATCTTTTGAAAGATGTATGCCATATAGATCATGTGTATAGCAAAAAAAAAAAAAAAGAAACCTGCCCTTGTAGAAGTTTGCGGGCTTGTTTTAAGAATATCATTTTCAAGGACAACATAATAGAGAAATTTTATTCGTGCTATTGAACCATAAAATCGATCATGCTTTGGTAACAGAATGAGTGTTTAAATATAATATTCCGAAAAAATTACATGACGGCAGCCTCTGCTTGCATTTCCATATGGAAACAAGAGCTTGATTCTAATTCGCTTGGTTCCTCGTAAGCCTCATGATCACTGGCATCAGGGACATATCCAGCTTGCCTCATGTGCTTTGTAAGAAGTTTCAAGATTGAATAGATTTCCTTCTTCTGAGGATGCCTTTTGTCTTTCACCATAAAAACATGCACATTGCTCTGTATGTCAATCCAGCTACAACCAGGCTGTTTAACTACTCCGCGACGCCTCATCAGTTTTCTTACACTTACAGCATCACCCCATCTGCCAAGCTCAGAATACATATTTGCAAGAAGAACATATGGTCCAGAGCTTGTAGGGTCAATTTCAAAAATCTTCTCTGCCACATACTTCCCTAGAGTAATGTTGCGATGAACTTTACAAGCACTAAGCAAAGAGCTCCAGACAACAGCATCAGGCTGCTTAGGCATTGACTCTATCAAATCCTTTGCTTCCTCAAGGCAACCAGCTCGGCCTAGTAAATCGACCATACATGTATAATGGTCCTTCACTGGTAGCAAACCATGTTCCTTAGTCATTGAGAAAAAGTAACGCCGTCCCTCTTCAACAAGCCCTGCGTGGCTACAAGCACATAGAGTACCAATCATAGTAACATGGTCTGGTTTCTCTCCAGATTCCAGCATTTTCTGAAATAGTTCGAGGGCCTCCATTCCGTAGCCATTTTGTGCATACCCTATTATCATGGTGTTCCATGATACATGATCCTTTTCCACCATGTTTTCAAAAACCCGAAGTCCCTCTTCAACAGATCCACATTTCATATACATGTCTATGAGAGAATTTCCCACAAAAATATCAGGCTCTTCACCAGACTGGAACCTAAATCCATGCTTAACAACATGACTATGTGCCTGCCTGCCAAGCTCCAGATCAGCAAGATTTGCAGAGGCATTCAGCAGGTTCCCAAAGGTGTAGTGGGTCGGACAAACAGATTCCCTCTTTAGCATTCGAAAGAGTCCCAGTGCCTCTTCATTCTCCCCATTCTGTGTGTATCCCGCAATAAGTGCATTCCAAGAAACTATATCCTTCTGCTTTATTGTAGCAAACATTGATCTTGCGGCTTTCACACTTGCTGACTTTGCATACCCACTGACCATGGTGGTTTCAGACACCGCATTCCTAACAGGCATCCTATCAAAAACACATCTCGCTTCATTAACTCTACCACATTTTGCATACATATCAACCAATGCATTGCCCAAGATAAGATCATTCCTAAATTTATCAGATTTCACCACACGGGCATGAATTTGCACACCCTCTTTGAATGCCGCCAAAGTTGCACAAGCACTGACGACGCTAGCCAGCGTAACCTCATCTGGTTTGAACCCAAGCTCTGTCATCCTTCCAAAAGCTTCCAGAGCTTCAATTGCAGGACCGTTTTGTTCATAACAAGTAATCAAGCAGTTCCAGGAAACAACATTCTTCTCCTCCATCCCGTCAAAAACCCTTCGGGCGCAACCCACTAAACCACATTTTGAATAAAAATCAATAAGACCAGACCCCATAAAAACATCCAAGGAGTACTTCGATTTTGATATCAAACCATGAATTTGAGCACCCAATTTCAAGTCCTTTAACCTCGAACATGCACTAAGACCACTACCAAAGGAATAATCATTCAGCACAAAATCATCCCTATGCATCCTAACAAACCAATCCAAAGCTTCTTCAAACCGATCATGTTGCGCAAACCCAGCAATCATCGAATTCCACGAGCACTGATCCTTCTCAGGCATTAATGAAAACAACCATGCACTCTCATCAACAAAACCCCATCTCATTAAAGTACTAATAATCGAATTATAACTAAAAACATTTCTCTCAGACATTCTATCAAACACTTTGCGTGCATAATCCAAATAACCACATTTTCCATAAACATCAATAAGCCTATTCTGTATAAAAACTTCTTCGCAAAATGGGGTTTGGATAAGACGTCCATGTACGCTACGAGCATCCCTAGAGGACCTGAGTTTGACGCATAAATCCAAGAGTTTTGCAAATGGTGACGAGTCAGTGAAAAAGATGCCGCCACCACCAGCACTGCCAATGATTTGCTTGACCAACCCATGTCTTGCCATTCCATTATCACCATAGATGAAGTCGATTCATGGGTTATTGGTTTCTCAATTGGCTGTTGTATTTTTTATGGCAAAGATTTTTGAATTTTTGTTGGGTTTCAAATTTCGGCTCCACTCCAGGGTTTTCAAGATGGTTACAACTTACAAGGTCAAAGAAGTAGTGACATTGGACCAAACAGAAGACTTGGGCCCATAGCATCTCCATTTGAACCTGAGTACTGGCCAGCCCAAATAAATAGTTTTAGTAAGATTTAAGTTGGGTTTACAAGTTGAATGAGTCATTATTGTAGCAGGTAAAATCTCAGTAATATTATTAGGAAAGTTTTGACATATTTTTCTATATTTTTGTGTGAGGAATGGAAATATTTGATATTATAATTGTAATTGAATTTTTTTATTTCATATATACTCGTATTATTGTTGATCTTTAGTGTCATACATTCATGTTTTTATATTTTTTAATGATAAAAATAAAATGTAAAATAAACTAATAATATGATTGGTCGAGAATAAACTTTAAAGATGTTTTATATGAAGAAAACATTAACAAGCATGATGGAATTCATGACTAAATCAATTAGAAAGTCTAAGAAGAAAGCAAAGTGAAGACTTGGAATAAATGTTTATTTTAGTGCTTGAATATAAATCTTTATATCTTACTTGATAGCACAATTAAAATGATTTTACACACTTCACTCTGCATACATTGAAAGACTGATAATAAAATTTAAATAGACGGTTCTAAGATTTTATCTAAGTTAATATGATAAACCAAGAATACTGCATAAACCGGTCGATCATTTGGTGTTACCAAATAAACTGGTCGACTAATTATTCATCAGTGATGAACACCTAAGAATTTTGTAGGAACAGGTCGACTAATTTGCTTGATCAATCTGAACCGGTCTACTGTTTTAGCTGTTAGAGCAATAATACCGGCTATAAACGACTAGTTTTTTTTAGAAATATATGTGTAGCTTGTATAATTGCAGAATTAAGTACAAAATCCGAACATGTATCATATACAAGTTATTCTAAGAGCAAAACAACTATAAAACCATCGATCATTAATCATACTCTAATTTGTGCTATTAAATCTTCATATTCTAACATAAAAGTATTCAATCACATTTTCACTATACTTAAACACCTTTAAATCCTATAAATGTTATCTAGTGAGTTATAGAGATATTAGAACTTCAATTGTATTATCCACTTTAATAAGAGAGTTTGTTTAAAAACAAAATCATTCTTGTAAACCTTTGAGAGTTAGATAAAAACTCTTAGAATTGGTGAAGGAATTTCACCACACGAAAAATCTTGAAGATGACATATCTTCAAGTGGAAAAAGTCTTGAAGAAGTTTCTTCAAGTGGTGTAAAAAGCTTGGTATGGATTCATCAAATGGATATTGCACTCTTAAACTTGGACTAGTGAAAGAATACAATATTCAAGTACGGTTTGGTACTTGAGGTGTGGATGTAGGCTTGTCAAACCATGTTAAAAACGAGTTTGCAAATTCTCTCAATTGTCTCTTTACTTTAAGTACTTTAATTATATTGTTGGTTATTGTATTTATTAAGAGTAATTTGCATTAATTGTCGAAATTAGCAATATACTTAATTCACCCCCTTTTAGGTGTTAAGTTACCTTATTCCTTGAACAACATTAATGTATGACTATTTGTATATATCATGTCAATTATAAGCCTAAATCCTTCTACAAAAATGAATTCTTATTAAGAATTAATATAGAATATAACTATCATTATGATTTTTAAATTAGAAAAAATCTCATAAAATCTTAACAATTACTATTAATAAAAATAATTATATAAAAAATTATACGATACGTGTCCTTGTCAATATAAAGTTACTTGAAGATCATGATCTAAGTGATGTATACAAGTTGGATGAGTCTTTATTGTAATTGGTAAAATCTCTAGTAATATTATTAGGAAACTTTTGACATATTTTCTATATTTTTGTGTGGGAAATGAAAATATTTGATATTATAACTGTAATTATTATTTTTCTTAATTATATATATTTGTATTAGTGTGTGACTATTTGTATATATCATACTAGTTATAGACCTAAATCCTTATAGAAAAATGAATTCTTATTAAGAATTATATAAAATCCAACCAGCACTAGGATTCTAAAATTTTTTTAAAAAATCTTATAAAAATATTAACAATTGCTATTAATAAAAATAATTATATAAAAAATTATTTGACATGTGTCCTTGTTAATATGAAATAACTAAAGGATCAAGATCTAAGTTGGGTATCCAGGTTGGATGAGTTCCTATTATAGTAGGTAAAATCTCTTGTAATATTATTAGAAATATTTTGATATATTTTCTATATTTTTTGTGTGGAAAACGAAAATATTTAATATTATAATTATAATTACTTTTTCCTTTCATATATTTTTGTATTAGTGTGTGACTGCATGTTTGTATATATTGTATTAGTTAAACACCTAAATCCTTCTAGAAAAATAAATTTTTATTAAGAATTAATATAGAATCCAACTAGTATTAGAATTTTTAAATTAAAAAAAAATCTTAAAAAATCTTAACAATTGTTATTAATAAAAATAATTGCATAAAAAATTATGCCATACATGTAATTGTTAATATGAAGTAATCAGAAGATGATGAGGTATTCAAATTGGATGAGTCCTTATGGTAGGAGGTAAAATCTCTTGTAATATATAGTATTAGGAAAATTTCGATATGCTTGCTATATATTTTTGTGTGAGAAATGGAAATAATTGATATTATAACTGTAATTAAATTTTCTTTCCGTACGTATATCTTTGTACTGGTGTTTTCCTGTTTGTGTATATATATATATATATATATGAACCATAAAAAGTTAAATTAAACAATATACTGTTCTTTTCCCCTCCTGATTAACAAACAAGATGAATGCAATCATCGCCACCATAGCTACACTGTTGAGTCTAATATTTCAACAATGCTATATTGCTCGAGCAAAGGGACCAGTCACCTACATTGTTGGAGATGATTTGGGCTGGACTCTGGATGGTTACCCGGAGTCGTGGACTGGAGGGAAGAAATTTTATGCTGGAGACATATTAGGTATGTCAGCCACAATGGGTCAAAAGGGGGCAATTGCCCCCTTATTTTTTTTATTAAAATATTAATATATTAGTGGGTGTGAAATGTGAATTGTTGCTCTGAAAGTTTTAATCTTTTAT
>Ga0307517_10011725_pt1 | contig 12120 bp, 4 predicted proteins | sample 23_EM_MG_FD_194515 | JGI IMG/M metagenome (GOLD analysis project Ga0307517, IMG submission 194515) | Populus trichocarpa ectomycorrhiza microbial communities from riparian zone in the Pacific Northwest, United States - 23_EM | ecosystem: Host-associated > Plants > Roots > Unclassified | place... | reverse complement strand
GGCAAGCTCTTTGAGTTTTGTAGCACATCTAAGTATGACCCTTTTTCCTTTTCCTTCTCACCTCCATCTTCAATGCATTCTTCCTTTTCGTTTTTGATTCATTATATGTTGGATCCGTTTATATATTAGCTATCTTGATTTTTTCATGGACTTGATATTTCGTGTGATTCTTGTCCCACAAAGCAAGCTTCTTTACATCTTTCTCTATCTAACAAATTTTCAGCGTTTACTTTTTCTGGGGCCTATTAGAATGGTCACTTTTTAATTTTGATGGTAACTTCGGTTAAGAACTTGGTGAAGTGTGTTAGTTTGTGAAATTTTCTTGTTGTTTTCATTAACTCTTTGTTTACTTTTGTTGTAATCCTTGTGATGCTCAAATCAATTATATTTATGTTTGATCTGCTCTGTGCAATAGTTTCTTCATGGGATCTGAATCAAATTTGAAGTCTTTTTGTTGTTCATCATTGAAATCTTGATGTTTGCTTCTGGGTGAGCTATAGAGTACCTACTGATTAAGTATTTATTTGAAAAAAGACTCATTAGTAGCACAAAATTCTTCTTGGTGTTGTTGTTTTTTTTTCCTCTCAAGAAGCTTGAAATTCCTTGATAAAAAACTTCGTTACTGATTCTGTTCTCTCTTTCCCCCAAGTTGAAAAAAAAAAACAAAGAACAAAAGAAATTGATATATCCAGCAGTTGGCAGTTCTTCTGAGTTTGGTTTTTTACCTTTTTTTTTGTGAGAAAAAGTTTGGATTGAAAAATGCTAATAAATGAAGTTGAGTAGATTATCCTGGGAACCTGTTCTTACCCATGAGACAATTCGGATTCGTTTGAGAGAGCTGCGAGCTGTGAAAAGCCCTATAATTACTTGGCCATATTCAACTGTTGTCTGCTAGGTATAAAAAGCACTTCTCCCTTGTTACATGGTTCTTACAGAAATCCACGTAGGCACTTGTTTCAATAAAGAAACTGTGGTTAATTATTAATTAAACTAAAAAACAAATGAATGATTGATTTGAGAAATGTTCGGGGGATTCGGGGACTTATAAAAACATAATTTTTTTGTTTTTATTTTTAAATTGATTTAATATGTTAATATTAAAAATAAAATTTTAAAAATTAAAAAATATTATTTTAATATATTAAAATAAAAACATTTTAAAAAATAAGACATTTTCTTTGCAGCATGAGTTTTGGGTATTTAAATATTTTTATTGGGATTAGTAATCAATTGATTTATCATTTGTTTTTGTCTGAAAAAAGAAAACTTTGGTTAAAATCATAATATTTCGAGGTTGGATTAATTTAGTGCCATTTATTAGCAATCCATTGTAGCTTCTTGAGTGTTTCAATCATTAATCTTGTAATCTTTGAGTGCAAACATGCATGTATGTGTTGCTGTTAATTAACTTCTCCTTGTATAGGCAAGAGAGGCTAGAGATAGACATTAAGAATGTAAAACTGACATTTGCTAGGGTTTTTGTCTTATAACTCCAGCTCTCTAGGCAAATAGATTTCAAACTTTCATAACTGACGATAGTTAATTAACATAACAGCAAACACAATTACCCTCTTCCCAATCAATCATAGAAGTTAATCGATATGTGAAATAAAAATGTAATCATCATCGATTGTAGTATGTTTGTTATTTGGCTTGATACATATGTAGAACTTGTACATCCACTCCAATGAAAACATCCTAAGACTTGGTGCATAAAATTTATATAAATTTCATGTATAAATTTTATAAATCAAAAATCAGAAACTAGTTACAATCAACTGGAACATGCTCAAATTTAGTGAAATGCTTCTACTAATCAATAATATTAAAAAAAACACACACTCCATCTCCACTATTGAGTATGAATCTTTCTTGTTGATTTAGAAGCTAATAGCCCTTCTAATTCCATAGTATTTATTGTAATTTTATTGCATTCTCAAGGATTAAGGGATCATTTGTTTTGAGGCACTACCTTCCAACCACTTTAGCTAGAGAGAATGGATTATAATGCTAAAACCAAGAGATTATCCAATTATTCAAGACATAAGCTTTGCCTCCAAGCTACTTTGGTTTTTTGGGGCATCATTATTGGTGTCATTTGTGGGAAAAGTGATCAAAAAGCTGTTAGTTTCTTTCTAATGACATTTCGAAGTCTTTACATAGCATACACCATGACACACTTGAGCTATAACGCTTGATGGATCTACTTATTACCACGAGCAATTTTGCTCATCTGAACTTCCAATAGCTCATCAACCAAGTGCAACCCATCACTTGAGCTGTGTTGGTTCCTCAGGGGCAAAATTAATTTTTATTACCTCAACAAATCCTGGCACTTGTGCCATCCCCACCCTTAGAAGGGATTGACCATGGGTCTCTCTAGTGCAATAGCACCACTTTCCAAAGAATGGATCAGAAGATTCCTTAAAGTCCAATAAATCATCTCAAGATATATTATCCTTGATAGGATATAAGTTTATTTTTAAATTAAAATAATTGTCTCTGAAATACACTTTCTACCTACAGATCTTCAATGGAAGCTTCTGAACTCTTGCACACTCTTCTTGGAAGGAGTTTTTCTTGGTGTAATTACACACTCTCTTTAAAAGGGGTTCTCTCTAGTGCTATTGCATAACATCTTTGTAAGGGGTTCTTCCTAGTGCAATTGCACACTCTCCTTGGAAAGGATTCTCCGTAGTATGGTTGTATAATCTCATTGGAAGCGGTTCTTTCTAATGCGATAGTTCCACCCTCCATGATAGCTTAAGATGGTCAACCTCAACAAAGCAACAAGACCCTCATCCTATGGCCAAATATATACCACTAAGGCTAACTAGAACCTAGAGAACTAACACAATTCTTTAAATAGGCTTTCGGACTTTATGCTATCTCTAGGGATGATCTCGAATCTCTCACTTTCAAGTTTGGCCTCTTTCTTTAGTGGGAGGCTCTCACGCCTTATAGCATGGGGCTTCATCTCTTAAAAATTTCCATAAATACTATAACTCTTCAAGAAACGGATTGACTTGGTATCCTTAGTGCAATAGCACCACCTTTGGGTTCCCCTCTGCTCCTTAGAAAAATTTCTAAGTATGGGTGTCAATATGGGAACATCCTTTCTTCCCTTTAAAATTTTTCTAAATATAGACGTCGATAAGAATTCATTCCCCCCCTCCCATCCTCTAAGAATATTTTCTAAATATAGGCTTACCCTACTTGGGTTTCTCCACCTATTAGAAAATTTTTCTAATGATGGATTCCTTTATGGTTTCACCTCACCCTCTTGAAAAATTTTCTATATATGGGTTCCTCCATAGTTTATCTCTACATACTTAGAAATTCTTTTTTCAAACATGAAGCATACCTCTACACATAGGCTCTTTGTTATATTAACCGCGGATTTAACCCGCTTTTCATATAAAAAATCAACAAACTCTTTGTACCAGTTGTTTTTACAAGTTCTTACATATAAATATCACAAATACTTGGAAAACTACTAATAAACCCAGATTTAAAAGCCCAAATAACCACCATAAAACCCAACCTCCCTTGGGCCTAGCTAAGAAAAAGACTCACGCTCCATTAGCCTCAGCCAGAAAAAGGGCTCACCTTCTTTAGGCACAATTACATTTTGGATCCTACTCTATTTATACCCATTAATTGTATAAAATTCCTCTAAGAACCTACTATATTTCCATTGATATTATTGTTGTGCAAGAGATAATGTGTAAAAGTCCATTAAGAGCTTACCATATTTTCATCCACATTAATACATATGTTAATGATATTTTTCCTCATTAATACATATGTCAATAATATTTCCCATCAACATTAATACATATGTCAGTAATATTTTCTTTTTTTAATACTACCAGGGCAATATTACACTTTAGCCCCCCCTCTCCATAAAAAAAACTCATGCGTTATAAATAGATCATTAATCCTTTAAACAAATCCATTCTCTATTGCATATTTATTTTTCGAGTATCTCTCTGTAATGTTATTGTATTTTCTCTTAAAAATCTACTTACTTAATCATCGTAGAGTCCTCAAGTTCACAAAAAAAGTTCAAAATCTCCATTTTCTAATGCATATTTATTTTCAAAGTATCTCTCTGTAATATTATTGCATTTTCTCTCAAAAAATTATTGACTTAATCATTAGATTGTTATCAAATTCACCAAAGATGACCTTTTGTAGGTATCAGACACCTGTATCTAACCACTTTTGCTAGGGAGAATGAATCAGATTGTTAGAACCAAAAAAATTAACTGATCATTATCCAAGATACAAACCTTACCCTCAAACTACTTTGAGTTTTTTTGCATATCATCACATCCCTTTTTAAAAAACTTGTTTTGATGAGTTTTTCCTCTAAAAAACTACTACACGACGACCACATATAAACATATTATCTTTATTTCTCAAAATGAAAACTAAAAATAATGACAAAATTCAAATGTAAGTACCGGTTAATAATGTTATAGATTAATAGGCAAAGATGAATAGCATTGTCTCAAAACAACTTGACATTATATTAAGAGACACTAAGAGCACATATATTTTTTAAATTTTTAAATTTTTTTTTTCAAAAAAATATTTTACAAAAAATTCTATCAACTTGAAATACTTTATAATTAATTTTTAAATTTAATTTATTTATTAAAAAATATTTCAACTTGTGAAGTTTCATAAAAAAAAATTATAAACAATAATCCACTCATCAATATCATCGAATCAACAACCACAACCACCACCACTCCACTCCATTACCGCCACTATCATCATCTACATCCATTGATTGTTACAATCAAATTAATACTTTATCATCATAATATATTATTATCATTTTATTGTTACCATCACTGCATACATGTTTTTCAAGTAAATTATTTTTCAACCATAAAAATTTTTTACGTATCCAAAACAAATGCCTTCGTAGAGATAATTACAATGAAATTAGTGCACCGGTCAAAAAAGAAAAGGAAAAAGAAGAGAGAGAAATAAACGATAGAAGTCGCTTTGTTTTCACGTTTAAAACATGGCCAAATTAATAATTGAATTGGAAAGACGTGGTTACGGAGTAGAACCAGAACTCTGAATGGGAGTTCGAGACATGATGTCTTAAATACCAAAATTGAGAATTATAAAGTTTTTATGGGAAATTTGAAAAAAAAAAAAAAAGGAAGTTCAAACTTAGTTGATTGTACTTTTTTAGAGCTTAAAGATCACATCGCAAGAGATGTGGAGGCTGTAAATGAAAAAAATAATAATCGTAAAGCAATCAAACTGTGTAACTTCAAAGTTGGGTTTCAGTATTGGTTTTGACTGGTTTACTGGTTATTGACCTAGTGTAACCAGTTTTGAATCAACTGAATCAGTTTTGAAATTGTTCGATGAGTACACTACGTTTAGAAATATTGAGGGAATCCACAATGTAACTTTAAATAAATATATGTTTTTTCAATTATATCCTTGCATAAATTATTATTTTTATACAAGATTACCATATTGAAAAATATGTTATATAAAATTACGTTCATAGGTTTGTCCCGAAATATTTATGCATATGAAAACCCGACATGCATCAATACCATACATGTAGGTTAAACCAGGCCTCTCTTCTCGTGGTAGATCGAGGGTTGGCATTTGTCACATTCATGGAACATATCATGGAGATGGAAAGAAAGAAATGTACATCTTGAGGTCAATATGAACATTCATTCATTTGTTCCACAGCGTAGAAGGGCATGGAGAAATTCTTGCACGATGATTGGATGGATAAAATATCACCAGATCTTATAATTTACTGTACCTCTCGATCTCTTGTAGGAAATTAATGAGCTAGGTCATAGAAAAAAAGGGGTTATGGCTTATTTCTAGTAGTATATATAGTTAAAGCCAAATTATATATTTATTCAAGATTTTAAAGAGGGCAAAATAACATACATGTGGTTTCCAGATCGATGCTGAAACAGGCCTTTTATTTTTTATACAAGGCTTCACTGCCATTGTTATGGTTAGATTACGAATGTTTGCTTAACAGTTACCACTTAACACCCTTTTGCGTAAGCTCCTGATTAATATAATGTTCTTGTTTTATGAAAAACAAGAACAAATTTCATTTTTGCATATCTGATTTTCCAATAATCAGACTGTGGTTTGGTTAGACTTATTTCATGCCTTTCCCTTTTACAGCATGCTCAAGACCCTGGAAAGGTATCAGAAGTGCAGCTATGGGGCAGAAGAAGTCAACAAACCAGCCAAGGAGCTCGAGGTAAGTTTAGTTGTATTCTTTTTACAGCAATGTAGATGACTACAGTGTAATGCAATTTTTAGATGAAGTATAGAGTATTCATTATTCTTTTCTCATAATCTTACAAAATTCGTTGAAACATTTCGATATTAAATGAGAGGTTTTAATTAGAATTTTGCTCTTTGACTACTTTGAACATACGGTCACACAAAATTAAATGCATCAGGTTGTGCTCTCATTATTTACATAGGTAAATTACAAAATTTAATGAACTCTAAAGTTAAAAAATTTTCTTAGCTATAAATACTCATCTATACAAATTGTATGATGTATTGAAAGAAATTAACAAAAACAAAAGTGAAGTATTTTCTCATTATTTTCAGGTGGGAATTTTATTGGCCAAAAGGTATATATGTAGAGCTTTAGGCTTTACCTTTTATAGAGAGAATGTACCACCCACACGAAGATTTATTTGGATTTTTGTATCAGAAACGAGTTAAAGAGAAAGTCTGTCTGTTGTTTCAGTTTTTTAAGGCTTTGCCAAATCGCATAGGCTTGAATGTTCTTTTGACTAGGAATCGAGGTGTTCGTTCCTTTTTTCCTGGTCTATTTTATTAATTATATATTAGTGTTTTATAGTTCTTATGGTTGTAAAAGGAAGGTTTCAACTGTAGGACCTCTTAGGAAGAATATCAGTTGAATTACTTTGGCTCAGTACTCCTTTATAATAGATGATAGTTGAGGAAACAAATCAATTTGAGGCATGTATATCTTGATTTCTTTTAAGGAGATTCAAGTCTTTTACAATTTAGAAAATCCTTCAAAAACTTAACGGATGGTGAAAGGTATATGCTGTTTTCTCATAACGGGCATAAATGAAAGAGACTGCTCATTCAATATAGAAAATGATTCGATTATATGGATGGTGAAAGGTTATGCTGTTTTCCCACAATACATAAAAAGGTTAGGTATATTAATTAAGAAAGGAAGAAGAATTACGATTAAGTGTTCATTATGCTCTACTTAATATCTGACTTCATGGGTGCTATGGTTTTCTAATTAACCAAGCCTGAGACATATCATGTTTTGTTCATTTATGAGATGACTTGCGTTAGAATTAATAACTTCAGTTATAATTCTTGGTTTGTAGTTTCATATGACTTGGGTTTATGATTGCAGAGCAGCTACAGGGAGTACCTGAAAGTGAAAGCAAAATTTGAGACCCTACAAAGAACTCAGAGGTAACCACAATAACAAGCATCCGGGAGATATTATTTAGCAACTTTTACTTTTTAAGTTATTTAGTTGCGCCATGCGCCTGGAGATGTGGTTAAAGCTGAAGTTTCTTGCCAAATTGTAGAAGTTTAGTGAACGCTGCCTTGTTATCAAATATATGCAGATTTCTTATCCTTGATAAATTTCCTTTTGTACTGCAGGAACCTTCTTGGAGAGGACCTCGGACCTCTGAATACAAAAGAGCTCGAGCAGCTCGAGCGTCATTTAGAGTCGTCATTGAAGCAAGTTCGGTCAACTAAGGTAATATAAATTTTTATTGTTATATTTTTCTTTCTATCATGCATCAAGGAAAAATCAACTTCATATTTCACATTAAGATGATTTTCTGGGTATCAATTACTAGCATTAATGTTCTATGATGTTAAAATTTCATGGACTACAAATCAAGACAAGGGTACTTGGAAGATAGACGCAACAAGGTGTTCTAGCGACAAAACTAATTCTTGTATTAGGATTTTTTTTTTCTTAATTCAGTTATTGTTGAGTTATAGCTTTCTTTTGCTATTTCTTTCCTATCGTTTCCTGGTTTTCCTTTACGGCCTTAAGATAGGCGTAAAATGGCTATCTTTCTTTCAGCCATTTGTTTGTGCCGCCTGTTCTAGCTGTATAGTAGTGGATTTGATGTTCCCGTCTTTGTTAGGAAAGATCAATGGTTCCTTGATTCTGTAGCTCCTGCTAGGACGGGCTGATAGAATCCTCCCATATAGTTCTGCAATTACAATCGGCTGTGAGTTTACTGTAGAAAATGATAGACTATGAGATTGTCTCTTGGCTTGGCTTTCATAGGCTAAGAGCCTGCTGGTCTTATCTTTTGAGAAAAGCATGGAGAGTTCATAGTGCTTTGTGTATCTTGTTTTTGCTGAAAAGAAAATACTAGTTCTTCTACATTGTGCTTGTTGATATTATTATCATTCCATGCCACTTTGCAGACCCAGTATATGCTCGACCAACTTGGTGATCTTCAAAATAAGGTATATGAAAGTGACAGTTAGTGTATAATTAGTGCAACTCACTCTATGTTACTTCCAATGCTAACTGAAAAGTATTTTGAGTACAGGAACATATGTTGCTGGAAGCAAACAGAGCTTTGACAATAAAGGTAATATTTCACCTTGTTTTATCCAAACTGATTTTATACTGTATGAGAGGCTAGACTTGTTGGTGGTGACTTGCTAGCCCCAGGTATATAGAAATTTGTTTTCTGCGAGGTTGTCATGAGTATTCTTAAATTTTCTTAAAGGCCCTGTATCTCTCATGCTAATCAGGATATTATAAAGAATCCATCTACAGAGACCCTTAGAACCAAACGCCTTACTGCTTCTCATGATTAAGAAATAGCATTGTTCATCATTTCATGAATGTTTTCAAAAGCTACAAGCATTTCTTCTTACATTCTAAAAGTGGGAAAAAGTAAAAAAAACCGTGTATAAGTTCAGGAGTTTCCTGTTTTTCTTTGTTCTCACTCTCCTTGTTTTCATTTTTTCCCTGTAGTAAAATGCTGGCTAGCATACTCCATTTTTTCCAATTTTGCAACAAATTCAATTCTATAGCACAATAAATTCTGTATAAGTTCTTTCTAAACATACTAATTTGCTGATATACTCATGTTTGTCAGCTAATGTGGTTTGCCTTCTGTTTTCTAATGTTCGGCAGCTGGATGAAATCAGTGCAAGAAATAACCTCCGACCATCATGGGAAGGTGATGATCAGCAAAGTATGTCCTATGGCCATCAGCATGCACAGTCTCAGGGGCTATTCCAGCATTTAGAATGCAATCCCACTTTGCAAATAGGGTAAACATTCAACATCTCAAGATATCTCAATTCCTTTCATCTGATGTGCACTCAGATCAACTAGACTAGGCCTGTGTCCAGAATATTGATTCATTAATTCGACAGCTATCCTAATCTCCTTTCTGTTTATTCATATTGTGAAAACAGCTATAACTCTGTTGGTTCAGACCAGATAACTGCAACACATGCCGCCCAGCAAGTTCATGGGTTCATTCCAGGGTGGATGCTTTGAAATTTGTGCTCTTGGTTGCTCATAAAGGGACACCTACTATGTAATTGCTTAATTACATCCAAGAGGCATGCAAGAAGTTCTGGAAGACTTAATTTGTTTCTCTATGATTATGAACTCCTTTTCTAACAATTTCATTCACTGAGCTGCTCTCCCTGTATGAGAATAGACAACGCATATGATGGTTCCTCATGGTCATTGCTTAAAGCATCTTAAAAGAGCAAACATTATTGAAATCTTGACATTTTCTTTTCCTTGACACAGACCCTTCCATGGCAGCTCTGGATTCACAGAAACCATCTTACACAAACGTATGAGACAAATCACTCACTTGTACATTTGATAGCCAGGAAAATTTTATCCGTGTGTTTAGCCTAAAGCACACATCATGAGTGAAACTTAAACCATCAAACTATAATTCCAATTGAGTTGTTAAAGGGCTCTTTCATATCGTTTTTTTCCTATTCTAAAAAACGATATGAAAGAGCACTATAAAAACTTAAATCTGATTCAGAACACCTTAGCTCACATAGGAACTGGGTCCCAACTCCCAACTCCCAACTCCCAAGTGTTGGGGTCTATCCCAGGCATGATCAAGTTTGAATCAGATGAAAGTTCTCAACTCCCAAACAGTCAGTACATGATAGACTAGGATTAGAATCATCCAAATAGAACGAAATTGTTTTAGTGATTAAATTATTTGCGGTGCCAATGCTTTTATTGTATATAAAACTAGGATTAGAATCATCCGAATAGAACGAAATTGTTGGATTTAAAAGAATTCAATATAAACATAATTACCCTGAAATTAATTTAATATATTATTATCTCAATATATATCTAAAAATATTTTAAAATAATATTTTAAAAAATTATTTTTAACATTAATCTATCAAATCAATCCGAAAATATTAAAAAATTTAAATTTAAAGAAAAAATAAATAAATTTTCGTGTAACGGGGACGGTGTCTTGGTGTCTTCAAGAGGACAATGACAGCAGCGACCTGCATTTACTACCATAAGAAACAACACGTGGGAGAGTAGCTGCCCCGCTTATTAATAGGCGGTTAAAAAAAGACAGGAAGAAGCAGGTGTAAAGCGTGTACGTTTAAACTTTAAACTGCATCCATCAGCCCATGTATATATACGAGATACGCTATACGTAGGACACGTTATCAAACCCCCCCACCCCCATATATATATATATATATATATATATTTACAAAATTCAAAATATCTATCTTTCTTGCAAATATCTATTTTAATTATAACAAAATTGATTTTGAAAAATTCCCTTGCGCATGGCATGGAAAAACTGCCAGTATATATATATATATATATAGGGAGAAATGAGCGCGTGTTAGTGCCGTAAAAAACAAGAGAGCAATTAGGTCAGCAAGGACAAGGACAAGGACAAGATTGTAGTGGTGAAGCCTATCACATCAAACGCTGGCGATAAAAATCTACCCGGGCCCCGACAGTTTTGTCCGTTGCATTCGTTAGTCCTCTTCTTCGTATTCTTCGGCAAAAACAACAAAATCAAGTCATTTCACCTTTTCGCACGTGGTCTGAACCACCGATTATGTGTCTGGCTTACGTTAAACCCCCTAATTAAGGTTGTTTTAAATAAAAAAAAAATTACTGATTTAATATTACCTTAGTGGATACGGTGTTATTAGTTCATTTAAATAAACGAAAGTTATATTAAAAATAAATTTTAAAGATAAAAATATTAATATTTTAATATATTTTCAAATAAAAAAAACAATCGTTATCACAATCCGGCACAAACATTAACTAAAACGAGATTCAATAATGTTGGCTATGAAAAAAGTAAAATATAAATAAAGATTTATTACAAATAAAAAGATATTTTTCCTGTAATGAATATAATAAAAATTACTTAAGTTTTATTTAATATTAATTAGTTGTAAATCAAATAATATTTTCTTTTATGATTTATATCTAGTTTACTCTAATTCTTTTGTTCGCACTAAGTTTTAATTTAAAAACTATTATGTTTGTTTTGATGTATTTCTCTTTAATTAAAAGAGATAGCCAGTTCTGTCCGTTGCATTCGTTAGTCCTCTATTTCTCTTGAATACATATACATCGTTTACCATATATTTTAATTTGTTAATTAATTGCATTTGATCAAATTAATGGAAGTTTCTAATGGAGGGCTTAAAGTACATTTAAGTGGTCGTAGAGTGTTCATAAAGAAGGTTTGATTTGATCAGAGTTTAATGATGATGTTTCTACTATCTTCAAAGAATTTAGACAGTACTGTTTGTTTCATTGCATTTCTAGCTCTTTTTTTTTAATTTAATTTAATTTTTTATATATGCAGACTGGACATAATCACATTAAAGCATTTCGAGAAGAAGAAGGGGCCATAGCAGATCAGATCATCTTCAAACTGAGAAATTGACTCAAGAGTGGTAGATATTAATTAGGCATCATATCAAATATATGTGAAAAGAGATAGCCAATTTGGTTGCAAAATCAGCATTTTTTTTCTATTTCTGTCTGGTTTTGCTTTTTTC
>Ga0307517_10011724_pt1 | contig 12120 bp, 7 predicted proteins | sample 23_EM_MG_FD_194515 | JGI IMG/M metagenome (GOLD analysis project Ga0307517, IMG submission 194515) | Populus trichocarpa ectomycorrhiza microbial communities from riparian zone in the Pacific Northwest, United States - 23_EM | ecosystem: Host-associated > Plants > Roots > Unclassified | place... | reverse complement strand
AAAGTGATTTTTTAAAAACTACTTTTACCAACCACAACCACAAAAGCCACCACTTTCCCAAACACACCCTTAACCAAACACATTAAACTACTTTTTGTTTAACCTCAATTTCAACCACAGTTTTAACCAAACATATATAAATACCAGACCAATCTAAATAAAAATTGATTTTTATAAAATAACTTTTTTCAAATCACAACTATAAAAACTACCACACTATCAAACATACTTTAAAGTTTGACATCTTGTCAGATCCACGTAGTACATAACCTAGTTTAAAAATGTTAGATCTGACATTTTATTAGATTCATATGCACTTGATTTTAACAAAAAAAAAACCTTCACACATTACTAAACCAAAAACCAAACCCACATTATTTAGATTTGATATATTATGTGAGGCTCATTAATAGCATGCCTGGGCGCTTTTTACAATGCACTTCTTAATCAAGGAATGGTGTATAAAAATTATTGATCCATCACCCTCCAACTCCACCGCACGCCACCTCCCACCAAAACCTCAAATTCGATTTGCATTGAGGTAGTGGGCAAATTATATGCACATTTTGCGCCTTTTAAATGCAAAAACCGTTATCAATGCCCCCATCCTCATCTTTCCATTCCATTCATTTTTTTACTCAAGTGATAGATAGATGTTGGAATGCAAATTCAGTCACCACAAAATGAAAAAAAAAAAATAATGTTTATGTTATTTTTTTAAGATTAATATACTTATGGATTTGATGTAAATTAATTTTAGTTTTTCTTTTTTTTTTACAACACGATTTAATCTTTTACATACTTTTTTAATGAAACATCCTGATTTTAGTTATTATTAGGTTTTCTAAACATGGTTTTACGATGATATTTTTTAATTCGTGTCATTTTTCATTCATTAAAATTAAATTCATTCCTGATTGTCGTCCAGGCCTTCATCAACATTTTATTTATTGCATCCAGGAAAAAATAATATTTTTTCTTAATTATTTTTAAAGGATTTAAACAAAAGATGCGGATGACGGATGTATTTAGAAGAATGATTGCGGTTATTTTTTAAAGTGTTTTTTATTTGAAAATACATCAAAATAATATTTTTTTTAAAAAAAATTATTTCTGACATGCATCAAAATTATCTGAAAACACTAAAAAGATATTAATTTAAAATAAAAAAATATTTTTTAAAATAAAAATATTTTAAAAATACAAAAGCAAACCGACAAAACAAATATAACACTTCCCCTTCATAAAGGTTTCTGTAGAGTTTGATAATTCAATGTATTATGTAAATGTTGCATGTTAAAGTTCAATATATATATATATATTCTGTGATTCAGATACTAGAATAAATATTTGACGAAGTTAAAAACCATCTCTGTCAAGATAAGATGGCAGATTAATTTTTTGTATTATCAATAGGATCTATTATAACAAGTCATACACTCAAATTCAGGATAGCTATTAGAAATTTTTGTGAAAGATTGGATTTGTTATCTCATATTTGCTTTTCGTGAAAAAATACCAATTAAAGAGGAGGAAAATAATTTTTGATTGTTTTTATTATCATGTTCTTTTAATTTCAATAAATTATTGTTTTTTGTTTTTATTTTACTTGTAGTGATTTAGAAAAAGATATGACCTACATATGATTGGGAATTGGATGATTTTTAAATTTGAAAATTAACCGATGCATTTATAAAAGTATAGATACTCAAATAAAAATACATACACCCAGATATAATAAAAATAAAACTTGGACCATGAATCCTCCACAACTCCCTTCCCTGTCAGCAAAACAATCTCCCTCATTAAAAAGAACACGGCGAGGCTTGTTCGAAAGATGACCACAGCATTCTACTCTACACTGATATTTTCTTCGAGGATACATCAGAAATTGCTGTCCGCCTCTGATTTCTGTCGGGAATTGATACTTTCACAGCTGCTTTTATGGGTCTTAGATACCGTGAAATAGACTGGCAGTGTCATCTGCGCTGCTGGATCAGAATATTGTGTCTCTCCCTGCCTTCTACTTTCCGGTCTCCACCTCAAGTATAGTATCTCGCCGGTCCCTGTACCAAAAAGTGAGCATCGATTTGGTTTGCTTTTTTATTTAAAAAATCGAATTAGTTCATGGGTTTTTTAATTAGGTTTTTTTAACAGGTTTTGATGTAATGAACCAGACTCTTTTTGGATTATTTTGATTTTTTAATTTATAAAATTTAATTTGGTTTTTTTATTTATGAAATCAGAAATTAAAATCAAATTGAATTGAATTTTTTAGATTTTCTTGCCATTTCTCTCAATTTAATATCTTAAGTAAGTTTTTTTCACATTCTACGTCAATTTTATTTGACTATTAGCACACCATTTGTTTTTACATTTAAAACTATATTTATATAGAAAAAAAATTAAGTTAATATATTTTTTAATATTTTTAAATAATATTAATATATTTTAAAAAATAACTGGAAGTAGGTAAACTCAACTCATTTAAAAGATAAAATGTTTATTTTTAGAAAATAGTTTGGAGTAGGGTAGTAATTATTTTTTTAAAATATTTTTTATTTTAAAATATATTAAAATAATATTTTTATTTTATTTTTTTAAAATTATTTTTATATTAGTACATTAAAATGATGTGAAAACATCAAAAATATATTAATTTAAAAAAATTAAATAAATGTTTTTTAAAATATTATAAAAATACTTTTTAACATGGTAACAAACACAGCCCGGAAGAGACATGCCATCATTACTTTACATTTCGTCTTTTTTTTTCTTGACAAAGACGCTTCACCTACCACCTCCACCACACGCCATATCCCACCACAACCAAACGCCATGTCCCACCAAAACCACAATTCAATGAATATGAAGTGGTCTTTTTTAAAGTTATTTTTTTAAAATATATTAAAATAATTTTATAAAAAATATTTTTAATATTAATATATTAAAATAATTAAAAATTTTCAAAATTTCACACCCTTGTTCGGAGCACAATACCATACAGGAGTATATGCACATTTTTTGATCTTTTAGATGCGAAACCATTATCAATTCCCCCGTCTCCATGTTTCTATTGCATTGAATTTTTTACACGAGTGAAGATGCATGTTGGGATGCAAATTTATTCACCACAAAATGGAAAAATAATGTCTCTGTTATTTTTTTAAAGATTAATATTTATTTATGGATTTGATATGGATTAATTTTAATTTAAAACAACATTATCCAGAAAAACAATCAAGATATGTTTAAATATATTTTAGGAGTATATGAGAATGCGATAATAATTGTTTTTTTAAATTTTTTTTACTTGAAAATACATCTAAATAATATATTTTTATTTTTTAAAAATTATTTTTGATATCATCACATCAAAATGATTTGAAATATAAAAAATTTAATTTTAAAAAATTTCAAAAAATCATAAAACATGAGTTGCAACACAACCCCATAAATCCCTTTGCCCCGCAAAACAATGACTTCATTTTCTTTCTTTCTAGAAAATTCAGACAAACCCAATTATGAGGTTATTAAAATCAATTCAATCTGAAAAGATTAATTTAGAAAATTATCGATTCAAAATTTAATTTGGGTCAAGTATAAGCTAAATTAAAAAAATATATTAATCCATTGAAGGTTTGTATTTGCTTTATAATATGCTTTTCAATTGAAAAAAAAATCAAAATAATGTTTTTTAGATGTTTTTCATGTGCATATGTAAAAAAACAAGTGAAAAGAATTATTTTAATATATTTTTAATTAAAAAATATTTTTTAAAAATACCGTACACCACAACTCTAAAGTCTAAATACACATTTAACTAGGCTGGTTAAATATTTTTCTTAAATGTTTTTTTAAAATATATTTGCTTTGAAAAATATTAAATTAATATTTTTTAGTGTTATTTAATAATTTTAATGTGTTAATATTAAAAATAAAGAATATAAAAATTTTTATTTTAAAATATTTTCATTTTAAAAAAACTTTTAAAACTCACTTTTCCCACTCAATCATATCAACAACGAGAAAATTTAATAAAAAAACTATTTTAATAAAAAATATTATTCAACGACTTCGAGCGGCCAACTACCCTACCAAAAACCCAACAACCGGACCCCCTTAATTTTCGTCTCTTCTACGTCTACGTCAAAAGTCCCCAATTCCAAAAACCTTTTTTTTTTTTTTTCTTAAATCTTTATCTCCTCTTCTAATCATGGAAACCTCCTCCCCCTCCCCTCCCCCTCCTCCTTCTGCATCACAACACGGCGGCGACATGGAAATCCAACACCCTCCGATCACCGCCGATTGGGACTGGAGCGATCTCCTGGACTTCGCCGTAGACGATCAAATCCCTCTCTCTTTCGATACTCTTGGTGACCTCACCCAAACTATTGACAATCCAACACCAGAAATCGAGTCTCAACAGGTTCAGCTTCCTGTTCCTGATCGGGTAAGGAAGCGAGACCCGAGGTTGACTTGCTCCAATTTTCTAGCGGGTATAGTACCGTGTGCGTGTCCGGAGGTGGATGAATTATTACGAGAGGAAGAGGCTACTTTGCCTGGAAAGAAACGGGTTAGAGTTGCTCGCGCCGGGTCGAGTATTGCTAGGTGTCAAGTACCCGGTTGTGAAACGGATATTAGTGAACTCAAAGGGTATCATAGAAGACACAAGGTTTGTCTACGGTGTGCTACTGCTACTGCTGTTGTACTTGACGAGCAAACTAAAAGATACTGTCAACAGTGTGGCAAGTTAGTATTTTTTGCAAAAAATTCTGTGCTTTATTAATAAAATCGACGTTTTATCGTACGATTATTGATGCACATTTTAATCTGGCAGGTTTCATGTGTTATCGGATTTTGATGAAGGGAAAAGGAGCTGTAGAAGGAAATTAGAGAGGCATAATAATAGAAGGAGAAGGAAGCCAGCTGATTCTAGTAAGGCGAGTGCAGGTGATAAGGAAGTTCAAGGGGATTTGCTAACTGAAGATACTACTACTTGTGATGCTGAAGCTGAGAAAGGTTTTTCTCTTATATATAGTTTTTTCTCTCTGCCCGTGTGTGTCTGTTTGTTACTCGCGTGTAAAGGTCTTCTTGTTTGAATTTTATTCGTTGATCATTTGCTTATTGATGGCTGACTTTAGTTTGCTCTGGATACTGGACCTGGACATGGAAATAGGATCCCGTTACCTATTTTGATAGGGTTCTTATTCTAATTCTATTTGAAATTAAATGCGCCAGTAGTAGGATCATAATATTAACATAGGAAGGGAGTAATTTCCTACTTTTATACCACAGTATCCCAGCAAAAGATTTCTGGTCAAGGAATTGGAAAGAGATTTGTGTTCCATTTCCAATTTCTAAGTGAACCAAGAAGCCTAATGTATTTATTCTATGCGGTGCAGATGGTTGCTCCAGTGGTCAGATGGCGGAGAAAGAAGGGTTGGTTGAGTCTGAAGATGGACATGTTTCCACCATGAACTCCGATCCTAATTCTCAAAATGTTACTAGTGATAGTGGAGTATCTTTCACGGCTTTTGGGGACATGCTAATGGATGGGGGGAAAGATGATTCCAAATTTTTGTTTTCTCCTTCGCATTGTGACAATAAGAGTGATTACGCATCCATGGTTGGTCTCTATTATTGTGTGGATTCTATGTTTTGCATGCTTGATTTTGTTCATTTCTTTTTCTCTTTATTATTATTATTATTTCATTTTTAAAATTTGTGGAGTTACTGATTTGGAATTTTTCTTGTAGTGTCCGACAGGTCGGATCTCATTCAAGCTTTATGACTGGAATCCGGCAGAATTCCCTAGAAGGCTTCGACACCAAGTATTTTAAAGAATTACTATTACAGTTTAGTATTTGAATGAGAAATAATTTATATGCAGTCAAGGGTATCAGGAATCAGTTGACAGGTGTAACTGTCTTTACAGATATTCCAATGGTTGGCCAATATGCCAGTTGAGTTGGAAGGATATATTCGGCCAGGATGTACAATCCTGACTGCATTTATAGCGATGCCAACATTTATGTGGGTGAAGGTAATATGCTAGATGTTTTCTACAAAAATCTCTTTGAAGGTTTAGATGAATCTAGAGTTTTTGAAGAAATGCTATCTACAACAATGCATATGCATGCTCTGTGTTATATGTAGATCTACACATAGTAATGTTTGATTGCTCCACTTAATTTTAGGTTTCATTTGAAGCATCTTTAATTAGTGAATCAACAAAACTACAGGGTTCTCTATTAGTTATTTGGATTTCTGTGCATGCACAAATGTCTAAGCAGATATATACGGTGATACCCATATTCTCAAGGCTGAGAGTCTGAGAGCACTCATTTACTTTCATACCCATATATGTTGAAATTTCCGAGAAGGCTGGTGTCTACAGTTTCTAATTTATGCACATTCCCAATGAGCACAAGCAATCACAAAATTTCTCACTGTTGATCATTCACAAATGCATTTACCTCTCCTCTGTTTTCTCCTTTCTTGTTCCTCTCAAATCTGAAGTTTTCTTTTCCCAAGCATGGTTGTCAATTTTCATCAGGAATAACTTGCGCTCCACACAACTTTGAATTTTGAATTTATCCTTGCCCATAGCTTATGGGAAGCTTGATATTACCATTCACAGTGTAATGTGTTGATATTCATCCTATTCTACTTTTAAGAATTTAATTGGTCTTGCATGTAATAACTAATATTTTTTCATCTGCTTTAACAAAATGGTTGTTGTTGATGCTTAATTGCAGAAACCATTAATACCATTAATACCATCAAGTAAATAGTTTATTTTTAAATTTCTAGACTGTCATAAATATTGCTCTCTTAATCTCCATTTTTTTTTTCTTTTTCACTAACAGTTTTCTAATTTTATTAGATTGTACTCAATATTTGAACTTATACATTTACCTGTATGAAGCAGTTAGTTGAAGATCCTGTGTCTTATTTGAACGACCTTCTTGGTAGTGGAAAAATGTTGTCTAAAAAGGGCCGTATGCGTGTTTATGTGAATAACATGATCTTCAATGTCACAAAAGGTATGATAATTGTTTCATTCTTAATGTTTGTATATTACATGAGTGTATTGTTCCTAAAGGATGCAAGAACAAAACTAATTCAAACAACCAACCATAATGAACTGAAAGTCCGCTCTTAAATAGCCCTGTTCTTTATTCCTTTTCAATCATTTGTTCATTCCATTTGTTTAATTACTGAACATTCTATTGGCCTAGATGGAAATTCCGTGATGAAAGTCAATGTGGAAGGACATGCCCCAAGGCTTCACTATGTTCACCCTACATGTTTTGAGGTTGGAAAGCCCATAGAGTTTGTTGTTTGTGGAAGTAATTTGTTGCAGCCCAAATTTCAGTAAGGACTTTTTTATGCAATTAATCCATTTTTTTAGCATTTACTAGTACCATTTTGCCAGAAGAAGGGTTTTTTTTTTTTTCATTTTTTATTATCAATACATTGAAAGATTTTAACCAAATGGGGCTCTTCAAGGGATTATATGCAATGTGTTATAATAATTCATTTCATTTTGAATTGACCCCTTAGTGTGTTTCGTACTTATATGTGATTGCTGCTTATCAGTCTCATTTTTAGTTTGTTGGAAAAGTTGCATTGAGGCTGGATTCATTGTTTATGAGCTCTCATAGTTCCTCATGCTTGATCATATCAACCCCAACTTCCTCAATTAGTGGATAACAAGTCAGATCTCCATTAGCATGGTAGAGAATCTTCTGGTTATGATCTATTTTCCTTATAAATAATAATTGATTTGTTGTCTTAAGGATGAAATCAGCTTCCTGATGTGAACAACCTTAACTCAATAAATGCTGATTTTGTTTCACAAGGAAACCAGGAAGAAGTTCTTATCACTTGCTGCATCCCTGGTGCATGCAGATGATGCTGTCAGAACTGAAAAAAAGAAGAAAAAAAGTTGCAACAATTTCTCTGGCTTCAAACTATTTACTGATGTGGTGGAGCTCTTTTTACTGGATGCACTATTATTTCCATTAATAGTTCCCGACAACTGCATTTCGTTTTCTTTGCAGTTAATGGATGAATGTCTTCTATTAGTTTTTGAATTTCTTGTTTCACTTTGCTGGAAATTCATTATCATATATCAGGCTTCGGTATTTGTATTTCTCTGCGTGATAATAATAGCCTTGCTGCTCAGCTCCAAGCCAAAAACATACAAGTTGCATACTGGAGTTCCCTTGAGCATCTCTACAAGTATTAAGTAGAATAACTGAATGTCTGTAAGATGATATCAACCTGCTAACCATAGTGGGAAAATAAACCATTTGTCAACCAAATAATTGATATTAGATATTTCTGTTTTTGGTGTATCATCACCCTTCGATATCTTAATATACCAGTGTCAAGTGTGCCTGAATCTAATGCAGTTCAAATCATAAGGTGAAGGATATCTGTTTTTAAACTCTTTGGTGTTGTCTATTTTAACTTTGTATTTATTACCTTAAACTTGCTATGAATCTAAAGAACTGCATCTTTCATTCCTTTTCTTTTGCATGCTAATATATGTTGTGAAATTTTTTTTCTGCCCAGTTCTATATTTTCTGCCCCTACAAAAATGATTTTGATGGCAGGTTTCTGGTATCTTTTGCTGGGAAGTATCTTGCGCATGATTATTGTGTTGCTTTACCACAAACTCATACCAAAGGAGGTCCAGGTCTTCACCATCAGTTGTACAAAATACTTACACATTGTAACGAACCTAATCTTTTAGGTCCTGCATTTATTGAGGTATGTATCATGCTTTATTTGGGTGTTTCGCTGTCTATTGCTTCGGAGCATCTGGCTATGTTTGTGAAGTTTTGCAGGACTTTCCATTTTGCATTTCTCTTGATATAATGATTTTTTATTTGCTGACATATTCAAAATGAACAAGGGGATTGTATCTTTTTCCTGTGTTGTTTTTTGATAGTTTCTTTTGTGGTTTATGCCCTCTGTTTTTCTTTTCTGGAATCAAAATCATTTTGTTCTGAGATTCCAAAATACCACCTGGAGGCTGAGGTGTGAACTGATAATATGGTTGTCATGCAGTTCCAAATTTCAGACTGACTTTAAATTTTTAAAACCAAAGTGGTTTATGTTCTCGGTAAATATATAATTTCTAATGGCCCTTTGTTGAGGTCTGATGTGGCATTTTATCCAGTTTGGTAAGGGCAATAAATTCGAATTTATATCTTTATGAGTAATTGTTAAAAAAAATACTGGATTCCAAAGATGAATATGAGGGATGCTGGTTTAACTACTTGTACCCATGAATTCTTAAATTCACCACCAAAATCATTCTATGTTCATGGAACCTCTCTACAGCTATTTTAAATGGTTCTTGTTTTGCACGAGGTTGGTGATGAGGGTTGTTCTGGTATTGGGACTAGGTTGCTGCATCATGTTATCTTGTGCAATCACTTGCTATTGGTAGCATCACTGGTGCTTAGTATTATTGACTTCCTGAGCCTGAAACTAGGTGTAGCTGATTTTGTTTAAAAAGTATATTTCTAGTTATAGAGGTCAATATGAGTATTTTGGAAAATGGTTTTTAACTATAAATGTGTTTTGCAGGTCGAGAATGAGAGTGGCTTGTCAAACTATATCCCTATACTTATTGGGGACACGGAAATTTGTTCTGAAATGAAAATAATTCAGCAGAGATTTGATGCATCTCATTCATTGATTATTGGCTCAGAGTGTGAGGTTTCTACAATGAGACAAACAGCGTTGTCAGAGTTTATTATGGACATTGCTTGGTTACTGAAGGAGCCTTCAGCAGAAAATTCTCAACAAATGATGACTTCTTTCCAGATTCAAAGAATCAATTCTTTGTTGAATTTCTTGTTACACCATGAATCAATCATCATTTTGGATAAAATTTTAAAAAACCTGAAGATCATGATGGACAAAAAGGAGGCCAATGGTATGGTTAATGGCACTAGTGACACTAACATGAGGCTATTGCAGAGTTACATGGATTATGCAAGCAATATTCGTCATGAAAAACTCCAGAGAAGTGAAGTTTTGAAGCATCACTTGGAATTTTCTGGAAAGGAGAATAATTGCATTTCAGGAAGCTGCTGTGGAAACAACAAGGAATCAGTTGCTCTCTCCACTGAGGTAAGAATGTCAATGTTGATCACTTCAAGTTTTTAGCAATGTGTTTGGTTTTGTCATTAAGGATTGAAAGTTATGGATTTTTACATGAATTTACTATTCCATTAACCTTTATTGTTTACTGTTGTTGGCTTTTTGGTTAGTAACTTGATATATTGAATTTAAGAAACAAACTGGTAAAATTGTATGCACACAGAGCAAGCGGCAAAAGAAACTTTGGTTAATATCTGAGTGTTGACTCTTCCAGTTTCTGGAAAATGCATCAGATCACTATGATTCATTCTCTTAAAAGTTCATTGCAGTGATTTTTCCTTGGCAACTTGGAATCTCTTTTTTTATATTGGAAATCAACTTGTTTTGAATAGTTTGGCAATGGTGTCTTGTTTGGCCCTGATTTTCAGCCTACATTCTCGATAAGTGTCCTTATGGTTGCATCGACAAGAAGCATCCAGAGCTGCTTAAAACATGCTTTTGATCTGCTTACGTACCAAAAATTTTAAATTTTCAACTGGTTTGAGAAAAATATCAAGGAGATGTTTTTGCCATAAGCAGATGCATCTGCAACCCATGAAATTTTGAGGTTTTCTTCTTTTTCTTTTTATATTTTTTAAAATTTGTCATCGTTTTACTTTCTTCTAGCTGAATTAACAGCAGCATGCAGCTGTATATTACTGTTCAATGCAGTGCTGTATCTACCTGCCATATTTTGGAAACTTTTGAATAGGGAGATCTTTGTCTCACCTTGTTTGACTGTGCAGTGCTTTATTGATGCCTTTTATGTTCCTTGAAGGATCATATGAGTTTTCTTTATTTGCAGAACTTGGAGCAAAGACCAAATGGTGTATTGGGAGTAATGGGAAACTCCAATTTTACTGTTCGAAGCGATGAGTTTCCACTTTTGACTAAAGATGTCGTCATGAGGATGAACCTCGTAAATGAAAGGCCCAAGAAATCATGTGGTCTCGTTTTCTCTAACAGAGTCTTGAAGTATCGTCCTTCATTTTATGTAATTGCTCTTATTGCTGTTTGTTTTGGAGTATGCGCCATTGTTCTGCACCCTCATAAGGTTAGCAAACTCGCAGTATCTATACGCAGGTGCCTGACAGAAAGATTTTAGATAAATAAATCCAGACTAAAATGCCATCTCTTGATCACTGGCTCTGTACATCCCCTTTACAATGTTAGATTAAATTGACCCCCCTGAAGCTTAAGGATGGGGTCTGATTCCTGACTTTGGAGTGTCCAAACTGCTATTTCTCCATACTGCCTTGATCTTGTCCTCGTAGGAGTATCAAGATAGAACCGCGGCATTCCCAAGAGTTGGAGATATCTGCTGCTTTTTTCCAGTTGGATGAGAATTCTTTGTAGGCAATGTCTAATATTCTTGCAACTTTTGTTTCCTCCTTGTACTGACAACAGCTTTCACCCCCAAGTTCGTGTATTATCTTTTTTGGCAATGATAATGATGGAATAAATTGCTAGGGAGATCTCTTTTTTTCTTCCTTTGCTACCGAAGTGAAGGTGTGATCACATTAGAATGGCTCTGAAATATAGCTCCTGAGTACCTTTTTGTTTTTGGGTTTTTTTTTTTTTTGTGATTAACGTAAGTATTCAAACCAGCTTGAGAATATCTCGACTAATTCTAGAGATCCCGAAGTTAATGATCATAGAATCATTCAGTGATCCTGAGATTTACGGGAGTCGAACTGGTAATCTTTATGGAGTAAATTTAGGGCCTGACTAGTTGAACTATACCTTTTAGAACTAGTTCTGATTTTTAAAAACCATAAAGTGTTTTATATTTATTATTTTTTTTAACAAAGTTTATTTATTTTAAAAAAAATATACAATGTAAAAATTCTTATACAAAATAAATATAAAAATATATTATTAATTAAAAATATAAAAAGTAAGGTTATGAATTTAAACCATGCACACAATCCTAATCCTAGAATATATTTGTTT
>Ga0307517_10011722_pt1 | contig 12122 bp, 2 predicted proteins | sample 23_EM_MG_FD_194515 | JGI IMG/M metagenome (GOLD analysis project Ga0307517, IMG submission 194515) | Populus trichocarpa ectomycorrhiza microbial communities from riparian zone in the Pacific Northwest, United States - 23_EM | ecosystem: Host-associated > Plants > Roots > Unclassified | place... | reverse complement strand
CCCGGATCATGATTTTTATGGGTTAGCCATGCTAGCTTGGTTTATTTATTTTTTATTTTTTTAATTAATTTTTTTTCTAACTTCATAATTTGTTTCATAATATATATATATATATATATGAGAGAGGGGGGGGGAATTATGATTATTTTATTAATTATCATGATAATTTTTCTTAAAAATAGTTAGATGTCATGTCACAATAATGCCAATCAAGCACTTAATAATTTCGATAGGATATAATTAAATAATCTAAGCTCATTGTTGATAATTGAAATATTTGTGATATGTTTTCTTCCATGTGTCGTTTCATAAAAGATTTAAACCTTTCTTTATCCTAAAAACCTCAGCTGCAGCGTTTTGTGATTTCACTTTCAGCATCTTCTAATTTATATACGACAAATAAGAAGAGTTCCTCGCGAGGAGGACCGGTACAGGATACAGCATAAATTATAAAAAGAAATCCTAACAAAAAAAATATATCCTTCAATTTATTGTGAGAAATTGAGCTAAATTACAAGGTTTTTTTCAACAAGGACCAAGCTGGATGCTTCGAGGAATATCAAGGACTAAATTATAATAAAAAACCAACAGATCACGAGAAAAAAATATATTTTCAGTTGTATTTTATTGTTTGGGAAAAAATATTTTTATCATAAAATTTATATTCTTATTTAAGTATTATTCCAGTTTAGTCTGGCTTTGTTTTTTACTACAAGTATTATTCCAGTTGTCCATCAAGTGTTTTTATGTACAATCCCACTTATGCTTTTTCACTAGCTTTTTCATGTTTAACTCTACACTTCTATTGTATTTTTGTTTTTTCACTTTTCTAAGTATTTTCCAATCATTATTTAATTAATTGAAAATTAAGTTTTGTAGTTTTTTATATAAAGTGATTCTAGTCTAACATATCGGATTATAAATTTGAAAAGTTAACGAGAACTGACATTATTATTTTACTTATTTTCTTCTTAACTTTGTAATTTTTTATCTTTTATTTTTTACTGAGTTATCCCGATTTCATGACTTGAGTTACAATTTTGATGAGTTAACTCTGATTGACTCATCCTTTATTTATGAACTTAAAGGTTTGTCATGCCAACTCGAATTAAATTGAGCTGATTTTTTTATCATTTCTTTTATTCAATTTCATCATTTCATGTTTTATGGGATGAAAATTGAGCGATGTTGTTTGTCTTCTTTTACAAAAATATTTTTTTCATGTTTCCATCATTATTTTTTTTAATTTGGTTTATTTATTATCATTACTTATTTTTTTATCATCTAATTAAAATTAAAAAAAAACTTATTTCACCAAGTTTGGTCAATGACTCGAGTTACATAATTTTTTTTTAAAAAAAAATGCATTTGCACTATCTGAATATTGTTTTTGACGCAAAAAAAACATTGTGATGCAGCGCAGGTACATAGCTAGTTGGTTCTATTTTAAAGTATTTTTTTTCATGAATTTTTTTTTGAAAATATTAGCTATTACCAGAAACTTGGAAAATGAAATTGTGTTATACAGCCAGAACAGTGTTAAAGAAAAAAAAAAAGGAAAATTAAAGTTATTAGCAGAGTTTTTTTCTTCAAAGTAGCACAATATTTTTTTTTTTGTTTAGAGAAATAAACACTTGAAAATTTATCTGGGAAAATGGTATAATTTGAAGGGTCGCATGTGTTCTATATGTCTTTAAAGTCTCATATGTCATATGCAAATTCTTAAAAAATATGGAAGAGGCAATTTTATTAAATATTTACAAAAGCTATTTTCAATTTTGAATTCAAAAAATAAATAAACATTATTTTTTAGCATAACAATGATAAAGATAATATTTATTTAAATTTCAAAACTATTTTAAATTTTAAAAAATAAATCAATCTAGAACTTATTATCAATTAACATGGAACTCAGTATGTGTTAAAAAAATAGAATATAATTTATTCTCAAAGAAAAATAACCAACACTATGTGCTATAAATATTTTTTTATTATAGGGCCTGATTGATATTGTAATTAATATTTTTGTAACAAAAATGGAGAAAAACAATAACTGATTAAATAGAAAAAATATATAAACAAGTTGGAGTATTTCGGTGGAACTTAAATTACCACGTAACATATTACTATTATATTTGTCTGTGTTCGGCTGTGGATTGAGCTATTTTTTTCTACACTTAAAAAAATATAAAGTTTTAAATTTTTTTTTGGTAGTATTATTAAATTCAATCAAGTAGTTCGATTTTGAAACCTATCAACTCGGCTTTTTTTCTAACTTGAGTTTCAAATTTAACTATATGGGAGCTGATTCGAAATGAATTAGTTAATTTAATGGGTTAAAAAATAACTTGGATAATCGGTAAAAATATGACATAACTTAAAAAAAACTTTAAAATGACAATTTTTTTATATTAAGACGATGCCAGGTTGGATCGATTTCGGTCACCCTGCAACTTGGGTCATGGGTTTCAATGAGTTTAATAACTTTTTTATTTTTATAAATTATTTTTATTTAATTTTATGATAACATTAGATGTTTTCAAAATCGAGCTTCAACTGTGAAAAATACATTTGTTTAAAATTGTAATAACCCTATAAAAAAATAGGAAAAAATAAACCATAAACTCTATTTCTCAACCAATCCAATATTGAATAAGAATGAAATAAAAAAATAATTAGAAAAATTTAAGGACCAGAAACTAAAAAAAAAACATATTAGGTTTGATGGGTAAACCCACTAAACCCGTGGATTGGGTAACTTAGGTCAACACGTCAAACCCGCAAATCGAATAATAGACATCATTGAGATTAATAACTTATTTTTTTTACTATTGTTTATTTAACTGTATAACAATAAAAATAGTCGATTGCAAAAGCGAATATCAAACCAATGCTGAGACTTTTTTAAAAAACAATGATAACCTCATATAAAACAAAATAAAACAAATTATGAAACTCAATTCTTAATCAATTTAGTATCAAACAATAAAATTGAAAAAAATGAATTTACGAAAAAAGTTAAGTTAAGTTAAACTCACCATACATGTTAACGGGTCTATGAACTTTCTAAAATTTCATAACATGTTTTTTAAAAACTATTTTTTTAATTATATGTTAAAAAAATCACATAATCGAGTTTAATTAAAAAAAAACCCGCTAAACCCGCAATCAGGAGCAACCAGAGTTATCTAGTCAAACTTGCAAATCAAGTTATTAACTCCATAAAGTTTAATAACTTAGTTTTTTTTTGAAATTATTTTTTATTTAATTAAATTGTATTAAAAATAAACCATACCGTGATGTTAAGATATTTTTATAATACCAATCCGATGCCCAAATATTTTTTCAATACTGCAATAATCATATAAAAACAAATTAAAATAAATTATTTACTCTAAATTCCCATAAATATACTATATAAAAACTAAATTAAAAAATCAATAACTAAAAAGAAAAAAAAAGTCAAAATGAAAAAAAAAAACACATACTATAGATTGCTACTAGTTACATGACCCGCGCAATGCTGCAGGTTAATTTTTTTTGCATAAAAAATATCAACAAAGCTAAAATTTAAAAGTGTTAGGTTTTTCTATAAAACTATACCCAAGAGTCTTGGGTTTGACTGCAACGCCTGACCTAAGAGTAATATGTATAATATTAATAATAACATTAAACTTGCATGACCCAAGTTTAAGTGGGTTTGGCTGCAATACCAGACCCAAGAGCATTAGACGTGGGTCTGGCTATAAGGTCGTGCCCTAAAAGTGTGATAATTAAATAGATTAATTAAAAAGAAAAAAAACCAAAGAAAAAAAACCAATAGGAAGAAAAAAACTAATGAAGAAAAAGAAAAAAATCTGAATTAACTGGGTTAACCCTTCAAACCAGGTTAACCTGTCAAACCTGAGATCCGTGTCATGAAAGTTTGATAACTAAATAGAAAAAAATTGACGGGTTTACCCAGAATTAACTGGGTTAACCCGTCAAATCAAGTTAACCCGTCAAGCCCGGGATACGTGTCGTGAAAATCTGATAATGAAATATAAAGAAATTTAACATTAACAAACTAAACAAAAAAAATTAATTAAAAAGAAAAACAATTCCGGGTTAACTCGTCAAATCAGGTTAACTCATCAAACCCGGGATCCGTATCATGAAAGTCTGATAACTAAATAAAAAAAATTTAATATTAACAAACTAAATTAAAAAAAAATTCATTAGAAGAAAAATAACAAAAAAAATAAAAACAAAAAAAAGACAGCTACAATACTTTTTAGGATATGCTATAATATAATAGAATAATATAATATAATAGTAATAATAATAATAATAATATAATTATAATAATGGGGAAAGTTAAAAGGCGTGGGGAAAGTAAGAGAAAAAAACCTATATGAAGAAAAAAATTAATGGAAAAAAAAATCTGAATCAACTGAGTTAACCCATCAAACCTAGGATCCGTGTCATGAAAGCCTGATAATTAAACATAAAAAATTTAATATTAAGAAACTATAGACAAAAAATAAATTAAATGCATAAGCTTTTTTATTGTGGATTGCACCGTGCAGTCCACAGTAAAAGACTTAAAAAGAAAAGAAAAAAACAAAGGCATACGTCACGGGTAAATTTTTTTTCTTGCATGAAAAATATCAAAAAAGGCTAAAATCTAAGAGTGTTAGGTCTTTCTGAAAGGATATACCCAAAAGCATTGGGTTTAGATGCAATGCTTGACCCAAGAGTAATATTATAATATTAATAATAGTATTAAACTTACATGACTTAAGTTTAAGTGAGTCTGGCTGCAACACCGGATCCAAGAGCATTGGATGTGGGTCTGACTATAAGGTCGTGTCATAAAAATGTGATAATTAAATAGATTAATTAAAAAGAAAAAAAAAAGAAAAAAAACCAATAGGAAGAAAAAAAACTAATAAAGAAAAAGAAAAAAAATCTGAATTAATTGGGTTAACCTTTCAAATCAGGTTAACTCGTCAAACCTGGGATTCGCGTCAAGAAAGTTTGATAACTAAATAGAAAAAAAAAATTGACGGATTAACCCTGAATTAACAGGGTTAACCCGTCAAACAAAGTTAACTTGTCAAGTCCGGGATACGTGTCATGAAAGTCTAATAATTAAATAGAAAGAAATTTAACATTAACAAACTAAACTAAATGAAAAAATTAATTAAAAAGAAAAAAAATTGGGTTAATTTGTCAAATCAGGTTAAGCCGTCAAACCCGGGATCCGTGTCATGAAAGTTTGATAACTAAATAAAAAAAATTAAACATTAAAAAACTAAATTAAACAAAATAAAATTCATTAAAAGAAAAAAAGTAAAAAAAAACTATGTTATAATTATAATATAATAATACTAATTATAATAATATAATATATTAATAATAAGAAAAGTTTAAAAGGTATGGGAAAGCTACAGTAGCCCTAATAATGATATAAAGTATAAACTGTCCATTTATTCATGGGTGTGGTCTGGCGCAATCAAACTCTGCCTAGGCAACACTGCCCTAGGCAGGCTAACAGACTTTATTACGTTGTTCCTTTGACCATGAATCTTATATTATTTAAAATTCAAAATGGTTTTTAAATGGAAAATAAATTGTATTTTTATCAAATATTTAAAAATAAATTTTTTTACGGTGACCAGAAAGTATTTTTATCCTATTAATTTTTTCTTCTAATTATATCTATTTATTTTTAAATACTATTATTTCTCGCTGTGATACTTTGAAAAAAGTCGCCAGCAAGTAGCAACTATCCACTCATAAATAATGAAACGCCATCGTACAGAAACCTAACCGTGTTGCAGTTGAAGAGCGATTCTTTTCCTCACAAAACAGCTAGCAAATGCAAAAGTGCAAACTTGACAGAACAGAAACGCAAGTAAAGCGTGTCCACAACCAGTGGCATATAAAGTAATAACAATAGAAACAGAAACCCATTTCTGTAAACAGAAAAATAAAAATAAAAATTCGAGTCCTATATATATATAGATTAGATCATATGACTAGCCAAGGTAGCCACTACATCTAAAAAGAGAAGAAAAGAAGCAAGAATCTCGCTGTCATTGTGCTGTCCTGCTCTCCTCAGTTTCTTTCTTCTTCACACAGTTTGCCTTCTTTCCCTTCTGCCTCCAAAAGCCTCTCTTCTCCGCTCAACTTGCAGCACTAAAACAGCCTCTCTCTCTCTTTCTTTCACCATCTCACTCTCTTTGGTGCTACTATATTATCCATTTTAATAGTTCATTGATTATTTAGAAGATCTCATGGAGGATCGTAAAGATCAGGTACTCTCCTTCTCCTTTTTGTTTTGTTTATGAACGTAAAGAATCCAGGAGGAGCAGAGCAAGTCAGATTTCCTTCTCCTTTTTCTTTTCTTTTCACCAGCTTCATCGCTGGCTAAGTTTTCTTCTGCTTAATTATATGTAAATGAATTTAAAAAACCTTGAGATCTAATCATTTAGTTTTCAATAATTAGACGGTTTCTTGCATGGTTGAGCAACTGAGTTTTACCTCTTACCTTTTCTTTTTACCCTCTTCATATTCGTGTTTGTGTCGTTTTTGGTCTTAAAAGTTATTACTTGAGTGCTTATTTCGTTACCTCCATGAAACATTCAAACGAAGTAATCATTCACTTTTTTCAAAGCCAAGAACGAGGAAACAGTCAAAGATCATACTTGATTATTTTTACACCTTTTTATTTTTTCAACAGTTGCCCCTGTCAATTTTTTCTCACTGTTTATTTCTTCGCCATATTTTTTTATTTTTTATTTTTGGATGATAGACGTGTTGAATTGAAATTGCCAACCAAGACTTGAATGTTAATGTTAATATTTGACCCTTGATATTATTTTAAATTACGTGTTTCAACTTTCGACAGCATTTTCAATTTTCTTCTTGTTTTTAACGGTGAGAGTATCCCAGGATATCGAAATTAAGTTATGTGGTTGCGTCTCAAGTAGGCGGTCCACACCCAAACTAGTAGTATATACACGTGAAAATGTTATCGTAAAATAAATGGAAACCAACTTACCATATCTCTATCAATAATTTAGACTTAGAGTTTATAATAAATTAATATTTCTTGGAATCAATAAGTTGAGGAAATTAATGGATTGTTATATATATATATATAATGCATTGAATCAAACCACGGGCTTTTGTGTGGAATATTTTTCTTTTTTAAGAAATGACCGTATATAATTACACAATGAGATGAGTCTTCAATTTATTAGGAGGAGTAATTTTCAAAACACAAGAACATACGAGTCATTTATCTTATTTAGAGTAAAGAGTGATTTTCATAAGATAAAAATATGATTTTTCTGTAATTTGGATGAAGAAATAGATGGAATAATATATTAGAGAGATGATTTATTTAAGGATTAAATTGATATAATTAAAGATATAAAGATAAATAAAAAATTTAAGAATAAATTGATTTATTTCACTGTTTTTTTTCTTGGAATGTTAATAATGTTGCTGTTAATGATTCTTTTGATATGTAATCGAACATGAATTAATTATATATATATTTTTGGAATGTTAAAAAGGTTGTCATTAATGATTCTTTTGATATATAATCAAATATTAATTAGTTACATTAAATATTTTTTTCGTGAAGAAAAATGCTCCATGGCTATCAGTGCCACAGTTTGGGGACTGGGACCAGAAGGGTGAATTGCCAGACTACTCCGTAGATTTCTCAAAAATAAGGGAAATGAGGAAACAGAACAAGAGGGATGCCTCAAGAGCCAGTCTTGGCAAAGAAGAAGAGCTAATCAACCCAACAGCAACTACTGCTAAAACCGCTCAAACTCATGATCACCGCCACCATTACCATCAGGACCACCACGACTCTCCAGCAGTAAGATTCTCTCAATAGCTTTATTTGGAAAGCATTATTAAACATAATGTGCCAAGTACTGCAACATCTATGCTAGTAGTAGCTCGTAATTATGAATTAGAAATAAATAATTTATGATGATAGTGGCCTCCTTGTGGCTGTGGGAAATTGTTTGGAATTGTTGGTTGTGCTATTAAACTTGGTGGGTCAATGTTGCGACTCAGCAGGTACCAACATATAATCCATTAATAAAAAGCTCAGTCCACTTTGTCGTGGCATCATCGTCCCATTGACCCATCTAACAAAAAAAAAGAGAAGAAGACGAAGAAGTAGAGTGAGATGGGGAAAAAACTTTGGGTGGTTGGTAGTCGTACGTGGGACGGCAGACCAGGTTGATTAACCGGATATGATGTATTAAATTCATACGATAAGAATGTAGTGCTTTAAATTAATCTTCTTTTGTGGTTTTGAAATCTATAGCTGAATATACCGAGTATTTTTCTCAAATCTATATTATTTCAAATTGAACAGGTATGTTTCTCTAGGTTTACATTTTCTTTCATAAAAATTACATGCATGCTTGTATTGCCATGCTTTTATGCTGAAGAAATGTCAATGCCATGTGTGTTGCAGACATGCCAGATTTTATTTCAAACTTGTGCTAAAAGGCGATAAGATTTGTAATCATGACAAGAATGCCTGCCACATTGATTTGTTAATTTGATAGGCCCATGGCATTCATTTACGCCATAGAAATGGAATGTTTCAGTACTGTTTCCATCACCTTCTTAGACTCTGGTTGCTGTAAGTCCTTTTTGCCAGATGATCGCTTCTGACTGTTAAGAACAATCAGGAACATGATACATACATTGCATGGTGCTGGTTTTATCTCTTGCAACATGGCAAATGCTTTATCAAGCAAGTGTTCAGTTAATATGGAAATATAAACGCTTCTTGAAATGGTTTAAAACTCCAACCAATGGAATTGATTCTTTGAGCTCCTGCTATTTCTCCTTTATGTAGAAACCGTACTCTGATTGATTTTAACGATACAGATTCTGATTTATTCACTACTGGTTTTCCTTGCAGACAAGGAGGAGCATTTTTAGCTATTTCAACTGCTGTGTGAAAGCCTGAGGTTGGAGGACGAATTTATTGTTCCAGGTCACGTGTAATGATAATGCATCTGGGAGAACATTTTGTGTTTAGCCTTTCTTATGGTTTTAGTTTTCCAACTGGAATCGTTTTCGTTCTTCATCAACGTTATTTCCAGATCGAAACCATGATGTTTAGTGAATTGGTTGACGTTTCTCTGCGCCCTCGCTCTTTAATTAATGCTTGATTTTCAGATCAGCCTGAAAAATGCATCTGTTTTGCAAAAAAGTGGGAAAAATTCTTAAGCTGAATGAAGTAATGATCCAATCCTTGTCATGTTCATTGAAACATGGGAGGAATACCAATCCAGGTGATCTTTGGACATGGTAGGAATTTTTAAGTGCTATGACGTGGTTTGTTTGATAGACATCATGGGCCCTGATTCCACGGTGGAACTATCTTCCCTGTCATGAAAAAACACAATAAAATGGCAGTGTGCCTCTGACACATTCGGAGTGACGGATAACAGATGTTGACAGAAGCTAAGGATAAGGAGCTTTTTTTACAGGTTAAAATTCTAAAAGACAAAATATATTACGAGGAGATTTTTAAAATATTTATCTTTTATTTATTTTTTGTTTGACTTGCTATTACAGTTCTTTATATAAAAATAACTAGAATGTGTCAGAGGCATAATCATACAAGATAAAAATAGGAAAAAAAATCAAACCTAAAAAAATATTATTTTTTCAAAAAAAACTCTACATCAGTCTCTCAAAATTATAAGTACTCCGTTCAAATCTTAGACAGAAACTATTATCTATCAGGAACATTATTTTGTATATTGATCATCTTTTATTGTGGGTTTCTAACATTTTTATACGGGTATTTTTATCATTGTTTCTATAACACCTTTGAAAGTTGCTCATTGTAGATCCTTAAAACAACATTTTTATATGCGACATCTTTTTGAGATCCAACCACCAAGATTTTCAATAACAACAATTGATTCAATACTACATAACAACTAATTGTCACGAATCATTGAGTTTTGATACACATCATCTAAGTTCTGATACACATCATCTACAACTTCCAACCAAAATCACAGGAATTGTTGGGCTATATGCATGTCATCTATGATCTCCAACCAAAAACACTAGTTTTTTTGTTGAGCTTTAATACCAACTGAGTAGACAAACTTGTAGATAATAAGTTTTTTACAAGTTGAAACCCTTGATTACCAAGAATATTATAACTACGGGGAGAATTTTAGAATACTTAATTTTTATTCATCTTTGTCTTACCTGTCAAAATATTATTACAACTCTTTATATAGAAAAAAATCTGGAAAACCCTAGTAATATTGAATTAAAAAAAAAACTAGAAAAGTATCGTAATACACTATAAGAAAAATACAATTAACGATGAAAAATATATATATTTTTAAAAAAGGCTCCTACATCAATAACGAGGTTTGTTACAAGTCAAAACCCTCGAATATTAAGAAAACCATAATTATAGAAAAATTTTCAAAATATTTAATTTTATCCATCTATGCCTCACTTGTCAAAAAAACTATTATAACTCTTTATATAGAAAAATCTAGAAATATACTAATGATATCAAATAGGAAAATTATTCCCTTTAAATAGGAAAAAATTTATAAAAGCATAATAATACATGACAAGAAAATAAAAATAGAAAAAATAAAATTAACTATAAAAAATATTTATTTTTTTAAAAAAGCTTTTGCATCAGTCTTTCCAAGTTAGAAAGAACCCGTCCTCAATTTCAAACCAAGTTAAAAACCTTCCTCTATTATAAACATCCATTTATATATGAGTTATCTCATCATAAATTTCTAACATTTTTTTGTGATTCACTCCATCACAGGTTCTTAACACAATAATTTTATGTGAGACACGTCATTATAGATTCCTAACACAACACCTTTGTGTTAGCCGCCTCATCATGGGCCTCACATACCATGATTTTCAAAAACATCAATTGATGCAAAAAGAAACAACACACTAATTTTTAGATGTTTTTTTTTAATGAGAGAATGTTCTCATTCTTTCTAAACAAGCATGCCCTATTTAGTGATCTCTTTTGGTTATGGTTATTCAACAACATATAATAATTAACCATAAAAAATCATTAACATAGACAGGAGCGAAGATTAATAAAATTTGTTACTATTCAAAATTACATGTTATTTTTGTGTTTAGCCTTTTCAATTTTATCATTTAATCCAAATTTGTTATATGTTATTTTTCTTAGTTTGGTCCTTATTTTTTTTCATTTGATTTTTTTTGTTCAATTGATTTTTCCTTTCAATATCACCCTTCAAATAAAAAAATATTAGTTATCTTTTAATTTATTTTTTTATTTCAATTTTGATCTTCATTCTTTTAGCTGCTAGTTTTTTTTATCATTTTATAATTGATTTTTTTTTAATTTTATCCTTCAAGATTTAACTGGTTGAAAATTGGATTTCATGGTTTTTCTAAATAGGTTTTTGATCTAATGACCCAGGTCACATGTTTTAATTAAAATGAGTTTACATCTTTTTTTTCTCTTGTTTTTTAGACATATTTTTTTTTGATGTCATGATTCGACAATGATTTGTTTTAAATGAGCTTTGTGATTTTCTTTACTTTTATTTTTATCGAGTTATATTGATCTCATAACTAATGACATAGATTTGACGAATTAACTCATGTTGTCCTTCAAAATTTGATTGGTTGAAAATTGAATTTCATGATTTTTTTGGATGGGTTGTTTTTGGTCTAATGACTCAGGTCACATGTTTTAAAAGTTTAAACGGGTTTACATATTTTCTCTCTTGTTTTTTAGACATTTTCTTTTTTGATGTCATCATTTGACAATGATTTGTTTTAAATGAGTTATGTGATTTTTTTTTATTTTTATTTCTATCGGGTTATCTTGATCTCATAATCAATGCTATAGATTTGGCAAATTAACCCATAATGACTTGAGCCTTTTTATGGGGGGTTGCTTTTAAAAAAAAAAAAATTTCTTTTTTCAAATTTTCCTTCAAACTTTGGTTCTTTTTTAAATTAATCCTCATTGTTTTTTTAATTTTAGCTTTTTTTGTTATGCCATTAGCATTATCGAGGTCGCGGGGTTTGATCGTCTTGCT
>Ga0307517_10011721_pt1 | contig 12122 bp, 6 predicted proteins | sample 23_EM_MG_FD_194515 | JGI IMG/M metagenome (GOLD analysis project Ga0307517, IMG submission 194515) | Populus trichocarpa ectomycorrhiza microbial communities from riparian zone in the Pacific Northwest, United States - 23_EM | ecosystem: Host-associated > Plants > Roots > Unclassified | place... | reverse complement strand
CTGCAGAATAGAAATAGAATGACTTCTAGGGTCCTGTGGGCAGTAGTGCTTCTGCAGGCTGCTGGGATTCCTCTGATTTCGTATTGTCATTCCTGTGCATATTTGTAGATTGTTGTAGATTCCAATACCTTGTGAAACAAATAAAAAATGGGACGGGTCCGAACTCGCTTGATATGTAGTGGTCTCTCTAATTAGTTTTTGACTAGGTTTGTTGCCCACGGTGGCCAAAATGTTTATCCATGTAAAAACATAATGCTAAGAAATTTTTATTGATAATTTAAATAAAATAATAAATAAACTGACAAAGAAAAAAAGTGAAAAAAACTTGACCTGAGCCATTTTAGATTATTAAACAACAAAAAAAACCTGGTTAAACTGGATTAATTTGCAAACTTCACGACCATGAGTACAAGATTAGGATAATTTCATAAAAAACAAGAAAAAAGTCTAAAAACCAGTTCCTAATAAATCAAATGAGAATGCGATAAGTTTATAGAAAAAAAATGAAAAGAAAAAAGTTGATACTCAATTTCTAGCAAATAAAATTTTGAAGGACAAAAATTTTAAAAAAATATAGTTAAAAAAACTCGATTCAGCCCACTTGGGTCAAGATGTAAAATTTCAGACCCAATTGTGATGCTAGGGTAACCATGTTTGAAAGCAAATTGAATAAAATCATGAAACTCAATTATCGAACAATCCAATATTGAAGGATAAAAATAAAAAAATAATAATTAAAGAAAAGCAACAAAAAAAATTGAGTCAATCCGGGTTAATTTACTAACCTCGCGATCATGGACATAAAATCAGGATAAGCTAATAGAAAGGAAAGGAAACATAAAAACATAAAGACCAATTTCCAATGCATCAAATATTGAAAGATGAAATTAAAATAAATATTTTAAAAATAAAAGATAAAAAAAAACCAAATTCAACCTGCATTAACCTTTGAAACCAATGACTTTGGTCATAAATCCGAGACTCATCGTATAGAAGGCTAACCATAAAAAATAACAAATCAAAACTCTAAAAAAAAACATCGGCTTAAAAAAAGGAAAAAAATAAGCAAACACGGGCGGACCTTCTAAACTTGGTATAGTCTCTAAAACTCGCAACTCGTGAAATCCTTGATCACGGGTTAAAAATAAACTTAATTCTCAATCAATTTAATTTTGAAGGATGAAATCATGAAAAAATATCAATTTAAAAAACTTGTAAAAGCAAAAAAAGAAAGAAAGAATGGAGATCAAATTTAATAGAAAAAAATTCATAAAGGATGAAATTGTAAAACAAAACTAAAAAAATAATCTTAAACAAAAAAATAGTAATTAAAATAATAGGAAAAAAATTCAAAAAAATAAAAAAATAAAAGAGGGTGAGGTTGAAAAACATTTTTAGTTTTATAGATTATTTAAAATAAAAAATAATAATCAAAAGGATAGAGCTAAATGCGAAGGAAAAAAATTGAAAGGGATGGTCTGAAATTTTGAAGGGTCTAGCATGCAATTCAAGAAGGAGAGAAAAAAAAAACATGGTTGTCAGCGTCAAACTAGAGGCACCTTTGGTGCACGTGCCTCCCCGTCACTGATGGAGCGTTGAGACCTTTCAAATGCTAGAAGGACACTGACATGTTTTTGTAATAACATTTATTATATGGTCAGATACAATAATGCTCTTGAGTAACTTTAACATTAACAATAAAACCAATGTAAAAAAAAAAAAATTGTTGTGAGATAGTTATGTTGATTTCTCTAAAGACAACAAAATAATTTTATTATTTAAAAAAACTAAAAAAAACCATAACATCCTTTATTAAAAAGCATTTCAATTTTTTATTTTAGAGTTAAATTTGTAATTTTACTATATAAAAAAACAAGATTACTAACCTATTTATCCACAAATCGTTAAAAATAATTATATGATGATGGAAAAAGCATATTGCTCTTAATGTCAATTTAAAGGTTTTATAGGCCAAGAGCATGTCGATCAAGTAATAATTTGTATCTGGAGATACAATAAAACCTCCTTCTCCAGTAGTTTTTTTTATATATATAATTTAATTTAATCAACACCTTTAGCAAGTTAATTAAGTCGAGTAATTTTTGTAGAATCGTTCAATGCTATTGGTGTTCACAAATTTCCTGGCTTCTAATAAACCTTATTGAAGGCACATTGAGCTCTTGTGCAGTGACCACATTGTGGCCATTTCCCAGTAATTTACGAGATAATTTTTCCTTTTATTTGTGTTCATACTTTTGCGTGAGTTTATGGTATTGCAATAAATATTTTTTAAAGATTATTTAGCGATGTTAAGCACTTTATAATGACAATAAATAACCAAAATAAGATTATAAAATAGAATAATTATCGGTAAATTATTAATAAAACAGGAGATGTTCTAGCCACCCCTTTGTTCTTTATATTTTTTTTTCAATTTTCATATTTTTTGTGTTTTTAGGAATGGTAAATCACATTAAAATATTTTTTATTCTTTATTCATATGTTGGAAATATGGTTCTAGATTGACTTCAATTCATGCACTAAACAAGAAGTTAGTCTATTACTTATCCCTAGCCACTAAATAACCTATATTTTGATTATTTTTTTTTAGATTTTTTTAGGTCTTCAAGTGTTTTTAAAAATATTATAACATGCATGAGGAGTTGAGTGAAAAAAAAGTGAAAGAAAATAAAAAAAATAAAATAAAAACATGAAAAATGGTGAGCATTTAGTTAGTTATTTTGTAATAAAGGGTAAAAGATGAAACTACCTAAAAAGTAAAGGTAAAGGGTAAAAGTGAAAACATTTCAAATATAAGGATTGAAGTGGAATAAATCAATGAGTACAAAAATTAGTATACCGTACCATTTCTCACTAGCTCCTATTCTTCCTTCCTCCGCTCGTCTCTTCGTCACTTCTTCTCAGCACCATCGTCTCCTTCCCGTCGGAAGCAAAGCTCAAACCTCAACTGTAGAAATCCATAATCAGATTGAATTTTGGTGCTAGCTTAATGAATTTTGGCGGATAGTCATCAATGGCAGACCAATCAAAAAAGGAGAAGGAGAAGGAGAAGGGGAATCTCTCCAAATCAATATCAGCTCCACAAGCATTTCTCATCCATCTGATATCTGGACTTGGCTTAGCAATATCATTATGGGTAGCCCACAATTTCTACTCCATCAATCTCGTCTCCCATCCTTCAATTACCCTCCGTCTCATCTGGGTACAGTTCAAAAACCACTCTCTCGTTGATTTTGAAGTTATTGTTCTAAATTATTAATTGGTATCTTTTTTTGTTTATTTTTTTAGATTGTAGAGAGTGCAATTGTCATACTTATTTACAGCCGCTTTCGAATTGATCCGCAACAATGCTCGGTATTACCTTGTCATTCTTTGCTCTTTATGTATTCTTGGGTTTTTCTTGCTTTCTTGGAAATGTGGAAAAGTTAAGGTTTTTTTTTCCCTCATTTTCTTGGAAACCAAACAAGCCCTTTGTTGGATTTGTTTTCCTGCTTTAGTTAATCTGTCTTTTTTTGAATCTTTGTGAATTTTGCAGTACTTGAAAGCTGTAGTACGGGGAATATTGGCACTTCCTGTTGGTCAGTATTGAACTTTGCTTTCTTAGTTTTTTTATTTTTTCTTGGTATTTTAGTTTTATGATACAGAATAAAAAAATGTATGCTTTGAATATATTAGAATATCTCTGCTATTTATTTTGCATGTAAATATGTCACCTTGGTAAACCTACTCAACAAGAAGTCAAGGTTTCAATCAAGACTTTATTGAGGTTTGAAATGAATAGAAGTAAACGATTTGATTTTGGAATGTAGTTCAAAATCTTGTAAGTGAAATTATGCTGCTGCTGAATTTAGTTTCTGGCTATTATTGTTAGTTTCTCTATATGCATTATGTCAACTTAACATATTCCCTTGTATCTTTTACTTTGTAGGCGCTCTTGTGAATGCACTTGGAGCCATTGCTTTGGGTGCACCCGTTGGTATCCAGTATGTGTGCTCCTTGTTGACAGTTTTGAATATTTTGAGAAAATTTTGAAATTAGAATTCATAGTTGAGGTGAGGTTGCAAGAGATAGATTCTTTGTAATACTGTTAAGGCTGTAGTCCCTATGAAAACCTTTTTTCACTATCAGATTCTTAACTCCTTTCCCCCCCTCATTGTCCCTTGTGAAGTTCTATTTTGTTTGAACCAAGTTTTGATGTTGAACTTCAATATCTGTTGGTGGCTGCCCAACTCTAGTTATTGACTTACGGTTTCAGAATTATGAAGAGAGGAATTATAAACATGATTCATGAATATTTTTCATTATCACGATGCTGTTCAGACCGCATCTTTTCCTTTGGTTTTTTGAATTCAACTTCATCTGAAGTGCATGTTTGATTTGCTTTTTTGGTATTTGAGGACAGGTACTTGCCAAAGACCATAAACTGGTCTCTTCTTATGTCATCATTCACAGTAAGTATTTGTTGTTATTGAACTTGCCCAGCATAATTCTTAATGTTTGATGAATCAAATTTGAATCTACATTATTAGTATCTCATCTTTTCAGTTCTATTTAATTCTCATTATTGTTAATTTTTCGCTCTCCAGATGAATGTATCATGATTTTTTATATTTCATTCCAAACTTTCTCTTATTCAGTGAATGGGTCTCAAGTCTGCAAATTTATTTCCCCCCACTGTGCTTATTGCACTTGCTTTTGTTTTTGTGTTTAAAAAGTGCTTTTGAAAATTTTTGAAGTTCTTTTTTTTTTGCTTCAAATTGATTTTTTTTAATGATTTTGAATCATTTTGCTGGTGTCAAAAATGAATTTTAAAAAATAAAAAAAACATTATTTTGATGCATTTCCAGGTGAAAAACACTTTGAAATGTAACTGCCGCTATAATCCCAAATGCTACCTTAGTAGGGGAAGTCTAATGATTGCCTTTATATCTTTTGGCAGGTTGCACCTGCTGCTTCAGTATTTGGTTCATCATGGACATATTGGCAACGGATATTTGCAGAGACAAAGTAAGGTTTCCAACATTAGTTGCCTTTTAGTCCATGTTTAGACTTCTAGTGTACAGCAAATGCTCTTTTTGAGCATCTCTTTTATCCCCACGAAATAATTTAATTGTTCCATTGCTTTGAACCTCGGATTTCTTTCCAGTTCAAAGGGAACCACAGTTTGGGTACGTGCAAGCCTTAACTTTTTGGTGGGATTAGACATGGTATATGTACAATATTTGAATTGAAATGGGGGAGAGCCCATCAATAGCTTATGTTTTGTCTGCTAAGTTGATCAGCAAGGCAAACTGACTGGAATTTTCTAAAAATCAAGTCTGAGAAGTTAAAAGCATGACACAAGAAGAAAACTGGTTGGCTTTCGTACAAATTTGTTTGCATCAATGTTGAATTCTTTCCCCCCACTCTTAGGCCAAATGAACCATTGGAATATATGATCTGCATACCAGCACATGGGGCTGTTATTGGAGGCTGGTTTGGAGCTTGGCCTATGCCACTGGACTGGGAAAGGCCATGGCAGGTACTGTTCTTCCTTCAGTTCCTGTACTATTTGATTTTGCCTGTTACACTTTTGGAAACTGCTGCATGTTTGAGCAAAGATATTGGTCATTTTCTTCCAAATGAACACTGTTTATCCATAGAGAGGTTATTATGTATCCTCTAGGGTGTTATCGTGGGTTGTTTATTACCCATCTGTATATCAAGATTTCCATAATTGCTTTGACACTCTTTTGAAAGTGACTATTATGGGCTGGCATGGGATGGCCCACTTTATACTGCCTCTTGCTTGGGTGATAAACCAATTCTTATCTGTGTAGCTTATTAGGAATCACTTTCTGAACCTTGTTCCTACTTTCACTCTGTGAGCGTTGAACCCCTTCTGTTTTACAATAACAGAGTGCGGAAGTTTTATAGGTCTTAGGTGGGGAGGGAGTAAAGTGATGAATGGCTCTACAACGTTAGTTTCATAAGCTATAATCACACATGAGTTCAACTTGCTGAGAATGATGAACTTGAGGTTATTGGAGCTTGATGCTTAATCTTATTTGGAATCAAGGGAAGCATTGGTCTCAGTACATTTTTAGACAAAGCAAGGTCGAGGACTTGACCGCTTAAGTAAGGAAACATACAGGTGTTCAGATAAATTAAAGCCCCACAACAGTTAAGATACAGCAAGAAACTTGTTTCACTTCAGGATACAAAATAAACTCTGTGCATTATCGGGGGATTCCTTAATGACATAGGAGCTTTTGGATTATTGAATATTTTTCCATTGTTTTTTAACTTTTCTTATAGTTTAGGAATCCTAATGCTAGTTGGAATCTATATTAGCTATATAACTTTCAACAAGGAATCATTTTTCTATAAAGATTAGGATTTAGACCTAAAACTAGTATAAATTGGGCTGTCTAGCTTATTTTTCCGGCATGTTTTATGTCATTATCAATCGTTATAGATTTGAGGTTCTGTACAGATCCTAAACCTATTTTTCTAGTTTCAACTTGAATTTTCTTCAAGTCAGTCAACGATTTTTTGTTCTTTACTGTTTTGAGTTGATTTCTCTTCCACACTTCTAACCAGAGATTAATATCATTATCTGATATACGTAGTCTTGCTTTGCTATGTATTTTGGGTTCTAGCAAATGCGTAGCTCAGTAACCCACTTTAGACTGAACTCTAGTTTCATATTGCTACGGTATATGACTCTGATCCAGGATGATTTTGCAGGGGAAATTCCTTACTGTATATTTCTGCTTCTCACTTCAGGCATCCCTGGAGTCCAGCTGACTTTTACTTGTTTCCTCGTCATATCATCTTCCTATATGATTCTTTTGAGGCTTGATGTTCATTATTTATGATTTACAGGAATGGCCGATATGTGTGACCTATGGAGCCATGACTGGATATTTGGTTGGAATGCTAGCAAGTTCTGGTTTTGTTCTTGCAAATGGGAGACGGCAACGACTTAAAGAAGACTAACATGCTAAGAAAGATTATTTACCTTTACCTAGCTGTAGGAACAAGCATGCCGTTTTGGAGATTGCTGACATACATGTTGAAGATCGCCACTGAAATACCTTTTTTTTTTTTTGGATGGATACAATCAGCCAGGCATCTTCTTTGGTTTTCTGGACGAGTATTCAGCATGTATAACATCAATCATTTTTTATATTGGTTTTATCATGAAAATTCACTTTTCACGACAACCAAAGGAGAATTATATGTTTCCTTATATTTATGTTGTATAAAATCAAGTTTTAGGCATCAATGCGCACTTTATTCATGCGTGCTTCAAAGGTTTACTAAATTCATCAAGTTTTGTTATTTTATCATCATGGCAAAAAATAACAAGATAGGCAAACTTTGCTTTTGTGGAAAGGCAAAAATGATGCCAAAATATTGCTGTGTTGGCTTTCTGTAATGATTGTATCCAGGTTAATTTTGAACAAGTACCATAGTAAATTTCTTATTCATCATCTCTGCCGTCTGTATTACTCTCAATTAGATCACAGCCACCCTCACCATTTTGCAAATCATCTTCCCAACATGATTAAGCAACAATTCAGCAAGGAGAATTTTGGAGCTAAAGCTTGCCAAGACAATAAAAAAAAAATGCAGACAAATTTCTCCTATTGATTTGTCAATTAAAAAAAAAAAAGAGTAAAAAATGACATTGGATTTTAGGCTGTAAAGTAGGATAATAGCTCACTCTACAATATAGGAAAGCAAAAGCCAATGAGATGCCAGATCTTGTACTCAAACCAAACTCGCCGCATCCGGCAATCCTTGCTGGAGATCGTCAACATTATTTCTAGATGTTGAAGAGGAGGGATTCTTACCAGGATGCTTGGCAGGAGGGGCAGTAGAAGCCCGACAGACAGGACAATTTGAGTTAGAACTGAGCCACATATCAATACAAGAAGCATGAAAGGAGTGCTTGCACACACTTAGTTGCTTCACTGCTTCCCCATCAGAAAACACAGACAAACAAACTGGACATTCACTTCCAACATCCTGCAAATGCGTGTCTTTCTGAAACTTAACATCTGAAACCCGCTCTTTCTGATCACCGCTCGTTGTACCGTTTAAGTCGTCGGTATCAACAATTTCAGAGACAGAAAGGGTTTCAGAGATGATGGAACTGCTGCTTCGGTGACGCCTCCTCCTCCTGAAGGGGCCAGGAGGGCACTTGATAGAGAAGAAAAAGGTGTAGATCAGAGCGGGAACGGCGATAACAGCTATGAATGCAAGAATGAATTCAAGAGGGGCTAAATCTACACTCCTTGGCGGTGCAGGGAAAGGTGGGGGTTCAGGTACCATGAAGATGGTTGGTGGATGCTCCATGTGATGACAGTGACGATTGATAACTATTACTCCAATGAAAGGATGGAAATAGCTGTAGGGTTTTTGTGAGCTTATTATTATTACTTCAGATGGTGGAGTTGTTTTGTCTTGTTTACCTTTTTCTTTATTCTGAGAAGCTGGGATCTACGAGTAACTTACATGCTTCCTAAACTGGCGGTGGATTCTATAAATCTAATTTTAACTAAATATTAGCATGGTAAAGTTTATTTAGCCCACTCAAATTTAATTGGGTTAATTAATATCAACATTATTCTCTCTCTCTTTTTAAAATAAATAATATCTTTTTAATAAAAATAATTAATTCAAGTATCCGTGAATTAATCCAATAATTCTAAGTTTCCGGGCCGGGTCTCGCGATGGCTGGAGCAGGAGCAATAATTGACAAAGGGATTTGTGTCTTCATGTAAGAATGAAGATTCTACACGCGTCGACTTTTCTTTGACAAATGGTCCCCGCATCATTTCTAGCTAGATAATATTTATTAGTCCCTTTATTCTATATTCCTGTAGCCACTGTTTGTTTATCATGTTGAAGTTTTTTTAAAATTATTTTGATATATTGATATTAAAAATAAAATTTTAAAATAAATTATATTATTTTAATATATTTATAAATAAAAAAAAATCTTGAAAAAAAAATGCTATTATAATATCGATCACTATCTTAATACGGTACCTTTATTTTCTTTTCTTATTTTATATAATCACTCTACTAAAGAAAATATATTAATATGATCCTTCTATTAAGATTGTGTCTGATTTATTGTTAATTTGTGGTCTTACATGTTAAATAAAGTTGACTAAATTATATCCGCTTTATGTCATCAACACTTTTTTTTAATAAAATATAAATTCGTGCTATGCTATAAGTCTGTATTATTTTTTCAATAAAATATTTAAATGTTATCAACACTGTTTTAAAAAAAATATAAATTCAATAACTCAAGTTATAATCCCAATCAATTAAATAAGTTGGTTTTATTTAAATCATATTGAAAAAAAAAACAATAGCAAACGAGAATATATATATATAATCTACATAAAATATATAAAAAGATTATAGATGAATCATACTAACCTCTTAAAAAATTAAACATACCCAATATAATTAAAAATAATAATTACTATTTAAAAAAGGCTAAAAAACTGAAAAAATAATAGAGAAGATGCATTAATTAAAGCATAAATTTAAAAATTATTTTTAAAAAGACATTAATAAAAAAAATTGACAATTAAAAAAAAATCAAAATGAAAAGAAAAAAATTGAACATGTAAAATTTCTTAAAGTGTTTTTTCACATAAAATATAAAAAATATAAATATAAAAACTTATGTACCCATTTAATTAAATAAATTACAAACCATTATGTAAATAAATAAGAAAAAAATATCATTAACGATAAATATAAATATAATTGAAAAAAATAAAAAAATAAATATAAATCAAGATATTTAATATTATAACATGGACTATTTACTTAAATAAAATTAATGAGTTATTTACTTAAATAAAATTGATAAGCGTCCAAGAGATTTAGTTTAAGAAAATTCCCAAAATTCAAAAGTATAAATAACTAAAAATTGAAAAAAAGAAAGAGGGAAGAACTTTACTAATGAAGGTGATTAGTTGGGTAATTAAAGTAATCATAGGCAACACAAATCCAAGTCATTCATCATTCTTTCACCACTGCATTTGATTTATCACAGATCAAATCATTAGTTTATCACCCACCTAGAATTCAGCTCGGATCATGTTAACAAACAACAACCCTAATTGATAATATTTGATATGGGTTCTGGCTTGGACCTACACAACTTTATTACCAACAAATATTAAATATTAAATATTTTTTCATGTATCATTAAGATCCGAGCTTTGTGACATCATTGCAGTATTCCAATACTCCTAAATCAAATTTAAATTATAATTAACTCAAAGTTATGTATCCCCAAACCTGATTACAAAACGGGTAGATGCCTTCATTTCCCATCCACTTCTCAATCATTTTGCTGGTATTCTATTTAGATCTGGTGTTAAATGCTTTTTATGTAAGATGGTTGTTCTTGTTAATCTTAGTTTTTGAGCTGGTATAATCAAGTTATAAGAGAAAAGGTCCCATTTCATGCTAATTAGGGTTTGCCTGGAGAATGAAAAGAACTTCATTAATTACAATTATAGTTACATTTTACAGGAGATCACCAAAATACCTTCGTTGTGGATTAGATACAATCAGCCCCAGCTTAAGTTGTTAGTTCCCCCACCTGCCCCAAACCACCGCAGCTCTGTCATCTCCCATGGTCAATAACTTCTGATATCACAGCGGGCCTCTGTCGGAAATTCATCAAAAACACAGTAGCTGAGCTTCGAATATAAACTGTTAGATAAGATTTTAATAAATTATTTATATTATCCACTTGGCAAATTTCCAGCACCATCCCACACGTCATTAACTAATTAAGTAACGAAGATGCATGGAAATTTCGAGGCTAGACTCGTCAAAAAAGAAGAAAAAAAATCCAGACCAATTTAATTTGTCCGATTCACAAGACTTGTTAGGAAACAGCTTAAAAATGACATTTGATGTTAAGGGATTAGCATTCAGTGTAAACATGGGCCCATAAAAAACGCTTTCTGGAGGATAGGGTTTTCCCGAATACAAAAAAAAATTCAGTGTAAATATGCATTTTCTTTTTTCAAGTGGGACGACGACTTTGACGAGAGAACGCACACATCAACTAACTTACACTTCCAAGCAAAAGTATTGAGAATGACCAAAACAATATGAAATTGGACGCTGCAGAGTGACCTCTGTCGGTCACTCATTTAGACCAAAGGCTATGCTTAGATGAATTAAAGAATAAGGAAACTGGCAATTGAGGTCGCGACAAGGGATTTAATTTCTTTTTCTATACTTGGGTCGATCTTTTCTGTGCATGTTTGTCACCACCGCGATGTTTTACTTGTTCATTGGGCTTGCAGGGTGTTCAGTGGACCCGATAATTAATCGTTGTGCGCATAAGCTGACCCGGACACCTCAGGTTATCAAAAAAAAAAAATAAGAAAACGGAGTGCAAGGAAGTACTGTAGGTTTATATAAAATTAATTAAGATTTGATTACCATTTTGAAATAAAAGAGACAAAAATAATAGATATAAAAAAGATATATTCTGTTTTGAAATTATAAAAACTTATTTTAAAATTATCTTAATTATAAATTTATTTTATATCTTTATTTTTTTTCTTCAACCACATGTTGTTGTTTACGTTGTCTTTATTTATTTTATCCCAAAATAATAAAAAAAATATCTCTCCTTGCCACTTTGTAAAAAACAATTAGAGTGAAAAATGGAAGTTTCATTGCCACATTTACCTACTTCATTTGTCATATTTACCCCTTCTAATTATCAAATTAGAGTGTAAAATGGAGGCTTCATTTCCACATTTACCTACTTCAGCTATCATATGCCTAAAAACAACAATTCTCAATTTTTTTTAAAAAAATCAATATTTCTCAAAAATTCTTTTTAAACATAAAAACAAACAATTTCATAAAATAAGCATTGAAAAGTTAAAATAATATCATTAATTTTTTTAATTTCTATCATTCCATAGAATTGGAGATGCGGAGAAGTGCAGTACCCCCTCGACTTGAATCTCAAGCTATCTTTCACAAAATCCAAGGAATTTACAAGCTGCCATTATATGAGAGGTTGGTTTTGCAGCCACCAGCCGAGA
>Ga0307517_10011720_pt1 | contig 12122 bp, 5 predicted proteins | sample 23_EM_MG_FD_194515 | JGI IMG/M metagenome (GOLD analysis project Ga0307517, IMG submission 194515) | Populus trichocarpa ectomycorrhiza microbial communities from riparian zone in the Pacific Northwest, United States - 23_EM | ecosystem: Host-associated > Plants > Roots > Unclassified | place... | reverse complement strand
TAAAAAATAGAGGGACCATGTTTAACAAATTTACAACACAGCAAAACAGAACAACAAAAGTTTGCCTAGGCTTTTGGATTTCTTACACAAAAAAGGTCTCTTGGATTACACTTATAACAATGCTATGCTTTGTTCACTGTGTAAAAAAGTTGCAGATGATATCTTCACCGTTCATTCTCTGACCTTAACTCTCTTTTACTGCCCTTATTTTCTTGTTTCTTTACCCCATCACTCCCTTTTATTAGTGCTCTTTGTTAACGCCATTTTCACACTCTCTCTTCTCGTTCTCCATTTACGTTCTTGGGGTTTCAGTTTTCAGTTCCTTTAGAGAATGTTTTGGAGTATGGAGTCTGTCTTTGTGCTTATACTTCTGCTTTCAGCAGCTGTCTCTTCTTTTGTTGCTGCTGATGATGGTAAGTGTTTCTCGCCTTCTTTTTCATGACCCCTACTTCTTGTTTTCCTTGCCTTCTTTTTTCCATGGTTAGATTGTCTACCTGTTCTTGCCTGCTTTGAAAATATTTGTTCATGTTTGAAAATTGTGTATTGGGTGAAACTTGAAGGTAAATAGCAAAACATTAAGTGGGTTTTGTAAAAAAAAAAAAAAGAGCTTTGAAGATTGCAGCACTGTCTGAGTTTGTGCATCTGTGCTTGCTTGCGTGTTAGGTTTAGGTGGTTGGATATTAAATCAGGACATAAAAGAATGGCAGAGGGAAAGTTGGGACCTGGGAGCTTTAATTAAATGTTCCTCGTTTGATGCTGAATGTTCTGTAATTAAATGTATGTAATTACATAAATTTTGTTTATAGATTTTGTTTCCCTCCTGGGTCCTTGCTACTGTATATAAGCATGACCATGAAAACTTGGCACTGACTTTATGCATTATCACCCTAAATGCCCACCTCCTTCTTCATAATTGAATGAATAAATAAGGAAATATGGTAACATCCTAATTTCTAACAGGCTACCTCATTGTCCTCCAGCTAACAAGCTTTTTCATTATTTTTTACCCACTTGATCCATGGTGTAGGGATAGGTTCTGCCTTGGCAGGGCAGATGGTGGCCAAAGTTGAGAGAATTAAAGCCCCCTTTCTAGGACTTGAAATCTGGGTCAGGCATGGGTGGAAAGTACTACCAATGCTATATTCTTTTCTTTTTTGTTTTATCCCTTCCTCCCTTTACAACCTTCCTCTGTCATCCATGATTCATTCAAGTATCTTAAATATGTGTTCTGCAAAAGTCCATCCCCACTAAGAATTTTTGTATGCATTTGTAAACAAACTCGTGTTTGTTTTCTGTGTCTACGAAACTATTACATTGATAACATCAACACTATACATACATATATGCCTGTATGTCTAGAGCCTTGCAATTTACAGTTACTCCAGTTCTCTTTCTTTTCACAGCAAAGTATACAAGAACTCCAAAAGCAAAGAACCAATCCCATTCCTATGCTATACTTGTTTGTCTTTGTGGTGGGAAGCATCCCCGCTAATTTGACAAATGGCCTTTAAGAGATTATTATAGTATTGGAGTTTTCTATTAGCTGATTTTTTTCCACCCTTTTAAACTAAACATACTAGTAATGAAGCATGGGATCAGAAACCAGGTATCAATTGATCAAACTACCGAGGTCAAACAATAAGAAGGTTTTATGGTGCCTGATAGGATAACAAACCTTTGAATGAAGCCATGCGAGCAAAGCAAAGTTTCAAATAAGACCACTTATTATTTGGATGTTGTCTACTGTTTAAGACAATTTCTTCCTATATTAGTTATTACTAAGGCAATGCAGGTTTCCGGTAAAACAAGGGTTTTTATTTTTAGATATTGAGAAGTGTTTATGTAGATGGCAGGGCTTCAAATCCCATTGAGAGTAAGAAGACCAGAAGATGGTGGAATTAGCTTAAACAAAGATGCATTATCCTAGAACACTATTTTCTTTCTCACTGATTTCCTACTGCTTCGCATGAAGGTGCGAGGGGAAAAAGTATGACGTAACAGAAGTTTATTTATATATACTTAAGTGACTTGTGGTTTGCTCTAGGAACATTGTCTAATAAGGTATATTTATACCGAGGCACTACATTTAGCGACCTCTCTAAGAGGTCAAGAAAAAATTGTTGATGCTAAAAAGTGCTGGCTGTTTCCTTGTATTTTTAAGGATACAATTGATGATGCCTTTCTAGCAAGACAAGAGTAGAAAGTGTGGCCATTTTCATGTTGCTAAAAGAGTTAAAGGGCATTTCTGGTGGAAGAAAATGCAAGTCACTTGAGGCATTAAGAAACAAACCACTATCACTAAAAGTTCAAAATGGCCAAATCATAGGGTACATTCTAGCTTTTATCCAAAATGGTTCTGTCTCGCAAAGTTCCATCTGCATGTTTTGTCATTTTAACTCTGATCTGGGCCCCCAACTTTAGAAGTTTCTTTTGTATTTTTCTCTTTTTTAATTGATTTTTTGGCATATGCTGTTCTTCAATCAAGTAGTTGCATGCTTGTTTGTCTTAGATGACACCACTTCTCTTTCACTGTAAAGCTAAGCACAGGCTAGTTAATTGAATTGAATTTGCTTGTATATTGCACTGTTATCCCTTCAAGTGATATTTGCATTTGCATAATTGCATTTTTCCACATGTTGGTGATCCATGTTAGACATGGATGCGTATTACAATATTTGCATTATCTTTCTTGCAGAAGCATTCATTGGTGTTAACATAGGAACAGACCTTTCGGACATGCCACACCCAACTCAAGTGGTAGCCCTCCTCAAGGCTCAGCAAATCAGACATGTCCGGCTCTATGATGCTGACCGTGGCATGCTAGTTGCACTTGCTAATACAGGCATTCAGGTCATGGTCTCTGTTCCCAATGAACAACTTCTGGGAATTGGTCAATCGAATTCCACTGCTGCTAATTGGGTTTCGCATAATGTGGTGGCTCATTACCCAGCTACAAACATCACAGCCATTTGTGTAGGTTCTGAGGTTTTCACAGCCGTTCCCAATGCAGCGTCAGTCCTTGTCAATGCCATGAAGTTCATTCAATCAGCCCTTGTTGCATCCAACCTAGATCGCCAAATCAAAGTTTCAACACCCCTTTCTTCCTCTATTATCCTTGATTCCTTCCCACCATCCCAAGCCTTCTTTAACAAAACGTGGAATCCTGTTTTGATTCCCATGCTCAATTTCTTGCAGTCAACAGGGTCACACTTGATGCTCAATATATACCCTTACTATGACTACATGCAATCAAATGGTGTAATTCCATTAGATTATGCACTCTTGAAGCCTCTTGCTCCAAACAAGGAAGCTGTTGATGCTAACACACTTGTTCACTATTCCAATGTCTTTGATGCTATGATTGATGCAACTTACTTTGCCATGGATTTCCTAAACTTTACTAACGTTCCTGTTATGGTTACTGAAACTGGCTGGCCATCAAAAGGTGATTCTAATGAGCCGGATGCAACTCTAGATAATGCCAACACTTACAACAGTAATTTGATTAGGCATGTGCTGAACAAAACTGGAACTCCCAAACACCCTGGAATTGCTGTTAGTACATACATTTATGAGCTTTATAATGAAGATTTGAAACCCGGTCCAGTCTCAGAGAAGAATTGGGGATTGTTTAATGCAAATGGGGAGCCTGTTTACATTTTGCATCTGACCGGGTCAGGCTTAGTGTTAGCAAATGACACTACGAACCAAACATACTGTACTGCAAAGCAAGGTGCTGATCCAAAGATGCTGCAAGCTGCTTTGGATTGGGCATGTGGACCTGGCAAGGTTGATTGCTCTGCTATGTTGCAGGGAGAGCCATGTTACCAACCAGACAATGTGATTGCGCATGCAACTTATGCATTTAACAGTTACTATAATCAGATGGGGAAGGCTCCTGGGACATGTGACTTCAATGGTGTGGCCGCTATCACCACTACAAATCCAAGTAAGATTGTGCTTTAATTTAACAATCCACATTTGTTCTTTTGTGTTTGTTTATGTTACTGTTTGTTGATTTTTTAGTCCGTGTTAGTGTCATGTTGCACAAGAAAACGGTTTCTGAAGTTCTAATGCCCTGATTGATTCTATGGCAGGTCATGGCACTTGTGTGTTCCCAGGAAGGTATGGCCAAATAACCAGTCCTGCCTATTTTTCAGTCATTTGCGTTTGAATGCTAGTTATTTAGATTTTTTTCTTTTTTAAAAAGTAGTCAATTAAGTTGGCTTCTATGATGTAAAGCCTCGTTTTCTCATGTTTAATTGAACCTTGCATGCAGCACTGGCAGGATGAATGGCACCATGGTAAACATTACAGCCCCATCAATGAATTCCACGAGTGCAGCTCCTTCTGCCAGAGATCTTTACAACCTCGGTTCTACGAACTTCTTAGTGCTTCTCAGAGTTCTAATCTGTAGCATAGTTTTCTTGTAAAATGGTATCTGCTGAAATCTCTTGCAACGCCAAAAATTTTGAGTCGGAGGAAGTGCTTACCTTCTTCTTGGTGGAGGTTCGAGGTCATCAGTAGGGGAATTGGTGCATTGAATTTTTGTACAAAAGAAACTGGAGAAGAGCCTGAACTTAGTTTGGCATCCACTGGATTATTATTCTTTTTAATGAAAGATTTGATATTTATCCTTCTGATTAAAACCGACCATCAACTGGTGCATTGAATTTTCTAGATGATATTTGAGTGGCAGAATATTGTTAATTGATCTCCAAGCTTCTATCAAAGGAAAGGCTGAAACTCCAAACCTCTTAAACCCTTGAGAAGGAACGGTATAGGATGAGACATCTGACAACTGTTACTGGGGTTTGGATGTTACAAATGACGGGCCATTTCCTTCGTGATGTGCACTGCACCACCTGGTAGTTAATAAATTCTGGAGGTATTCATTCCGGGCAGGTGTCATCTGCCATGACAAGCTATTCTCAAATCAACGTTTTCAGATGTTGAGAGAGCTAAATGCTCAAGATCCCCAACTATAAGCCAATTTGACAAGGACATGATGATGAAACACAGAATTAATGAATCCCATCTGCTAACTAACCTTCTATGCCACCTAGTCATAGGTGTCTACAGTTCTTACACTTACACTTTGCTATATAAACACACCATTATTCAAGGACTTTGTACTCCATCGACAGCATCCAAGGGCAGTAGTCTTAAACCATACTCTAAAATCTTCTTATAATTCCAGTTGTAATATTTTGCTAGCATATAATGGCTTCTTCAATGGGCTTGAAGCTGACCTATGCCATGCTTATAGCGATGGTTGTTAGTGCACCTCTAGCAGAAGCTGCCATCTCTTGTGGCCAAGTGTCAAGCAGCTTGGCACAATGTATAGGCTACCTCCAGAAAGGTGGGGCTTTGCCTGCAGCTTGCTGCAGTGGGTTGAAAGCACTTAATTCTGCATCCAAGACCACCCCTGACCGCCAAGGGGTCTGCAACTGTTTGAAATCCTTGGCTGGTAAGATCTCTGGCCTCAACTATGGCTTGGCTGCTGGCCTCCCTTCAAAGTGTGGTGTATCCATCTCCTACAAAATCAGTCCTTCCACAGATTGCAAAAGGTACGTATTCTATACTTCATGTGTGCATGCATGCCACTGGAAATTATTAGCCCGATTTCATAAATCACAATAATATAGAAATATTGACTTCTTTTTTTGTTTTTGTTTTTGTTTTTGTGGCAGCGTGAAGTGAAGAATTGAAGCAGATTATGAAGTATAATAATAAGCTAGTGCTAGAATAAAAGGGGTGCTCGAGCCTGTTCGAACTAATTCCCCGTTGAGGGATTTAGAGTCTTTTCTTTCTTACGAGTTTGTGTTTACAATATTGTATGCATTATGTGTCTACAAAAAACTCGTATTTTTTCTTCCCTCACTTTTTTATAAAAGAGTGTTGTGAGAGTAGAATATTTTTTGCATGCTGTTCTGGGGTAACGGGAAGAAAAAAACGAAACAATGGCTTCAGCATATCGCACAAAATATAATAATAGAAGATTATAAAAAAAATAAAATGTTCAGCAAATAAACAACCAAGTTGGAACTAGTGTCGAATAAAACTCAGCTGCCATTCCCTCCACAACTGAACCAAACCCCAGCTGCCTTCCTCGCCAGCACTGAACAGAAACCAGCCATAACCTCCCCTGAAATCAGCCCTTAATTTGACTCCAAAACAGCCACAACACAGCAGCCCTGAAATCAGCCCCCAGCAACCTGTAGTTCAGGCCAACACTCCCAACGAAGAGAGGAGCACCAACCTATAAAAAACAGCAGCAAAAACCATCCATCCCTCCTCTCTCACCAACAACACAACAACTAAAGTGATCCGAAGAGGAAAGAGGTGAAAATAAAGCCATCACTCACATGCCCACACTTGAAATTCTGAAGAGGAAAGAAAGACAGAATGATACATGAAAAGAAAACATGAGCAATTTGGTCAGAAAACAGTATAGACCATTTAAGTTGAAACTCTAAAAAACGCTTTGGAACTTCCATTCTCGACGCGGCATGCAGGTCTTTGCTATTCTATAATGAATTGCAAATCGACAGGGAGTTGACAGGTTCTATGAAGATGGCATAGTTGAGTGTAGCACGAGGTGCAAAGTTTTGTGAAGGTAACCTTTTTTAAGGAGGGGGGCTAAAGCGTAACAAGGATGGCCATTTAAGATTTCTTGAAAGTTATAAGAAAGGAAATCACAATAATTAAGAAGGTGTTAATTGAAAAGTATATAAAACAGAAACTCTTAATGCTCAGTAACTTGGATTTAAACATTGAGATGGAGTTGCTAGAGAAAAGTAACAGCTGCTGGAAAAAACAGTGATAATCAATAATAACAGTTGAGCAAATGGATTTCTAATGCCAAGTTAACATCGAAGAACAACAACTCATATTCGCATCAATGCTTAGCAGCTGAGGTTCAAAATTCAGTGCTAGAAGTGCTGGAGAAAAGGTAAAGGTTGCAGGAAAAGACAATTATAATCAATGATAACAGTGGAGCAAATGGAATCATTATTAAAAAAAAAAAAAAAAAGAGGAAAAGAACATAATCAATCACCTGGTCCATTTGTGTGTGTAACAATGTTCCATTCATTGTAATGCTAATTCGAATTCCGAGCTTTTTAGTTTTATTCTATAAAAAGTTTAACCTCCTAATGTTGCCGACTCAAACTAAATCATGCACAATGATCACAAAAGGTTTGTGGAGCCAACTTAATTAAGATTGTTCCTTCTTGGAATTCTTCCAAGTAACTTGAAGGACCTTATAATTTGAGATAAAACTTATAAATTCTCTTGTCTATCTCGGCTTGTGGTTGAAGGATTGACTCTTTTGTCATAACAGGTAAATCTTCAAACACCCTTTTATTTCCATGATGCTGCTCGGGTTGAGAAACATGAAAAACAAGACAAATTGATATAGAAGAGGGCAAACTCAATTTGTAAGTCACTGCCCCAATTCGTTCAATAATTTTGTATTGTCCATAGTACTTAGCAGATAGCTTGTGTAAAACTTTGTAAGCCATTGATTTATGTTTGTATGGTTGTTGCTTTAGGTATACCTAATCACCAACGCTGAATTCTTTTTCACTCCTTTTATTGTTAGCTAGCTGCTTCATTCTATGATAGGCTACCATAAGGTTATTTTTTAGCAGATCAAGCATGTCTTCCCTCTTACTCAGCAATTTATCTGCTGCTTAAATTGCAATTCTTATGAAAATAAAGAATATGACCATATAAAACTTCATAAAAAGTGACCTTCATAGACGCGTGTAGCTAGTATTATACCACCATTCTACTAGAGCTAATAACCACCTAGACCATTGACTTGGATTGCTTCCAATCATGCACCTCAAATAGTTTTCTGAACACTTGTTAACAGCTTCAATTTATTAATCAGTTTATGAGTGGTAGGTTGTAGAATAATGTAGCTCTATTCTTTGATCTGCAAAGATGTTCTTCCATAATTGACTTAGGAACACAATGTCTCTATCATTTAGACATGATCTATGAATGCAATAGACACTGTAATGGCAGAATATGGGTGAGAGAAAGTCATGATCTATGAATGCAATAGACACTGTAGTGGCAGAATATGGGTGAGAGAAAGTCGTAAAATGAGAGTACTTGTTAAACCTGTTCAAAACCACAAAAATGATCTCCTTTCCTTTCGATCCTGATAAATCTTCCATGAAATCAAAACCTAGCAACTTAGCCAAACCATAGGTGTTGAGAAATGTAGGATATCTTCTATTCCAAGAGATATTTGAGAGGAACATGGTCATTACAAATTTTGAACTTCCTACCCCACAAATAGTGTCTTTACCTAGCTATTGCATGTAAATGCCTTCTTGCATTAGAACAACACTAGTTCCTACTTTAAAAGTGGCTGTTCCTCTCAAATTTACAAACTGCTTGTTGAAGTCTGATAAAGTAAGAACATGGGGTTTGGTCATGGTTTTTTCAACAGATCAAAACCATCTTCTGTTTTTGAATTCCATTATGATTTGAAAATTTGTTTTCTTCGCTCTAAATAAATTACTTCAATAATTACTAGAATCAAAGAGATATTTTATAGTGCAAATATTTTTATGAATCTTGTCAAGTTAATTCATAGCATCAAGAATGGGATAAAAAATAATAATTATCTTTTAAAAAAAATACCTCTTAATATGGATTATGTCCCCACACATATGTATAGAGATTAAAGAGAGGAGGGAAGAGTTATTTTTTTTAAAATAACTTCTCTAAATATTTAAATCAGATTTATTTGTCTTAGATGAACTAGATCTAACTCAATAATCAACCCATTCTTAGCAGTTTAGTAGAAATTTACAAAATAGACTCGTACCCTCTAATAAACTTTCTATAATCTTTAGTATCGGCAAATCTAACACATCTTTGATCTTTCATGGATATGTAAAAACCCTTTCTCTGGTAATAATATACCCTAAGTATTTCACTTTATCACTGCCAAATGTACATTTTCTTCTTCTTTTTTTGTCATCACCTCATGTGTTCTTCGCCCTTCAAACATTGTTATTAGATGTTCAAAGTGTTCGCAATGTGAATGCAATTCAATTTACACGCTTCCATACAACCTTTAAAGAGTAAAACATCCCATCAATTGACAGAGCAAAAGAGAGAAGAAAGGCGGTGCGAAAGAGCCCAAGTGATCCTCTCACGCAAATGACTACCATTATTTGATTTCAGAACTCTCAAACTCTTTTGATCCATCCTCCTCGACATGATAATTCTTTTCTGGAAATCATATATATTCCTTGGAAAAACAATGAGGAATTAACTGCATTTTTTAAATAATGTTTCTCATAAAGTAACAATAAAGGACTAAAATAAATAGGTTTTAAGAAGAGGATCAAATAAGATTCTTTGTAAGTTTGAGGGACCAAAACAGTAGAAAGGGGAGGAAGAAAAACTCTTCTGGGCCCACAATAGTTAATTCACCAAGTGACTGTGTCGGTGCATTAAAGGCACGGGTCCCTCAATCAACAATAAAATAAAAAGTCGGTCCCTTCAAATTTTACTCCCTTCAATATGTTATGATAAAGAGTTAAAATTGGTACTTCATTATTCATAACCAATCACTGATGAGGATGAAGTATATTTGGTTGTGTGGTTGTTGATCGAAATAATTTTTTATATCGAAATATATGTTAATAATTTTTTTTATTTTTAAAAAATTATTTTTAACATCAGCACATCAAAAGATTCAAAACATATTAAATTTTAGTAAAAACAAAATTTGAATTTTTTGGGAACGCGGTTTGCACCGCGTTCCCAAATGATTTCGAAGTATTTAGGAACGTGGTAATGATTTACTTTTTAAAATATTTTTATTTAAAAATATATTAAAAAATATATTTTTATTTTTAAAAATTTATTTTTGATATTAACACTTTACTGAAAATACTAAAAAATTATTTTGAAGTAGAGAAAAAAATGAAAAAATATTAAATTTTTTTAAAATTACTTTTAAAATATAAAACCAAACGGGATGATAATTGACAGTCCCAACAACTAAAATATAAATAGATAAATATACGGTGAAAATGAGGTTTTGATGTTCAAGTACCAAAACATAAGAAATATTAAGAGATCAGGAGCACACAAGGATATTTGATAATGTAGTAAAAAATATTTTTTAAATTTTTTTTTATTAAAAGTATATTAAAATAATTTTTTTATATTTTAAAAGATTATTTCTATATAGCATATCAAATAAAATCCATTTAAAAACATAAAAATATTAATTTAAAATAAAATTTAATTTAATTTTTTAAAAAAATATTTTTAAAATTAAAAAATAAACGAATTCCTAGTGCAATTATTGGCAGCAAGAGAGAAGAGAAGAGAGAGTTTTTAACGTTTCCCACCGGATAGTCAATGAAATTCGAGAGGTAAACATTCCGGCCAGGTGTCATCAGCCATGGCCGTCTATTCTCCACAACAACGTTTTGAGACGTTGAGAGAACTAAATGTTTAAGCTCCCTAACTATATGCCAATTTGACAAGGACATGATGATGAAACACAGAATTAATGAATCCCAACTGCCAGCTAACCTTCTATGCCGACTGGCTACTTACTGGTGTTTTTAGTTTTCATTTGTTTTTGTATTTTTTAAAAAAATTAAAATATTTTTTTATTTTAATTTAATATATTTTTAAATCATTTTAATACACTGATATTAAAATTAATTCTTTTTAAAAAATATTATTTTGATATATTTTTGAGTAAAAAACACTTTAAAAAACAAACGCAACTACACTCACAAAAATGCTCATATTATATCTTGATATAATCACATGTTTTTTTAAAAAAATATATTTTTTTAGTTTTAAAATAATTATTTTTAATATTTTTGTATCATTTTAATATATATATATATTATTTGAATATATTTTTTAAAATAAAAAACACGGTTAAAAAATTACGTCGACAGTACTCCCAAAACCTTAAGTCTTTGCTATATAAACACCATTGTTCAAGGACTTTGCACTCACTCAACAACTTCAAGGGCAGTAGTCTTAAACCATACTCTAAAATCTTCTTATAATTCCAGTTGTAATATTCTGCTAGCATATAATGGCTTCTTCAATGAGCTTGAAGCTGGCCTGTGCCATGCTTGTAGCGATGGTTGTTAGTGCACCACTAGCAGAAGCTGCCATCTCATGTGGCCAGGTGTCAAGCAGCTTGGCACAATGTATAACCTACCTCCAGAAGGGTGGGGCTGTGCCTGCAGCTTGCTGCAGTGGGTTGAAAGGACTTAATTCTGCAGCCACGACCACCGCCGACCGCCAAGGGGTCTGCAACTGTTTGAAATCCTTGGCTGGTAAGATCTCTGGCATCAACTATGGCGTGGCTGCTGGCCTCCCTTCAAAGTGTGGTGTATCCATCTCCTACAAAATCAGTCCTTCCACAGATTGCAAAAGGTACGTATTCTATACTTCATGTGTGCATGCATGCCACTGGAAATTATTGCGGTAGCTAGCCCGATTTCATAAATCACAATAATACAGAAATATTGACTTCTTTTTTTCATTTTTTGTTTTTTGTTTTTGTGGCAGCGTGAAGTGAAGAATCGAAGCAGATTATGAAGTATGATAATAAGCTAGTGCTAGAATAAAAGGGGTGCTCGAGCATGTTTGAGCTAGTTCCCGACGTCGACGGACTTGGATCAGTCTCTTCTTTCTTATGAGCTTGTGTTTACAGTACGATATTGTAGGCATTATGTGCATCTAAAAAAATCTGTGTTGTACTATATATTGCCTGGCTTATTTAATATTCTGGTTCTTCGTGATCTTCCACCAAATACAACACTTAATCCAAGATCTCTATGCATAAAATGGGAACTCGAGTAAAGAACAATAATAATACAAAGATCCACAAGCGTTTTTTAAAAATTTAAATTTATTTTTTTTAATTATTTTTATAATTTTTTCAAATGATTCAGACCTGCTGATATCAAAAATAACACAACTATTATCGTACTCTACAGCAGCCAGAGCATTAAACACATAAGCAAAAGCAAGTGAGCGTCTAATTTTGAAACGTTGATGTCGGTTTCACATTCAAGTTACTGTCCCAGTAATAATAGAGCGAA
>Ga0307517_10011719_pt1 | contig 12122 bp, 5 predicted proteins | sample 23_EM_MG_FD_194515 | JGI IMG/M metagenome (GOLD analysis project Ga0307517, IMG submission 194515) | Populus trichocarpa ectomycorrhiza microbial communities from riparian zone in the Pacific Northwest, United States - 23_EM | ecosystem: Host-associated > Plants > Roots > Unclassified | place... | reverse complement strand
TTGAAGTGGTAAAGACTATGGAATTTCAAAGAATTCTTTATTTTAAAATAATATATATTTATTTTTTTACAATTTATTTCTTACAACAGAAAAAAGATCCAAAATCATAAAAAAATTAATTTTTTTTAAAATAAAAATCTTCAAAAATACTTTTTGAACACGAAAACAAACACATAATTAATATAATTATGAATCTATTCTAAATAGATTATTTCTCAGGTTGTTATATGAAAATTGAATATAAAAAGGAAAGTTTTCACGCTAAATGCACCCATACAAAATATATATCAGCATACCATCCACTCGTATAAAAATGGAATTCATGGACAATTATCAAAATATATTTTATTTGTGTCAAAATGGAAAAAAAAAAGATTTTTCATTTCATATTGCTTTCTAAATTCAGAAAGACTTGTAGAAAATCATTAACAGTTTATATAAACAAGAACAACTCTTCTTATTTTTTTAAAAGAATTTAATCTAAATATAAAAGAAGAAAGTGGTGAAAAAACTATAAGCTATTATTCCTATGATCACAAGATAAAGGAAAATCACGAGGAGACATTGATTCCACGTGACCAATTTCCTAAACATATATTTGGGAGATTTCTTCCCTGTAAGTCCTGGAGAATATATCAAATCCCAAAATGGAGAGACACGCAAGAGTGTAATCACTCCAAACACGCCCTACATGACAAGCTGCAACTTGAAGAAGCCACGTGTCACCAACATGTCTCTCTTGTAAGATCCTGAACAAACACGTGTCCATGCATCACCTGAGGTCCTGAACCGTGTCTTCCATAAGACCAAACCACCCCAAGTCACACCACAAAGTCACAACGCCACCCAACCCCCACAAATAGGGCAGATAGTGGCATTCTCGTCCTTTGACACAACAACACTAGAAAACAAGGTGCCTAATTATGCTTAATTAAATGAAAAACTGTAATTAATTAATGGGGAGGGGACAGACAAAGTCCGAAGGAAGACTTGAAATTCACCCTGGCTTTGGGGCTAACTCTGAGGTTTCTTTGCAAACTGCCATTTGTAGTTTTCAACCCTAAACTCTCTCTCTCTCTAACATCTGTGTGCTTACTCCAGAACTCTCCAACAGACTCGGGGGCAGGGTTTGTTTCAGACTCCCCAGGTCTTTTTTTTTTTATCAGCTGGTAAGGCTCTCTCTTCCTCAGTGCTTTTTCTCATCTATGGTTTGTGATCAGTGAATTTGATTGTTGAGTGGTTTGGTTTCATGTAGAGGGAGCCTGTGGCTTTAAGAATAAAAGGGTTTCTTTTATTTCCTTTAATTTGGCGATTTTGTTCGACGGTGGAGTCTTAATTGTCTGTTGGGGTTTAGTGGATTTCCCAAGTTTTCAGTCGGGGTTACAAAGAGAAAAAAATATCGAGCTTTCATCATTTTTAATGGTATAGCCACATATACGGAGGCTGACCAGAAGAATAAACTTCTGCTGTTCGTGTTTGGTTTAAATATTTTGTCATAATTCTGTTTGAAATTGGGTATTTTTGAAGCACCAGGTATGGACTTTATAGAGGAAAATATTTCAGATAGTGGAATTATACAAGTTATAAATGTTTTGGAGTTGCATAAATTTATCAACTTTAAAGCATGGAGTACTCTGTTCAGCTGTACCTAGTCACAGGTCAGGTGCCTGCTGTCTGCAGCCTGCCTGTGTCATCTCTATAATGGTTAGTAATTTTTACTTCTTGAATTGCAGTACTGGACCATCATGGCTTTGATGCATTGCTGGAAACAATGTAAGTTTCTTCTCTGAACAGAAAAGAGTTGGTTGTAAGTCTAAGCAGGATGGCTACTGAAAGCCCCATGAGAATGGTGGAGAGTGGTGGTGCTAGAAAGTGGTCCAGTTCTAAGGATTCTGCTGTACTTGGATCACCCTTAAGAAGTATGGCAGCAGAGGAATTAGGATTGCTTCTGAAGAGGCAGGGATTCCATGGCGATGAAACTGACACGATTCCCAGTCGAAGTGGCAGCGCACCACCAAGTATGGAGGGGTCATTTGCTGCTATTGGAAACCTTTTAGCTCAACACAACTCAGGCATGAGTTCTAGCTTGGAAAGTTTAGGCAGTGTTATTGAAAATTGTGAGTCAGAAGAACAACTCCGCTCTGATCCAGCCTACTTTGCATACTACTGCTCCAATGTCAACTTGAATCCAAGGCTTCCTCCACCACTATTGTCACGGGAGAATCGGCGCCTGGTGCACCATATTGGTGGTTTTGGGAATAATTGGAGACCTGAAAGTGGCAATGGATCCCTGCAACTCCCCAAAAGTTCCCTTTCAACTCACAAGGAGGAGCCAAATGAAGATAGATCACCTAGAGGAGCTTCAGAAAATAGTGGCGTGTATATATCTGGACAGAACACAACTTCTTTGGCAGGTCGACATAAGAGTTTGGTGGATCTCATTCAGGTATGTGGCTGTCTTCTTTCAGGAAAGTAACACTTGGAGTTTAGTGAATTGGCATAATAAGCATGATATGTTATTAGCCATCTCTCTTATACATTTTTGGTGATTTTTTGCTGCTGGTTTAGTTGGTTTCTTCTGAGGTCTGATGCTGGTCTAGAATTAACAGTGAGGAGTCTCAATTTCTGGAACACGTTAACTTTTCATGCTTGGTTCATTTCATGCTCTTGAAATTTGTTCGTCTCTTCCTTTTAATTTCTGTCACATTTTATATGTTGTATAGCATTTAATATATCAAAGGATATTGCATGTATATTTGTACGTGTAACTTTTTCCAGATCATATAAATTTCATCAACTAATTTCTCCCTTTTTGATGTGTGTGGCTTTGCTCTAACCATTGCCCTCAAACCCCCAACATTCTCTTTGATGAATTGTAGGAAGACTTCCCTCGCACTCCTTCTCCTGTATACAGCCAGTCCCGTTCCTCAAGCCATGCAGCAGAAGTAGGAATTGATCATGATGTCCATGCAATTTCATCAAATGTTTCTTCTGCCAGCATGTCCAAAATATCAGAATCAAATGCTGGTTCTGATGTTTGTGTTGATACGTATGCACTGGAGGTTGATGCTTTGAGGTTAGTATCCATCAATGATCCTCCAAGTGCTGATTTGCCAACTTCACCATGTCGTGCTGGGACTCCAACCCAGCAAAAAGGTGAATCCAGCACTAAAGGTACTGGATTTGAGGTTGATGCCTCGATTAGAGGTTCCCGTCAATCAGGCTCTGCCAGAATGGAGTTGAGAACAAAAAACAAACAAGATCAGCAAACTTATGGAAGGAATATACCACAGCATCATTCACACAGCCAGCAAGGCATTCCACATCAGGTTCAAGTGATTTCTCAAGGTACAAATCCATCTCACAGTAGCATGGGAAAACCTTCCCATGGTTATCCTAAATTCTCCTCCTCTGAGGTACTTACATCATCGCATTCTCCTGCGATGAACCCTCCTTTCTATGCACCACAAGGAGCTTATATGACTGCAGGGACTCCTTTTTACCAGCCATCTAGTGTATACCCTCCACAGTATAATATGGGTGGATATGCTGTTGGATCTGCGTTTATTTCTCCATATATGCCTGGATTTCCATCTCACAGCACTATTCCTGTGTCATTTGGCGGTGCTCCTGGTCCAAGCAATGATGGTCGAACTGCTGATGCTTCAGCAGTTCAACAAATAGGTAGCTTGCAACATCTGGCCAAGTTTTATGGACAACATGGATTAATGCTACAACCTTCCTTTGTGGACCCTCTTCACGCACAACTCTTTCAACATCCTTTCGGGGATGTATATAGTGCTACTCCTCATAATCGTTTGGCATCAAGTGGAACTACTGGGCCTCAGATTGATTCTTTCATTCCACAGAAAGATTTGGCAGCTGCTGCTCATATGGCCAATCAGAAAGTTCTAACTTCAACAAATGGAGGTTTAAGCATTCCCGTTCCAGGAAAAATAGGAATTTCTGGTGGTAGCTATTATGGAGGTCCCCCAAGCATGGGCGTCATAACCCATTTCCCAGCCTCACCTCTTACCAGTCCAGTGCTTCCATCATCTCCAGTAGGCGGAGTCAATCATCTAAGTCGGCGAACTGACTTGAGATTTCCCCAAGGTTCCAATAGAAATGCAGGATTATATTTCAGAGGTCAAGAACAGAGAGCAGTTAACAGTGCTGATGACCCCAAAAGGCATTACTTTCTTGAAGAACTAAAATCAAACAATGCCCGGAAATTTGAACTCTCTGATGTAGCAGGGCGCATAGTTGAATTCAGGTGTGTCTAAACTGTATGTTTTTTGCATCGCTTTTGGATTGCCATGTCATTCCAAGCATAAAAAATTAATACCGAGAATAATTTTTGTTGTACGCTTAACTGCAGTGTTGACCAACATGGCAGTCGATTTATTCAGCAAAAACTGGAAAATTGCAATGTTGAGGAAAAGGAGTCTGTATTTAAAGAAGTTCTTCCTCATGCTCCAAAACTAATGACAGATGTTTTTGGAAATTATGTTATTCAAAAAGTATGTTATCATGTTTTTCTTGCTTTGACCTTTTTTTTTCTTCTCCTTGCAATTGTCTCGACCATCCTTGATTTTCATAAAAACCATTTGTTATTGGTTATTTAACCTGGTATTCTGTACCACAGTTTTTTGAACATGGAAGTCCTGAACAGAGAATGGAGCTTGCAGAAAAACTTTCTGGACAGATTTTGCAGTTAAGTTTGCAAATGTATGGTTGTCGTGTAATTCAGAAGGTATGTCATGTATCTTACATAAATAGTCTTGCCGTCCCAAATACAGTACTTTAGTTGATAAAGATAATCATATATATTTTCTTTCTCAAGGCCCTCGAAGTGATTGAGCTTGATCAGAAAGCAAAACTTGCTCAAGAGCTTGATGGGCATGTTATGAGATGCGTACATGATCAAAATGGAAACCATGTAATACAGAAGTGTATAGAATGTGTACCCGCTGAGCATATTGAATTTATCATATCTGCGTTTCGAGGCCAAGTTGTCACACTGTCAACTCATCCCTATGGTTGCCGTGTCATTCAGGTAATGCAACTGTTTACTGGGGACACAATCTTCTTATCATTTTCTCTACCATACTTCAACTCTATGCTTTTGGTTTGTGATAGAGAGTTTTGGAGCATTGTTCTGATGAGCTGCAAAGTCAATGTATAGTTGATGAGATCTTAGAATCTTCCTACCTTCTTGCTCAAGACCAGTATGGCAACTATGTTACCCAGGTTTGTTTTTTCCACAGCACAATATACTTTATGATACGAGTATCAACCTTTTGCATGTGAAATGTTGATCACTAATATGAACAGTTTGCCCCAACAAAAGTTAGGGCACACCCACTCCTTGCAGATTGGTATCTTTTTTTTTTTGTGTGTGTAGAAGGGATTTTAGTCTAAAATTAACAAGTGGACAATTATATTGATTTTTGGTTTTATTGCAAGTTTTTTTTTTTTTTTTTCATTTTTGAAAAACTGCTACTAAATTTTTGTTAGGTTTGGCTAATTGTAGATTTACTTTGTGGGCTAGCTTATTAGTTTGAGCCAGTATTTACCGTGCCTTGCTGGTGCAGTTGGTCCAAGTTTTAATTTGTTTTCATATTACCATATTTTGTTAGGAATTTGTGTGCTCCACTGCTCCTGTATTTCATGTTTTGCCCTTCGCCTCCACATCTATTGAATATTTCCAATTTGTTTTCCTCTTAAGATTTACTTTGCTGCTTGCAGCATGTTTTGGAGAGGGGAAAGCCCCATGAGAGAAGCCAAATTATAAGCAAGTTGACTGGGAAAATTGTACAAATGAGTCAGCATAAGTATGCATCAAATGTTGTCGAGAAGTGCTTGAAGCATGCTGATGCTGCTGAAAGGGAGCTCATGATTGGGGAGATTATTGGGCAGTCTGAGGAAAATGACAACTTGCTGGTAAGTTAAAAGGAGAAATAAGTAACACTGTAACTTGAAAACCACTGCCCTTCATTGTTTTGAGTTATTTTATCCCCTGATTACTACTTACTAGAAGGGGCTTTCAGTTTTATTTATTGAGCACGTGGAAGCCTTTTTCTTTTTTACCTTTCTCAGTTGGGGTTGGATACTGCATTGTTTTCCTCTTGTTTAGATCAATTTCATTATCGATATGATGAGTTCCATTTTAGCTGCCAACTTAGCGCAACCATCTTCTGTGTTGATTTCGGAACCAGCTATGCTGGAAGCACTTCAAACCCAAATCTACCATAGCCAAAGTTTAGTTAAAGCAATATGTTTAATTAATCATCTGCTCATTAAAGTGAAGTTTTTGAACTGGATTTAGAATTTGGTGCTGTTGGATACTCTAATGGTAGGCTCTGTTTCTTCCTTGAGATTAATAAACTCTCTGTAAGGTGATTATGAACTCTTCTTGAGCAGAGGTTATTTAAAAGAAAAGAAGTATCAGAGGTTGAATCACTACTATTTGTCCTAAAATAGAATTGCAAATGAATAAGATTGTTATGAACTGAGATATAGTCAAACTGATTTCTTCAAATTGGTACCACTAAAGAATTTGTCTGACTGTTGACAATGCACAGATTCTTGGCAATACTCGCCGGTGATACTGTATGATAGGACTCTATAGACTGTTTTCTGCTTGCTAATTGCATCTTCTTTTGGCCTTGAATATCAGATAATGATGAAGGACCAATTTGCCAATTATGTTGTCCAAAAGATACTTGAAACAAGCAATGATAAACAGAAGGAAATATTGCTCAGTCGTATCAATGCCCACCTTAATGCTCTGAAGAAGTACACTTACGGGAAGCACATCGTTGCCCGGTTCGAGCAACTATGCGTTGAAGGTGCGCCAACCTTTTTGAATCCTAAAATAAAGCACGAGTTTCATTTTTGCACCTGAAAAAACACGCCTTGTGATTTTAGTGCTAGAGCTGTGGCAATGATGGTAATGCTTGATTTATGATGCAGAAGGGCAAGTGCTGGAAACTTGATCGGTTAGAAGAAGACACGTGGGCGAACTGACTGGGAATGCTGATCGTTGCAGGCATGGAAACATGGGGGGCCAGGAGAGGAGAAGAGAAGAGAAGAGAACATGGGATGGACAGCTGAAACTCGGAGAAATGGCAGGAAGGAGGGGTGTCTCGTGCCATCTGTAGGTGCTTGTTGAGATTGCAGAATTTAATAAAACAGAATTATAATGTATTATAAATATACTCCTTTGATTTGTATATTTTATGTATAGAATTAAGTAATGGTGATTGGTGTCTTTTTTATTTCATTGATTAAGCTGAGCTTGTCTCCTTCTTTCTTTCTTCTTTCTTTTTTTTTTCCCTTTATATATATATATATTTGAGTTTTACTGTATATCTATATTTATATTTCCAAAAATAAAAAAACTCATAAAATATTACTAGAGTTTCTCAAGAACATGTAAAGTGGTTTTCTAGACTTGGTTTTTAGAAGTTACAAAAAATTTAAAATATTATATTATTTGTAATTTTTTTTAATTTGATTTGATCTAATCTTTATATCAATTTTAGAAAACAAACAAATAATATAAAAACATCTTCAATTTTATATCAATTTAAAATATTATATTATTTGTAAATTTTTTTAATTTAATTTTTATATCAATTTTAAAAAACAAACAAATAATATAAAAGCATCTTCAATTTTGCATGAAACTGAACTAAACTTTTTATTTTTAATTTTTTTATATGAGTATGTATATTATTTGTAAAAAAGGTTTTTTTTTTTTATTAACGCTCACCGTAGGTGATATTATATAAACACAACACGTGTTATGAAAATACGTAATTAAAAAAAATATTAATAGAGGCCAGATGGAGTTTTGTTAAATAAAATACTCGAATAAATAAATAAAAAAGAGAGAGAAGAAAAGAGATGGTTAGATTAGTTTAAAGTTAAAACTAGAGTTGAAAAGAAAGGTCAAAGGCTCGTGAATCTGCAGTGGGGATCCATCCAACAAGAGCAAGGAAGAAATGGAAGATTGAAAACGAAGAAGAAGAAGATGATGACAGATAGAGATAGCATAAGCAACATCAAGGGAAAGTTAGAAGGTGGTGGTGGTGAAATAGGGAAGGCTTTGATTGGATTAGTGAGTGGAACCTTGGTTTACTACCACTGTGCCTATCGGGATTCTAGCCTCTTCTCTTTGATGTCTGATGTCCTCATCGTCCTCCTCTGCTCCCTCGCTATTCTCGGCCTTCTCTTCCGTCAATTAAACATCTCGTACTTCTCTCTCTTTTCCCTTTCCTTTCCTTTTCCCCAATTCCAATTTTAGGGTTTTTCTTTTCCTTCCTTTGAATTGTATTTTGGTCATAATAATAATAATAATTATTATGATGATGGAATTGCAATTAAAAATAATAAAAATAGGGTACCAGTGGATCCATTGGAGTGGCAGATATCACAGGACACAGCTAACAGTATAGTAGCATGGTTTGCTAATACCATTGGAGCTGCTGAATCTGTCCTCAGGGTTGCTGCTACTGGCCACGACAAGCGCCTTTTCTTCAAGGTTATCCATCCCTCCATTTCTTCACTACTGCTTAGTCGGGTTTCAATTTGACTTCATCATGCTAATGCAACTGCAACAAGGTGGAATTAGGATTCTTTGTAGGACTTTATCCAAAACAAGTTGTTGCTTCTGAATATAACTATCTTTTTAGGTCCATTTCCAATGCTATTATTCACTTGATTGTGGACGAGGGAAAATTGTTAATTAATGCAAGTGAAGACTAGGGATGAGTTATGTTTCTTTATCCTCAGATAATCTTCTACTGTTGATGTAGGCATGCTTCTTGAATCTTAAAATCCATCATCATGATCTCTGCAATAAATAGGACTGAGCCTCTGCATTTTATATCTTAACAGATGGGGTTTGTCTGTGGTATCTTTTGATTTTCTCATTGCCTTGATCGGCCGATGCTGCCCCCTCCGTCTCTCTCTCTCCCAGTCCCATTTATTGTCTAGAATTAGCAGTCTTAGCTAAATCATGTGATTTTCTACAAATTAACTTGCCTGGACCGAGATTCATTGCTCATTCGGGAACCTCTTGAAGAGTCTTGTAGAAAAGCTTTCTGGTTTTTACTGGCATGCCCTCACAATGGCCACAACATTTTTCTTTACAGATTTTATCAAATGTAACAGGAAGTTAATCTTGTCTTTTTCTTTCCTCAGGTCATCGTTTGTCTTTACGTACTATCAGCTTTGGGCCGACTGGTCTCAGGGGTTACAATTGCTTATGCTGGTATGTGGGCCATAATTTGTTTGCAAATGACATTATTATTGGTTTTGTTCTTATGCATAAAACTGCAATAAGAAATCTGTATTGTTTTTTTTTTCAATATGCTTGTTCTTCTTCTGTTCATATCAATCAAGTTTCTCTTTTTAGATCTTCAGTTTCTGTTTCATTACATCTATTGTTTTGTAGAGAATGAGAGTTAATATTAATCAAGTTTCTTTGATGAATGGGTTAAAAATAGTTAATGCGTGCTCATAAGATCCAAATCCATTGGCTCCTCCCACAATTCTCTCATCTGCAGGAAAAAAAATGTGGATAGAAAAATTTGGGGTTTTACTGTGGTATCCCTATCTCATATGCAGTGGGATTGGAGGGATCTTGTTTTCCTTGGTTGCTGTCCATGTCTCTCAATTGTAGGAGGATGTTTATCCTCGCTTTTGTATGGATATCTTTTTTTTCCAATAAATTTATTAAAAAAAGAGTGAGAAAAGAACACAAAAACCTGTTGACTTGGCAGTTTTATGTTGGAGTCATGCTTAAAGTCCTTCTATGATTACTCATTGCCTTTGCTTTTTGGCTACATTAACTAATCTACTGGAGAAATCTTTATGTGGCTAAATGGCACACACACTCTTATGGTAGATTCATACTTTTCATGACTTGTCTTGTTTGGATCGACTTTATTCTCCCTATTGTTCTGTGTCATTGTCATTCATTAATACTGCATATGGAACTCTTTGTCGAGGCACAGTAGTGAAAGGCTCAGATCAAGGTGGATATGTGATTTAAATGACGATTGTAGTTTCGAGTCAATATGTTGAATTGTCAGTACATAGGGCACAATCAAGCAAAATCACTAGAAGCATATGAGGTTTGGAAGGAGTCAATTCTTTTGTTGGCAGAGTTCTTTATCTTGACAGTGCTTTCTTTTTGCTCTAAGATGGTGGCCTGGCTGCATTTGTCTTTGCACAATATTGATTGCTTGTTATTTGAATATTTCATGGAAAATCTTTATTTATCAATAACTAATCATCTTCTCCTTTTTTTTTTTACACATTTTGGTTTGGATTTTGCTGGCACAGCATTATGCTTATTCTGTCTTTACATGCTCGCTGAGAACTCACAATCAGGCAGTGCCTGCATCTCTCGATTTCTTGGGCGAGGTAACGGCATTTCTGTAGATTCAGATGTTCTGTAAATTGTACATGTACCGCCATTTTTTAGTGTTCTGTGGTCTCATTACATCCATAGCTGGAAGGAACTCTTGTTGATTTAAATATAGTCTTGTATTCTGCCCATCCGTGAAGTCTTATGATTTTTTCATATTAAACAGAAATTCTTCGGACAGATTGATAATATGATGAGCAAGTAGTTGTCTTTTCATTGCAACATTTTTCATTTGAGAAATCCATTGCGAATTTGCTTGAAGCATTTTGTTTTTTAAGCATGCGGAGAACTTCGATTGCTCTGTCCGTCCACAATTTTTTTGTGCCCTTTGCATGTGATTTTTAGGGACAGTAAGATCCAAAACATCAGAAACTAAGAACGTGTAAATGATTGTTGTGAACTTGTGTTAATGCCAAAGGTCCAATAACACAAGTGGCAAATGCCTTTTGGAGGATGTTCACAGCTTCGCTTTCCTGTCCCATTCCTTGTCTACAGAAGTCTCTTTAAATGGTCCCTGGTCATCTGTGGAGGAGTATCTCAATGAGAGAGGGGGAAAAAAAAAGGTAAATCACATGGCAGGTGGCCCCCACCAATTCCTGTGCTTCGACAATTCTTTCCCTTTCCATCCCAAAATCAAATTCTCAATTTATTTTTTTCCATGAAAAGAAATCTTTTAGTTTCTATAGACCTTGGAAAGGGTCGGCCATTCAACAAGGAAAACAAGAGTATTCTGCTAATTGTTTATTTGAAAAATAACACGGTCAGGATAAAATTTCAGGGGAACGACACCGTTTTAAAAAATATGAGGAAAATGATATGGAGTAACAAAACCGCAATCTGGAATCAGGATATTAAAAGAGGAGGAGGAAAGAAGGCCCCATCTTTGTGGAATAACAAGTAACACGAAGGACTGCTTGGAATGAATATGGTGTTCCATTAGGGAAATGAAGCAGCAATTATAGGAGCACAAGTACCCCGATGAGTTAAAAAAAAAAAAAAAACTAAATTTTCACAGGTACCAGAGGTTGTAAATTTAGTTTATCAATTGAAAACAAGAAAAAGAAGAAGAAGAAGAAAAAAAGAAGTGGGGGCACTTCAATTATTAATTATCAAGTCTACAATTTGGTGTTGGAAATTGGAAATTGGAAATTACAATTTGGATTTATAAAAACTAATATGGGGGAACAACAATAACGCTATGAATACATTCATGAATCTCTCTTTCTTTTTCCATTATTTTCTTTTTTGTTTTCTAATATTTTAAGTGCATACTACATACTCAGATTACTCTCGCCGCAAACTCATTCCTTCTCTTTATTTATTTATTTATTTGAAGTGTTTCTTTATTTTCGTATTTTTAAAATATATTTTTAAAAAATTAAAGTTTTTTTTTTTATTTTAAATTATTTTTTTATATATTTTTATATCGTTTTAATATGTTAATATTAAAAATAATTTTTTAAAAATAAAAAATATTATTTTAATATATTTTAAACAAAAAAACACTTTAAAAAATAATAATAAACACTTCCTAAAAATATTTGAAATGTGGTTGATCCATGTTTAAAAAAGTATTTTTTTTATTTTTAAATTGTTTTGATTTATTAATATTAAAAATATTATTTAAAATTCTTTAAAAGCAATCCAATATTTATGCTGTAGTTGGTAGGGCATCTGTTTC
>Ga0307517_10011718_pt1 | contig 12123 bp, 8 predicted proteins | sample 23_EM_MG_FD_194515 | JGI IMG/M metagenome (GOLD analysis project Ga0307517, IMG submission 194515) | Populus trichocarpa ectomycorrhiza microbial communities from riparian zone in the Pacific Northwest, United States - 23_EM | ecosystem: Host-associated > Plants > Roots > Unclassified | place... | reverse complement strand
CAGAAAATACACTTTTTCACGAGAAGTTTAGTAAAGCCACACCTTTTGTTTCTAGTTTTAATTTGGTCATTTTCTTTTTGTCTTTGTATCACTATATGTCTTTTTGTCTAATTAAGTTTTAAAATATGATAAAAAAAACGTTTAAATGTCAAGAATATGCATAGAGAAGAGACCATCAACTCACAAAACATCAAAAATAGCACATGAGAGGAAACAATTGAGAAAAAAAAAAGGTTTAATGACCAAAAAAAAAAAGAGCACTGCTCGAATTTGGAAAACCGTCAACTCCTTTTGTTTTCTTTTTTCTAATGTAATTGTAATATTATTTTTCCTCATTCAATTAATTTCATGGAGCAAATGAAAACAATTTTAGTGATGCTTATAATTGAAGTATTTTAAATATGACCAAATAAAACTATTTTATTTAATATGGGAACCCAATAAATATGACTTAATTATTTTTACACAATTTCAATAGTTTTATTTATTTATTTTTCACCGAAGAAAACTCTAAGCGTCAATGTTTTTCCTTCTTTTTTTAGAGTTAGACAAAGAAAATGAAAATTAAATATTTACAAAAACAATTAATAAAAATCACACCCTATCAAAATGATTTATTAAATAAATACACATTATGTTCACTAGGAAGGTTAGTTTTTTGAAAAACAAATATTTAAATTATAAAAAAGAAAAATCAATTAATTAGTAATAAATAAAAATTCAGCCCACTTCATTAATTAAAGGATTTTAAAATCATCTAGGTTCCCCCATGTATTTCTTATTCTGTATGGTCTTTTATTTCCTATTTTGTAGCCAATATAATATCAACCAATCAAATAATACTAAATTTGTTAGTTTTTTGTTCTGCAAATGGACTAATCCAAAAGATTTTAATTATGAGCATAATGAGAATACAACTTAATCCAAGCCTTATTTTTGTCCTTATAAAAGTTTTAACACATGAAAATTTATTTTCCTATTTATATATATACTAGTTTTTACAATACATGCTTTGCAGGTGTTTATGTTGTGATTTCTCAAGTAATTTCCATGCTAATCTATTAACTTAACATCTAAAAACAATTGGGATTCTTATAGTCAACATCATTGTTTATATCAACAATAAAGCCGCACCCTAGCATTTTTTTTTATTTTTTTTTAAAAATTTTATTCTTAGACTTTATTTCACTACTAGAAAATTATAAAATAACAACAAAATTATCAATGAAATATTTTATATTAGTAATGTCCGATTCCATTAACGATGGAAAATATCCGTAAACAATTACATACATAATTAGTAATGGAATATGTTCTATCAATAATTATTAATGGAATTGGTGACATAATAATAATAATAATTAAAAAATCAATAAATATTTTATTGGTGATTTCATCGGTAACATGACACGTCATTATTTGCCGATTAAATTACTGAGGAAAGTATTTCTTCACCAGTTTTCATTAAAAATTCCATTAGCTAATTTAGAAGTGTTATAATCAACAGTAGCCCCATCCTCTTTCTTCTTCTTCTTCTTCCTTTTCTTCTTTCACTGAAAAAAATAATAGTCTTTTCTTCCTATTTTGTCACAAATCTAGGCCTTTTCCTTACAAGTTTGGCCACTCCAACAATCAGTAGTGTCAGCATCACTGTCGTTGTTGAATGTTTTTTACATATTTTCTACACCAAGTAAGCAAACCTAGCCATTTTGATATTTTTTTGTATTATTTATAGTTTACTTGTATATTTATGTGTTTTATAACCTTTTCCTAGATAATTTGTTATATTTAATTATGATTTATATGTTAGGGTTTGTTTGGGATTTGAGAAAAATTAAATTTGTTTGTAATTTGATGAAATTTTTGTAATTTAGGTTTGTTATACTGGAAAAAATGATGAGTTATTTAATGGGTACCAATCACATTTTGTTAATTTTATTGTTAGGAAATTTTAAGAAAAAAAAACTTTTCTTATGATAACAATTAAATGGTATTAATTGAGATTGAATTAAACAAATGATAGAGAATTAGGTGGGTATCAATTACTTGTTATTAATTTGATTTATTTAGTTATATTTTGATGCCATATTGAATTTTTGTACAACTAATAATTGGTTATTAGTTTGTGAATTCATTTTTAATCAAAGTTGATTTTTGAATAGATGATTACATTATTAATAAATATTATCATCAATATTCTATATAGATTTTCTGAGTAATGGATGATCGTTCTTGGATGTATCGAGATTTACCCTAAGGGTTATATAGGGAAGATTATTGTAAAGAGATTCATGGTTTTATTAATTTCACATTTTTAAATCCAAAGATTATTAGTGGGGGCGAAATTAAATGTGTAGGTATGAAGTGTAAATATAAAAAGTTCCAGCAATCAGATGTTGTGATAATGTATCTTCTAAAAAAGGTTTATAGAGAAATCCCACCAATCAGATGTTGTGATGATTCATCTTTTAAAAATGGGTTTGTAGAGAAATATTTATATTGATTTACACACAATGAACCTTATGTTCCTTACAAGACCATGTTAGAAAAGATTGTTGGCTCAACATCTAGTTCTAGCAACATATATGAAGTTATAGATGATAATAATAATTGTTATAGAAGTATGGTGATAATTAAATACAATAGAAATAAATCATGGTTATTCATATGAAGATTCATGTATAGATGAATAACCAAATATAGAAACAACTAGGTTTCTTAAACTTTTACAAGATTTTGATAGGATGAGTGCATAAACCATAATTAATTATTGGCCATTTCAAGAGAATTTACCATTATGTAATGTTACCTAAAATAATAATATGTTAGATTAAAGGTTGAAGAGAAGAGAAAAACATTTTACCTAAAATAATAATAATCTTCGTGTGATGTCTTTTATTGTTAACATGTTTCCAGAGTTATTCTATACTACTACAACATCTAAGTCAAAAGGTACGAGCTATATTAATGAGGAAAGGACTCTTCTTGATTGTAAAAGATAGTACAACGAAGCCTTGACAGTTATCAATTTAGACCAAATAGTTAAAGTAGGGGCTTGGGCCAGCAGGACTTTCGAATAAACTTATATAGAGAGGGGTTTTAGCCTAGTAGATTAGGCCACCATTTTTTTTTTGTCTAAGATATGCATGGGAATAGGGCACAATCCAATAGCCTAGTAGGTTCTCAGCATAGTTGTAGCAACTCCTTATGTCAGCCTAATGATATTAACATCTTGGCATGTATAGATTCTCCAATGCAACAAAGTCATGTAACTCCTCATGTTAACTCAAGTTAACCAGTGTGACCCGTGACTTGATCTCTTGGCCTGGTCAATCTCCGAGCCGGTTTAACAACTATATTTTTTTCCTTTCTTATATATTTTATAAAATAAAAAAAAGAAAAAAAAAGAAAAGAAAAGATAACAAACTCAATTTAAAAAAGAGGAGACATTTATACACATATTAAAATTAAGTTATTATTGCAATATGTTTCGAGTGAATTGAAATCATAGAAAAATATAAATGGCATGATAAATAATTTTGACATATTAATTGGGGTGAAATAATTATATTATTGGTTAAAAATTAATGAGATTAAATTGATTAGTTATATCCATTTAGACCATGTGTGGAAAACTTAGGTCACGTGATCCAAATATGTGGGTTTTGCGAGCAAATTGGGAGATCGTGGGCACCTAAATTAATTGAAGGTTTAAGAGGATGTTGTAGTCAGCCTTTAATGTGATCAGTTAATCTCCTGTATATTATATGTCTGTAATTTTTGTACTTATTATATCACCTCCTCTGCATAAGTAATTTGTATTGGTTTCTCTTATTAAAATGAACAAAATAGAACTTATTTATAATTTTAAAGTAACATTCATATATTATATTGTCATCGATCATTTATACCTCATTATCTTTTAACTTCTTTTATAAAATTTTTAAAATTTCTTGATGATATTACATGATAAGTTGACAAAGATAATAATGTTCACTACATCCCCAAAGATATTTACATGAAAGCTTTACAATGTTGTTATCATTATATGTGTTTTTTCTATGTTTGCAGGTATTGTTTAGGCTCACCGCTGGCACAAAGAGGAAGAAGAGTAAAAGTCGATCTAGATCCACCCATTTTTTGTCTTCACTAGGAACGACGTGTGAACCCACGTGCCGTCATTGTTCATCTACTCTCCAAAATCTTCAAACACTATTTTCTTAGTTACTGCAGCCTCTCTAATTAATTCCCTATCCTCGGAAGGTTGATTATCTAGAACTCTATGTTTCTTATAAGACAATGTTAGAAATGATTATTGGCTCAATATCTAGTTCTAGCAATATACATGAAGTTGTAGATGATAATAGTAATTGTTATAGAAGTATGGTGATGGATACAATAAAAATGAATCATAGTTATTTAAGTAAAGATTCATGTGTAGATGAAGAACTAAATATAAATATATCTAGGTTTTTTAAATTTTTAAAAGATTTTAATGAATCATTACGGAATGGATGCATAAACTGTAATTAATTATATGGCCATTTCAAAAGAGTTTACAATTATATTAGATTAAGGATTGAGGAAGGCCAATTATAACACCACCATTAAATAAGAAAAAAAAACATTTTACCATAATTAATAATAATCTTCGTGTAATGCCTTCTATCAGTGACATGTTTCCAAAGTTATCCTTTACTACTACAACTTCCAAGTCAAAACGTACGAGCTGCATTAATGAGGAAAGAACCCTTGATAGTTTCCAATTCAGACCAAATAGTTAAAGAAGTGGGCATGGGCCAGCAAGACCTTGGAACAGACTTACATAGAGAGTGGTTTCAGCCTAGTGGATTAGCCACCATTTCTTTGTCTTAGATATGCATGGGAATGAGGCACAATCGAATAGCCCAGTGGGTTCACAACATAGTTGTAGCAACTCCTCGTGTTAGCCTAATGATATTAATATCTTAGCGTGCATAGATTCTCCAATGCAACAAAGTCATGGCACATCACATTCTGCATCGGGGCTTCCTTTTGGGAGCGTTACAAATTAATATGGACTTAAGAAACACCCCATGAAGTTGAAATAGAGGCAGCGAAAAATGAAAGGAATATTTGCTAACGGAAGTGTAACACATACATGTTGATACAAAATGTTCAACTTCTATAGACACGGGTACACAGCAAGGAAATTTACGGTTTTGGCATCAAATTCATTCAGTTGATTCTAATGGCTTTGATAAAGATGCAGAGATTCAGGGTATGCTAAGAGATGGAACATGTCAAGGCCTTGGAGATATACCTTATCTGGAGAAGCACAAGGTTGATATTAGTAAGATCGAGCATTTATAAGGAATTGGAGGACTGGATTGCTGCAAATCAATAGTAAGCTTCTTGTATCTGTTTGGTTAGATTTTAAATTTGTTTTATGAATCTTTTGGCTTGGAATGTTTGCGGGCTAGGGATGATTAATTAGTTAACGTTCCTTCATTCAAAGGACGTTAATTGATCGAGATGTTGGTTTTTTCCTTCTACTTGAGAGGAAAAAAAAACTTGTTCGGCAATGTAGATTAGTTTTGTATCGATTCTGTTGTCAAGTCTTTTCAGGTTGATTTAGTGGAATATAGAGGTCAGTGGGTAGCTATTCTTGGAAAATGTACTGCTTCCTCTTTTCAGTGTATGATTGTAGGAGTTTATGCAGCTAATTCTGTTTCTGAGAGGAGAACTTTATGGTCTGATCTTATTATTTTGAAGAATGCCTTTGAGCTCCCCATGGTAGTGCTGGGAGATTTTAATGGAACTTTGCATAGGCATGAGCGCAGTAGTGGCTTTTTGAATGTGGTCGGTTCTTCGAACTTTGGGAACTTTATTCTAGATTGTGAATTACTGGAGTTTCATCTTTAGGGCTCTCATTTTACTTGGTTTCGAGGAGGCTCCATGAGTCAGATTGATAGGGTTTTTACCACTACAGATTTTCATATCTAGTTTCAGTTAACTCTTACTAGATATTCAAGAGGGCTTTCAGACCATAGTCTCATTCTATTGGGCATGGAAAAGGTTGATGGGGTTGGAAACCTTTTAGGTTTGTTAACAACTGATTGTCTCATCCTGGTGACTTTAGTTTAAGCTGTTTTGGGTTGATAGTACCAGAGAGCATCCTGGTGACTTTAGTTTGGTGAAGAAATTGGGTGGGATGGCCAGGCGCTTGCGAACTTGGAATAAAACAGTTTTCGGTCACCGGGATAAAAAATTGTTTGTTATTCAGCAGGACATTAAAGCTCTAGAAGGATTAGGTGAGCAGCGTGGCCTCACAGAATCTGAAAAGCAATGACTTAGTAGTCTTGTATATTTCATATCAGTGGGATGTGAGCGAGAAGGTTGAAAGCTTTTGGAGGCAGAAGTCTAGGCTGAATTGATGTCAGTTAGGTGATAAGAACACCAAATTCTTCCACACAAAAATAAATTCATGATTCTAATTATTTTTAATGTTTTCTCGTCTTATTCGTTTTCTTTTCAAAAAAACTCTATAATTAAGTTTATCATCATCATTACTATAATTAATTTTTAGAAGTAGTTTATTTTCAAGTCTCTTTAATTTTTTATATAACCATTTATCTTTTTTATTGATAGTTTATTTTCAAGTCTCTTTAATTTTTTATATGATCATTTATCCTTTTATTGATTCATTTGATTGGTTTTGTCCACCTTTTAAAATAAAGCAATATATATGCTTAAAAAGAATAATTAGTTTAATCATTTAATAACTGTTATTCATTCCTTAATTTTAAATCTAATATATATATATATATATATATCTTTGTTAAGAAGGGGTTTGCTAATTAACCTCCTCGCTTCCAAGGAGGTGACATTGTTAGTATGTTTGCATTTTTACGTACAATAGAGATAAAAAAAACTTGCACCTTGCAAGTCACGTTGTGCATACATGTTGTGGTTAGAGTTTTATATATGTAAGAAATTTGTTTTAAAAATATGGTTGATGGGTGTATTTGAGGTTCATTTATTTTTAGGGTTAATATTTATTGAAAATTATTCTCCAACCAAAATATTTTAACATGAAATATTCACTTGATTAAAATAAATTGTGATTGAATGAAAAATTGATTTTAAAAAATTCTTTGTTGGCATGTTATGTTCCACATTAAAAATTACAAAATTTTCATGTAACTTATATAGTGAAAAGTTAGAGTTAAAATTGGATCTTTAGGGCACCAAAGCTCTTAACGAGAAGAAGCTATGGATTAAGCGGGCTTTGGGCTTAAGCCATGCTCACTCGACTCGGCCCTAGATAATTAAGGTTGATAAATGACGGGAATTAATTCAAAACTAATTTTACATTAATTTTTGTTTCAAAATTCAATATAAATATGTGTTGAAAGAAGATTGTTTTGCAAATATTTTTGGACTCTTATTCACCTTAGTTTTTTCATAATATTGTTTTTTGTTTTTTTTTTCTACTCTAAAGCTTTGATTCCGTTATAGAGAGATTTTGAGTCATATTTTTTATAATTCATGATCCTTGTTTAGCAGTGCAACTATTCATGGTGGCGGTGTTGAAATATTAGGAGCCTAATTATAATAATTTTGTTTACATCAAAAAACAAATAATAAAGTCTTAAGAACAAATGATTGATCACAATCATATATTTTCTTTTAAATTAGCTTTTACGTGCTTCAATAAGTGTTTTAATAATTTAGTTTTTTAAATTTTCTTTATGCAATTATATTCAAGAATGCTTAATTGACATGATGAACAGTGTTCACAGTTTACCGATGAAATTTATTCCGTTGGTAAAAATGACACGTCATCATTTTTTTTTGCTTTGTTTTAATTTTTTTTCCACTGTAATTCTCTCGGTATTTCCGTTTGTATTTATCGATTTAATTTCTGGTAGTAAATTAGATTAATCTTTTAATAATCTAGTTTTTTAAATTTTCTTTATGCAATTATATTAAAGAATGCTTAATTGTTTTTAAGATTTTAGTTTGATCTTATGATTTTAGTATTTACATACACTTTTCTTATAATCAATTTAAAAAAAAAACTAATTTGAATTGATTAGTTTTTCGATAATAATTAAACTTGCATATTCTTCAATTTCTCGCACAATCGTTAATTGCTTTTTCTTCTGTTTTTTTTTCTTCTCAATATTGAATGATATGTTTTGCAAGAGATTAAGATACTAACAAAATTTCTAAAAAGAATATCATGAAAACTTTATAATATCATCATGTCATATCATATCATATCATATACATATCCATCAATTTATTTGTGTCATGCACTCAATGATAAAAAATTAAAAAAAAGAAGCTATGATAAATCGATAATATCATTAGTTAACATAAAAGAAGTAAAAGAGACTTGCAATAAAGAAATTATTAATTTTTAAGAGTCCCGTTTTATTTCTGCATGTAATAAAAAAATAAAAAAATATAAATTTTTGTGAGTTATTTTTAACACAAGGACCAATCAAAACAATTTTAATGATGGATATGCATGCATGCATGTATGATATGATATTGTTCTTAGACGAAAAGTATGATTTGAGGCTAAGAGACTTAAACGTGAAGTAAAATCTCTTGTCCAAAGAGTTGAGGGTTAATTTGACTTTACGACTAGCAAAATGCACGGAAAATCTTACAAGTTTTACCAATCTATTAAATATATTCAATTCATTGCATTCCAAGTTTTCATTTGCTTCTTGAAATTGTCCGAATTCACTCATCTAAGTTATATATATCATGGTACGACTTAGAACTCTCTCACATATGCCAAAGCAGAACTGAATTTACATTTTTATTCCCAGCTCTCCTTTTGTTTCTCGAGAGATTATTATTGTTTGAAGGTAAGACTAGCTAGCAATGGAAGGAAAACAAAAATTCCTCCATGGAACACTAGAAGCTACCATCTTTGATGCAACACCTTATACACCACCATTTCCCTTCAATGTAAGTAGTCCGCCATTCGAGTAGCTACATATGTAATATTGTTCTTTTTGGCGAGTAAGATTGACCCAAATATGCAAAGGGATAAACCCTTCTTTAATTCTTTCATGTCTCAAGATTTTTGAACTCATCGAGCCTTGGATATGTATGTATATATGTATAGTGTGCGTGTGGTCTTAACAGCGTGCAGAAGATCTCACTTATTGTCCAAAAATTCTGTTCTGTAGTGTATATTTATGAATGGAAGCCCCACTTACGTGACTATCAAGATAGGCAACAAGAAGGTAGCAAAGACGAGCCATGAATGTGATCGAGTTTGGAATCAAACTTTTCATATTCTCTGTGCTCATTCTCTGGATTCAACCATCACCATCACAATGAAAACAAAGTGCTCCATCTTGGGAAAATTCCACATCCAAGCGCATAAGATTGTCACCGAGGCAAGCCTAATTAATGGCTTCTTTCCACTGGTCATGGAAAACGGAAAGCCGAATCCTCAACTCAAACTCAGGTTCATGCTGTGGTTTAAACCAGCAGAACTTGAGACAACTTGGGCAAAAATACTCGACAACGGTGAATTCCAGGGACTAAGAAACGCTACATTTCCTCAAAGATCCAACTGTCATGTTACACTCTATCAAGATGCTCACCATTGCTCGAGTTTTAAGCCTCCATTTGATCTTTGTGGATCTCCTAGAAAATTATGGGAGGATGTTTACAAAGCCATTGAAGGAGCAAAGCATTTGATATATATTGCAGGCTGGTCTTTCAATCCTAAGATGGTGTTAGTAAGTGAAGCTCTATCACAATATATACCCCCATTAGTTTGCATATAGTCTTACCTTTATCTTTCTTCTTGTCTTGAGAAACTAACTGATCAATATACTGCAACTTGGACAGGTTAGGGATCCTGAAACTGACATGCCTCATGCTAGAGGAGTAATGCTTGGTGAGTTGTTGAAGCGAAAAGGAGAGGAAGGTGTGGCAGTGAGAGTTATGCTTTGGGACGATGAAACATCCTTGCCATTCATTAAGAACAAAGGTGTAATGGGAGTTCACGATGAGGATGCCTTTGCTTACTTCAAACATACTAAAGTAATATGCAAATTATGCCCAAGATTGCACCATAAGTTCCCTACTCTCTTTGCTCACCATCAGAAGACTATAACTGTGGATGCCAGAGCACGTGATTCGATAAGTGAGAGAGAAATAATGAGTTTTGTAGGTGGATTAGACCTTTGTGATGGCCGCTATGACACAGAGAGACATTCCTTGTTTCACACACTCAACACAGAATCACATTGTTTTGATTTCTACCAGACAAATATTGCTGGTGCTAGTCTTCGCAAAGGAGGGCCTAGAGAGCCATGGCATGATGCTCATGCTTGTATTGTAGGTCAGGCTGCTTTGGATGTACTAACCAACTTTGAGCAAAGGTGGAATAAGCAATGTGACGGTTCTGTATTAGTCCCTATCAGCTCCATACCAAATCTTATGCACCAGCCTTTTCCTTCAAGCGTTTCCAATGACAGAAATTGGAAAGTGCAAGTTTTTCGGTCAATCGACCATGTTTCGGCAATCCATTTGGCTAGAAACTTGAGGGTGGAGCAAAGTATACATGAAGCTTATGTAGAGGCAATTAGGCGTGCAGAGAGGTTTATATACATTGAAAACCAATATTTCATAGGAGGGTGTCAATTGTGGGATGAGGATAGGCACTGTGGATGCACAAATCTAATACCTATTGAGATTGCACTCAAGGTAGTGAACAAGATCAGAGCAAAAGAGAGATTTGCAGTGTATATATTGATACCAATGTGGCCTGAAGGGGTGCCTGACAGTGAACCAGTTCAGGACATATTGTATTGGAGTAGACAAACAATGGCAATGATGTACAAGCTCGTAGGAGAAGCATTACAAGAAAGTGGTGAGCCAGGACACCCAAGAGATTACCTGAACTTCTTTTGCCTTGCAAATAGGGAAGAGGAGAACAAGGGAGAGCTTATTCCTCCATATTCACCCCATCCCTCAACACAATATTGGAATGCACAAAAGCATAGGAGGTTCATGGTATATGTCCATTCCAAGCTCATGATAGGTATGAGTAGAGCTACTGGCTGACTCTCTTTATACATAAAATTAGTGAATTTAACTACTTAACGGGGGACAATCTGTGATCATGCACTAATCAACTATGTTTCGTTTCTTTGTTGGTGTTTGATTTTTCAGTGGACGACGCTTACATGTTGATAGGATCTGCAAATGTGAATCAAAGATCAATGGACGGCAGACGTGACACTGAAATTGCAATAGGATGCTACCAACCCAAAAACGGTGAAAACACGAGTAATCCTCGTGACATCCTAGCATACCGTATGTCGCTGTGGTATGAACACACAGGACTCGATGAAGAAATTTTCCTACAGCCTGAAAGCTTGGCATGTGCACAAAGGATGCGTCTAATAGGAGAGCAAATGTGGAACGTTTACGCTGGTGAAGAAGTTGTGGACATGGAAGGTGTGCACCTGGTAAACTATCCTTTGATAGTAACTAAGGATGGTGCTGTTGAAGATCTTGTTGATGGAGGTGGTAACTTTCCTGATACTAAGAGTCCTGTCAAGGGGAGAAGATCAAACATACTACCTCCTATTTTTACTACTTGACGAATCCTGAAGAGATCATAGTTTGGAAAACATATATACTATTAATTGTGCAAGAAATATTTGATGTAAATATATGTTGAATAATTTGTAGCTTTTACATTCAATAATTAGAAATGAAAAAACAAAGAAAAGGAAATTTAAATACAAGTAGCTCATCATCATTTTTTATTATTATTAACGTGGGTATTCAGGTCAGCTTGTGCGCACCTCAGTTATATAATCTTACGGGTCCTGAAATTAACGATCATGTAAACCTCTAGTGATTTCAAGATTTATGAGACTCGAACTGGTGATCTCTAGAAAACAAATACATGACCTGATCAGTTGAGTTACACCCCTCTAAAGAGTTCATCATCATCTTTGTTGGATGAGTAGCTATGAATTGAATTCTTCCAACATTTAAAACATTATCTCTGAATTGAATGTTTGTTTTTGCATTATAATTTTAAAAAATTTCTATTTGTTTTAAAATATATATTAAATTGATATGTTC
>Ga0307517_10011717_pt1 | contig 12123 bp, 8 predicted proteins | sample 23_EM_MG_FD_194515 | JGI IMG/M metagenome (GOLD analysis project Ga0307517, IMG submission 194515) | Populus trichocarpa ectomycorrhiza microbial communities from riparian zone in the Pacific Northwest, United States - 23_EM | ecosystem: Host-associated > Plants > Roots > Unclassified | place... | reverse complement strand
ATCCATCACACCAACCTCCCTCACTCCTCCACCTCCAGCTACCACAACAAAATCACCACCTGAGTCACTTTGCCGTGTTGGGAGCGGCAATAGTGTGATTCCATAAGAAAACACAATTAATGTCAGTGTCGGTATGTGGTCCATTCACTCGATGATTTTGGAAGGACCGTCTTTCTTGGAATATTGATGATACTCTTTTTAGTGATTTTTCTTTGCATATGACCACCGCAATTTGATAGGTGGGGCAGTAAAAACTCCAGCACAAGCACCGTAGCCCTCTAGTAATATCAGAAAATACCTTTGTTTAAATTTCCAAAATCTATTGCATTTGATGAGCACCGTAGCCCATATTTAAACTTCTTTGGGGAAAATAAAATAAAGAAGCAGGAATGATGTGGGGCAGTTAACTCAAGTGAAGAAAACAATACGAGCACCGTACCTATATCTAGCATTCCAAAATACAGAAGGATTGATCTTTTTTCTTTTCACCATAAAAAGCCGAATCAACTTCGACATTCCTTTATTATTCCAGGAATAGCTATTTACTTACTACTTTATAGATAAAATACATTCACCAAATAAGAAAAAATAATTCATCAAATCGGAGCCAAATCCAACATGCAAAACCCAATAAGAGTCCACAACTTGCCAATATGGAAAAGGCTCAGCTAACGAGCTCATAATCTCATTCAGACATAGCCTAGTAGCCGAGCTCATCTGGATAATAGAAATATCCAAGGAAGCGCGTGGTCAAAACCCTTAAGGAAGGTCACGCGCCTCCAAAACCGGTGTTTACTGCCTAGCTTACATTGTTAAACAACTCGTAGCACCAAAAAATAAAAAATGACGAAAGGGAATGTCAACAGTCATAGTGAAGCAGGCAGCTTCAAATAAAATGCAATTTGAGCAATGTGAGTTGATGGAATGCCAAGAGTCATTGTTTTCTCAAACTACTCGGTTTTTATTGGTCTCAAGAATTTGCCACTCAAAAGAACAAGCATTTTATCTTTGATCTGGATGCCCCCCAAACATAAGTTTTTTTACCTCAGCAAAATAAAAATGAAGCAAGGCCATGATGAATAACTTTACAACAATGCAGCATTTCAACACAATCTATACAGCACATACAAAAATTGGCAACTGTAAAAAAAAATGGAGAGAGAGGGAGGGAGGGGAAAACCAGATTGCTGCTAGAAAGAACTCCAATTGCCAGAACTCTTTTTGGGAGTTTGATCTTCAGATGAAACCTTAAAGGGGGCACTGGAGCCAAATGGATCTCCATCATCAAATGAAGAGAATGCACGACTGTGGCCAAAATCTTTGGAACTGTTTATGGAGTCGAACCTTGTAAGCTTTTCTCGTGGTGAAAAGCCTCCTTCATTCATGCTGAAGGAATCAAATCTCGAGTAATTGTCAAAATGGTCCCCTGCTTCGCTGAACCTTGGAGAGTTGCCAAATCTTGACATTGGGGAACCTGCAACAGATTCTTCAAAAAATATACTCTTTTTCTGGAAAGTATTCGTTGTTGGTGTGGATTCCGTTCTGATTGGCTTTAGACCAAAATCATCAGATCCAAAGAAATCTCTCTCGTTCTCAGAAGAGTCCTGCTAGATGACACAACCAAATAATTGAGGGCAACGTGAAGAGATATCTCAGACTTTTATTATTTAATCGATCACTGCAACACCCATCATAGCAGCAACACCAATCCATAAAATAATTTTAATCAAAATAATTTGTATCTTTAGCATTGTTTAAGCGCTCTAATAGCACATGGCATCTCTCACAAAGTTCAACTCACTGTATCGACAATGGATATGCATCTGGATATCTCATTGGATGATAAAACCTGAGAACTGCACACAGGTATATTTCACAAGACTTGCCAATAGTTTCACTTCAACCAGAGTGCCTATGTACAAAAACATGGAAACCTAAGGATAGATGCATGGCCCAAGGTATGTGCAAATATGATGGTACTAACAAGAATATGCCTACATTTGTAAAAGCATTCCAGCAATCATGATGTGAGGGTTAAATCAATATATCAGGTGCAATTCCTTAATGAAGTGATCTATAAAGTGATAACAGCATAGAATGTGCTTCAGCAAGCTACAATTTGAATATCCAACATGTATCCATACTCAATTGCAGTAGAATAAAAGAATGCTTCAGGAATATTGGACTCACCTTGTTGCCTGCAGGGTTAAATCCCCAGACTGAGTCCACATCATCATTTGTGTCAAAGGCACCCCAAGTTGATTCATCAAAACTTCTATTGCCAAAAATATAAAGTTCATTATCATCATAAAGTAGGCCAACAATCAGCACTAAAGTAGGAGGCATGTAGGTAAAAGGCATGGAAACAAATTGATTGCTGTACCTATGGGTATCTATATCTGCTTCAGTATTCTTGGCAAAAACATCAGCAAAGTCTTGAGATGGACTTTCTGAAGCAGCCCTTCCAGCTGGACTGCCTTGAGGGCTTCTTGCAATTTCATCTCCACTGTGGAAATATGCAGATTCACTCTCAAGCACATGTTCTCCAGTAAAAATTCCAGACCTCCCATCTCCATTTGACAATGAATCAGGGGTTAAACTACCATCCGCAGGTGCTCTCTCCTTTTGACCAGGAGCACTTTTCACATCAACAGTGAGCTCATTGGAAAACCCTGAAAGTGGAAATGATATGTTGCATGGATAAATTCGAGCTAATATTTGTGCAATATTCTTGAGAAAAATCCACTCAATTCATGGCATTTATTGGAGATTGGAAAGGCAAAAGGAAGCATGAGGTGTGATAAATAGTTCAATGTAGGGTAGGTAGAGAGCATACCTTCATCTTCAAACTTATCCCAATCTTCATCCCAAGTAGCAGCACCCTCTTGAATTCCTGGTTGCCAGCCTTGAGAATCACAAATGCAAATCAATTATGACGGGAACCATAACATATATTAATTCATTCAGGAGTTAATGGAATTAATCAAATTCAAACAAAATATTCCACGAGCTGAACAATAAACCAAAAAAATCCCAGAATGTGCTGCAAATCATAAAAGCGCATCATTTATCTTGTTAATTGAATTGAATTTTGCTAATTGAATCAAATTCAATTCTGTCAGTGAATTGGATTCAAACATCCTTTTATTAAGGAATCAAATTCAAGGATCATCAGTTAGTACATTATCTAAGAATGTGTCACACTACTTTAGCTTATTAAAAAAAACACATCAAGCAGCAGATCCTTTTCTTTGAGCTGGGAAGGGCTTGCTCAAATGTAAAATAAAGCACAACTGCTATTTTAAGAACTCCGAAGCAAGGCACACACTCTGGCACAAAATAGAGAGGATTGAGAGTACCAAAAGGAAGCTCAATCACGGCAGTTGACTTAACATCCAGTCCATGTTTCTTGCAGCGTTCAGTTAAAACCTTCAATAGCTCATCAAGGTCTGATTGTATACGATCAGCACGAACCTATGACACCAAAGGATGAGTGTTGGATAAAATCTCCAATGACCTGCCACGGTTAAATTGTTACTATTTACCTGAAGAATACCATCCGCACTGCCACCTTGTTCCATGTTAGTTATTGCTTGACGCAACTCCAGCTTTCTCTCCTAAATGTTATAAAGAAGAAATTTATCAAGGGATATAATTTCATATGTTAGCATTTTACTGTTATAAGACCAGACAAGCTCCATGATTTCAAATGGTACGCGGTTACAAACTAAATGCCACCAATTAAATAAGCACAATGCATGTGTTTTTTACTTCTCACATCCAGGAAAAACTTTTTGTCTAAAATCTAAGCATGTTAAATAAAAGGACAAGGAAAGGCCATTGTTGAGACAAAGAGAGGAAAGAAATTTTGCTTTGTTAACATTACCATTATTGTACACTTATATGCTAAAACATGCTATAAACACAAGTCAAGGACTTGGAACCATGATGCATCTCATAGGAAAAAAAATTCATGGAAGAAAAGAATGAGAATCCATGTTAAAATAGGAAATCATGGACTGTCCACTTTGGTTAAGTAATGAGGCAGAAAGAGTTGGCATCCACTTATTTAAAATTAGCTTTGATGAAATCAGTTCAGCTACTCATGTATACATGTGTGTATGTGCTGTTTGTAGAACTATTTATTTCCATGTATATGAAGAGAGACGGGTGAGGACTTGTCAGTGAAGTTTGGACATTCCAAAAGGCTTGCAGATGGGAAATCACCCGACTCATCACTACACTGGAGAGGTACAGTTCTTACCTGAATGTCACGAAAAGTTGCCTCTTCAATTGTTAATTTAGATGCCACTTCTGCAACTTGCTTGTACTTCTCTTCATATTTCTTACCCAGCAACTCTGCCTGTTACGTAATTTGTTGACATAGAACCCCATAGAAGTCCAATTATTATAAATAATAGACACCAAATTCTTTATATTTCAGAGCATACCTCACGTTTATCTGCCAAAGCCCTTTCTGTGATTTCATTTAGCCTATTATCACATCTGCTTTTATACAGAACCTGATATACACACACAAAAAAAGACAAAAAATGAGAAAGGTGAGTTAAGAACAAATCCATTAGGATGCTATACTGTTCATAAAGGTTGACATACTGATTGAATACTAAGGGTCTCTTAATCAACAGAATTACTGCACGGTAGATATATTAATATGCCTAGTTGATGATCAAGGGGAAGAAAATAACATGAACAGAAATATCCTAATGAATAACATTCATAGAAGACACAATTTTTCCATAAAAAGCATCTATTCGAACTACATCTGTCATTACTCTACATCTTCCAATGATAAATGATCTTAAATGGTCATCAAAACAAACAAGCAGCACCAGATTCTTGTTGATATTTAACCCAGATCTTGTTGACTGACATTCAAACCACCACATTATAGTATCACCAAACACCACATATAAGGCAAACAAGCATCAGGCCATGTCTGAAACCACCCTTTTCTTAAGACTCGGGACTTCATGTGCATATTTGATTTTCATGCATCAAATATTGGCAAAACAGTTGGGTATCAATGAAAAGAAAACCGAGAAAAAAAAAAGGAGGGATGGGTGGGAAGGGGATAGACAAAAGCAGCTACTCACAAGATCCTGCATTTTAGAACGGTAAAACTCAATCTTCTCTTTGGAGTCCAAAATCAGCTTCTCTGTTTCATCACTCTGCACCAAATATAACATATTCATTGAACTTCAGGAATGACTTTCAAGACTATACATGTCTCCTTAAGTACAAAGAAAGATATGGCAAGCAAAATAAAATTGGAGAAAAAAAATATGACAACAAAACAGTTGGAATTCGATGAAAAACCATGACCAGACAATTAGCAAATTGGATTAAAAGCAATGGAAATTCATTTTTCTGGACCAAATGAAAGTGGCAATTCTTTTTTGCTCTTGACATCCAACTGTTACTGTTCAGATTAAGATAGAAATTCATTTTGCTATGGTTAGGGAAGTTCAAAAAGTTCAACCAAAAGTCAAAAGAATTAAAATATCCAATTCAACTATAGTTTGGCATGCGAGCCAAAAGGGCAGAGAATGGTGCCTTTTTCTCTGAGGCTGTTCCATCTTGAATCATTGAGTTTGCTGAACTCTGCTCTCCGCCATCATGTTGGTTCAAAAAGGAATCCTCCAACACTGGAGCTCCTGACTTGTGTTGATTGTTTACCATGACACCATCAGGCTGGGAGGCAGTTACTGGAACAGGTGGCCTCATGCCAGGGACAGGGGCCATGGATCGTGTAGGCTGCTGTCCAAAACCTAATTATGAGGATGGGAATGTCAAGAAAATTTCATCCGCTAGAAAGGAAAGAATAAGAAATAAAAGACCTTTCAATGAAATTGTAATCCATACCAGGACCCCAAGCAGCACTTCCATAAGCAACTTTGGGTTGACCCGTCATGGACAACAAGGTCTCGTCGTACATAATATTACTTGGAAGAGCTGCTGGAAGAGGATGGCCTTCCCTGTACCGCTCCATCAAATAAAGGGCAAAGCAGAATTCCCTCAAAGAAAGCATGCTGTCACTATCCTGATCAGATAAATCCCAGACCTGCTTTAAAATCTCTGCAAAAGGCAAATAAGGACTTAATAAGCATAAGCAATCAGAAAAGAGAAGGAGACCTGCAGTTTTTATGCAGCAACACACGAATACCAATGAAGATTTATCTCAATCATATCCAAAATCAATTTACAGTCTAGAGAAACCATCATCCCAAAATAATATCAGACAAGGCAACTAGGCAATAGCTTACAAAGCACTACACATACAACAATGGAGATTCATCATATCATATCCAAAATCAAACAATACAGTCTAAAAACCTACATCAAATTATAAAATCTACAAAAACCAAATCCAAAATTAATGTCCAATTAGAAATTTGACTCCCCCCATCGGAAGGAACCCACACAATATGGTTAATTTGCCATGAACCTTTTATAATGCTTAATCCACGGAGAATCCATAGCCATGTGGAAAAATGAAAATCCATTACCTCTTGGTAGCCTCCAGCTCAAAAAAAGATTCCGTGCCTGCTCACCAGTGATTCTTCCATCTCTGTCAGTATCTACTTCCATAAAAACTTTATTATACTTCTGAATGTCTGTTGGTTTCATCTTTGGCCATGAAAGCTGTGTGCTATCAGAAGATTTTCCAACTCCAACTGAAATGCCAGGTGACACAAGTGAGGCAGAATTTGAAGCTGAAACTTGTGGGCCTGGGCTCGCTAATGATTGGGTTCGTTCAGGCTGACCACCCAGAGGTTGCACAGCAAAAGCACTCTGAAGTGAATCAAGTGAGCTGGACTTAACTGGACCTCGGGCTTGGGCATCACTAGAACCCGAGACAATGGAAGATGAGGTTGGGTTGTTAACAGCTTTCAACAGTGAATCAAGTGAGCCGGACTTAATGGGAGCTTGTGTGCCACTGGTAGCTGAAGAAGTAGGCAGAGGGGGTTCTTGTTTTGTTGCAGTAGGGGTTGCAGAAAACACATCACCACCGAAAAACGAATCAGAGGCGAACCCATTTCCAGAAACAACTTTAGAATCATTAGCAATGGGCTGAGAGGAAACTGAGCTTAGAGGTCGCGGCTGGGAAGTAGTGGTGGGAATAGATGGCTGGACCCCTCCAGGGCTAGTTGGAGCTCCACCAGTCCTTCCACCAAGCCAATCACTTGATATGTTCGGGTTTGAGACACTGGGAGTTGGACCAGCAGAACCACCAGACATGAATTGAGGTGGACGGGGGGTGGTTCCAGTAGGCATTATGAATGATGGACCCCCCAGACTACTGGAAGGCATACCCTGAGGAGGTCGGGAAGCAGTTCCAGTAAGCATTACTGACGATGGACCCCCCAGACTAATGGCAGGCATACCCTGAGGTGGACGGGAAGCAGTTCCTGGAGGGACACCCTGAAGTGGTCTCATAGTTTGACCATGCCGAGGAAAGTACTGTTGGTTCATAGTAGCATTTGGAACTCCTGGTCCTCTAAAGCCAAAACCTTGAGATGCTGTCGGAGCAACAGCACCCATCTGCGTGGCAGATGAAGCAACCATTTGAGGCGCAGCCGTTGGAACTCCTGGTCCTCTAAAACCAAAACCTTGAGATGTTGTTGGGGCAGCAGAACCCATCTGCGGCACAGGTGAAGCCGCCGCCATTTGAGGCGCAGCAGCTGTGGCTTGAAGATTAATTTGCGGTGGGGGGATTTTTGCTGCAGCCGGTCCATATAATGCTGCCTTGACAATGTCCGGTGTCAAATCTCGCTTACTCTGAGCAACAGTTACAAGTCTTAAAGCATTAAAAAACTCCGGCCGGCCAAGGAAGCCAGTTCGACTCTGATCAGCATGCATCCATATCTGCATCCACATTAAAAAAAAATATCTCGAGTTAAATCTCACAAATCCTCGCATCTAATATTCCAAAAAGAAAATAAACAAACAGTTTTGACCTAATTTAATCGAATCCTAGATTTCAATTATTTTCAAATTGATTAACAAAATCGACTTTTTCACCATCAAGCATCTATTTAACTATAATTTTGACCTAATTTGGATCAAAACGTGGATTCAACAGAGTATAGAAAGGAGAAAGGGGTGACCTGAGCAAGGACTTGTTTGGGCAAATTGGATCCTTGAAAGAAAGAGACAGCTTCAGCTCCACTGATTCTTCCATCCCCATCTAAATCAGCTCTCTTAAAGTACGCTTCGAATTGATCCATGTTTGGCACCGCCATTTCTACTTCCTCCTCGGATTTAGAAGATCACATGAATATGAATTGAATTCGATGAGGAAAATTAAAAATCAGAGAATTTGATTTTGTGGGATCGAAGGTGACTGGAATTTTGGTGGTTAGATCGAGCTGGAAAAATGTTTGGGATTTTATTCGAGTTTGGATTTGGGGGGTTTAATTAATTAAAAGGAAAAGGAGATCTTGTTTGCAAAAAAAAATTCCCCAGATCGACAGGAAAGCAAAAGGAGACTGTGATTTCAGCTGTTCGTGTTTGGTGTAAAAAAAAATATTTGCTTGAATTTATGATTTCGCCTCAGTTTCCTTGTTAAAATTAAAAATGTACCGTTATCGAGGCTTGATATTTTCAATTTAGCCCAATTCTGGTTTTCGAGTCGGGTGACTCATGATTGTAATATTAAGAGGATGATATAATGATTTAGGAGGAAATACTTGATAGTATGAGTTTAGACTTTAGGAATATTATTAGTTGTGAGAATTTATTAATTCATTTGAATGCTTTAAAATAATACGGGAATACTTCTTTAAAATCGCTTAAAAAAGGATTTAAACATTATCCGTTATTATAATTCATGTGTTTTTTAAAGTTTTAAAAATAAAATCATCGAGTTAATGTTTTCCATGTGTTTTAAAATATTTTTAATATAAGAAATTTTAAAATTATCAAAAATAACTTTAGAAGACATTATTTAAAAAAAACACTTTTAAGTTTTATTTGCATTACTTAAACATATACTTGGTTTCGATTAATATACTAGCAATGTTGCTATAATACTATTATTAGTATTTTTGGGATTGTGATAATAGTAATAGTTTAAAGTGTTTTTCGTTTAAAAATATATAAAAATTAAAAAAAATTATTTTTTTAAAATTAAAAAAATACTTTTAATAAAAATAAAATAAAATTTAAAACAATGCGATTTACGTTCCAAACACACCTTATATGTTTAACTAACTAAACTTTTGATCCCTCCCTTCCGAATTTCCTAATTTAGTTATTGTATTAAAAGATAATTTAAAAAAATTATCTGCCTGTTTTTCTTTTTCTTTAAAATTACCATGTGTACGAAGTTGGCTATTGTCTTGTAGAACAATTATTTTACTTGTCTTTCTTTCTTCTTCTTTTTATCACCAAACGTTTGGCAACTCTTTACGATTTAGTAATTGAAATTAAAAACAAAAAAAAATGATATAGTGTAAATTCAAAATAAAAGGGAAGAACAGCATTTCACACCAAACAGAATATATTGTAAAATGTTCTCATCAATTATTTAGCAGCAAAGACAGCAACTAATAAAAAATCGATATCGGAGAGATACCAGATGCAATGGACTCTGGTTTTGAGATCCAAGTAACGATTAATTAAACCTTTACTATTTGTAATGCAACCGACTCTGTTACCTCAAAAAATATTCACTGCTAACACGATTTTTTTAAGTACGTGTATAGTAGTATCATGATAATTTTTGTTATTGTAATTTTAAAATATAAGTTAAGAAAAAGTTATAGATTATTGTTTTTTTTATCAGAGTTATGAGATGAAGTTTTTAACGAGAGTCTTGTAAAATTATAATATGTATCATATACTTTCAAACCTATAATCAAGTTAAAACACAAGTTGTGCCACAAAAACAAATTGAGTTTAAGATGATATTTGGTGTGCTGGACAAAGATGAAACGGATATAAAAAAAAAATTATAGAGTTATTTGATATATTTTTAAACAAAACAAAAATTAATTTTTATCTTGTTCAAGGTTGTCATGGTGGAGAAATTCTTGTCCCCCTAGCTGTAAGATAAAATTGTTTAATTCTCTACACGCGGTTTGTTTTTTTATGAAATGACTATGCTCCCATGATAAAATATATTTTTTTTAATGGCCAAAGCAAGAAAATTTTTTAAAAAAATCAACGAGTTTTTAACAGGTTTTGCTCGGAGGTTAATTCAAGTTTTTCATAAGTCAAGTTAAGTCGATTCTTTCTTTTTTAAAAAAAAAACTCATACTCTATTTTTTACCTGTCAATTTGATTGACGAGTGGTGACCCGGCTCAAAGTCGGCCAAAACCAAGATTCGAGACATGGGTCGAGATGACCAACCAGGGTCTCTTAAGGTCAGCATAAGGATAAAAATTGTTATTATCATATTTTTAAAACTCAACTTGGAAATTGACCTGAAGTAAGGCTCATGTCATGGGTTGGGTTGACAATTGACTCAAATCAATGCACGAACAAAAATAGTTATTATAATAGTCTTAAACCTTAATTTAGGATCGACCCGAGACAAAGCTTAGATCATGAGCTAGGAGGGTCAACTCAAATCAAGTAAAGTTAACGTAAGAAAAAAAGTGGTTATTATTAAAAATTTAAAACAAGTCTTAAGAGTCGACCTAGGGCAAGACCCGAGTTACAGGTCAAGAGATCCAACCCAGGTTGATTTGGGTCAACGCAAGGATGGAGGTGGTTATTGTCGTGGTTTTGAAACCAATTAGGGGGTCGACTTGGAGCAAGACCCTGGTCGAGAGGGTTAACTTGGGTTGCCTCGGGTCAAGATAGAGATAAAAAGTAATTATTGTCATGGTTTTAAAACTCGAGCCAGACCAGGGTCGACCCGGGCCAAACCAAGGTTAGAAGTCAAGAGGCTCAAATTCGATTGACCCGGGTCAAGACACAAATAAAAATGATTGTTATCATGGTTTTTAAAATCAATTAGAAATCAACCCGGGTCATGGGCCGGGAAAATCAACCCAAGTCACGATAAGAATAAAAATGACTATTATCATAATTTTAAAACTCAATTTAGGAGTCAACCCAAGTCATTGGTCGCAAGAGTTTACCTGTGTTCACATATTCTTCAAAAAAGAACCAGTCCAACCTCATTTGATCATTAAAAAAAAATCAATGAGTTTTTTACATGCATTCTATCATGAGTTGACAGAGTCGCAAGTCGATATGGAATTTTGATTGGGCCAGGTTTAGAGGGTGCTTGACAGTGTGATAGCGGTTGCTTTTCAAATAACTTTTTGTGCCGAAATGCATGCCAATGATGTTTTTTTATTTTTTAAAAATTATTTTTGGCATCAGCACAACAAAACGATCCAAAACGTACAAATTATATTAAATTTTAGTAAAAAAAATATTTAAATTTTTTGGGAACACGGTTTGCACCGCGTTCCCAAACATATTCTTAATTAATTCTTTGCTGATTTTTTTAAATATGGAGTCCAAGCTCGTGTCTATAGCCATACTGAGTTTCGTGACTATAATTATTATAATATTATTAAACCCAATACTAAATATAAAATAAAAAAAATAACAATATCATGTTATTTTTTTGAAAAAATATATAAATTGGACAATAATATATATTAAGGATGAAATATAATTTTTTATATTTTACATTAACTTTATATTTGTATATTTTTTATGATTCGATTTAGAAAACAACTAGTTATATGCCTCGCGCGATGCCGCGGGTCAATTATTTTTTGTATTTCAAAAAAAGCTAAGATCTAAAAATGTTAGGTTTTTTTGCAAAGTTATACGTAAGAGTCTTAGATTTGGTTGCAACGCCTGATCCAAGAGTAATATTTATAATATTAATAATAACATTAAACTTGGGTTAACCCTTGGCATCAAAGTGTCTGGACTGCAATATCAGACCCAATAACATTGGACGTGGATCTGACTGTAAGGCCGTGTCATAAAAGTGTGATAGTTAAATAGATTAGTTAAAAAGAAAAAAACAAAGAAAAAAAACCAACAGGAAGAAAAAAACTAATGAATAAAAAGAAAAAAATATATGAATTAATTGGGTTAACCCGTCATACCTTGAATTCGCATCG
>Ga0307517_10011716_pt1 | contig 12123 bp, 3 predicted proteins | sample 23_EM_MG_FD_194515 | JGI IMG/M metagenome (GOLD analysis project Ga0307517, IMG submission 194515) | Populus trichocarpa ectomycorrhiza microbial communities from riparian zone in the Pacific Northwest, United States - 23_EM | ecosystem: Host-associated > Plants > Roots > Unclassified | place... | reverse complement strand
ATAAAGAGATGGGTCAAGAATTTTTTTTTTAATAATTTTATTTTTTAAAATTTTATTTTAATTTTTTTTATTTATAGTTGTTTTTGAACACGTAAACTATATCATGTTAAAAGTATGAATTTAAATTTTTGATTATTTTTTTGTTAAATTAACTACATGTTTGACATATTTGAGCTACGTCATAGACTTTACTTTAACTATCTAATTCATAAAAGCTTTCCAAAAGACATTCTATTTCATGCTATCACAATTGACCTCTTCACTCAAACACGGCTAGAATCCTTTGATGAATCAAGTGGAGTTTGAAATTGCATTTTAAACCGTAACTTTTTAAATTTTAAAGCTTTTTTATATAAAATTATTTTTTTATTTTAATATATTTCCTAATAAAATCTATTTTATAAAATAATTACTACCGCAATCTCTCAAACACAAGTAAACTATCCATGGCTTTTTGTCCAAATTAAAGGGTCCCACATGGATTATAGAACGAAGAACATGCAGTGTTAAGATCACAATAAGGGCCCAGATAATCCACAGCAACTCATATGTACACTTTCAGGCACCAGAGCCCTATCATCTCTACCAAAAAAGATGGCCTCTGCTTTTTACAATGTAAGAAGGCTGTTTATATGGAAAAAATGGAAGATTATTTTTGAAAGATAATCTTCTATTGAAGGCCAAATCCAAATAAAATCAAATAATTTATTGTTTTTTGTTCTTTATTCACATGATCTTCTACTGCAGAACTGGTAAAAGTGAAATATTTTTGGAGTTCTATGAATCTTCTAGAAAGTTTTTTGGAATTTTTTTTTATCTTCTCTAATGGGATATTCTCTTTTTAATGCCTAATCAATTAATTTTATCCATTTCATCCTATATTTATATATTTTAATCAAAGGCATTGAATATGAACAATTTTAGAACATGGATTTATTTATTTATTTATTTCAAGCTTCTCTAAAACTTGAAAAAATTCCATCTGTGTCCATTTATCTAATATGATCGAAATCTCAAATTGAACCCTTGCTATTGAAAATGGGTTAAGGAAAGGGTTGGTAGAGCGAAAAAGAAAATCAAAAGAATTAGTTTATAATAATGTGAAGAAAATATAAGTAAATGATACAGTACACCTCTTCTCCATTATTGCTGCTTCCATTAAGAAAAAGGTAGCGACTGACAGTGAGGAATTCAGTTGCAGCCTGGTGCTTAAACTCAGGCGAGAGCATCACATAATGATTTGTATGCGTTAACACAAAGTTTGAATCTCTCTTCGGCAGCTGCCTGCAAATATTCATGAAAATAAATGCTTAAGGACGAAAAACAAGAAAAAAAAAATCGAAGTTGAAGCTAACAATACCTGAAAGTCTAAAATGGCAACTTAGAGGGGTGAATTGGGTGTTCAATTGAAAGTTTGATACTTTAAGAAATTTAACACATCAATTCCGGCTACAACACACAATTATGCTAGGCATAAATAAAATGAGATTGAGAGTAAGAGAGACACTAATTTATAATGGTTCAGACAATCACCTACTACATTCTTTAAATCTCCGTTCAAGCATTCACTATCCACTCACGGTTTTCTTAACGAGTTAGACCTTACCAATACACTAATCTTTCACAGGATCAAGATTAGAAAACCCTTCACTCACAATCTTTTTCAAGGATCAAGCCTTTCAATCACAATCTTTTTCAAGGCTTAAGATTAAACCTTTCAATGACTCAAACAACCAAAGTTTTTTCCAAGTCGTTCAATAGGTAGGTATCTCTCACAAGGATTTTTCACACCTTACAATGAAAAGAAAATTGCAGTAAATTGAGTTCAAGTCTTTATGAATGCAATTTAACATGAATGTGAAATAGGGATTTGATGCAAAGAAAGCTTTGTAAATATTATGAAAATAATAAAAGTTTTTTTAGATAAGAGAATTTATAAGCATCAAGTGTTGTAAAAATAGAGTTGTGTGTTCTACACTTAAAGTGAAAGAGTGATATTTATAGGCAAAATGACCACACGTGGCTGTTACTCACACTAACAAGATGGGGTTAAAATATTTTGATTTTTGATGTGTTCTTCCATCTATGTTATAAACGGCTACATTTCTATTTTTGGAAGAAAAGGAGTTTTTCACAAGGTATTTTCACCATGCATAAATCTCGGCAATAAAGCTATTTTGGATGATGAATTTTTGGCAATTAAAAATAATTTTGGATAAAATTCATTTTTGTGATGTCAAATTAAATTCTATAAAAAACTTGATTGCATTAATACAAGTTTAGGCATCTTCAAGTCATGTTTGCATCCAAGGAGTTCATATTGCTTCAATGTGATATGGGAAAATTCTTACAACATTAAAATCTTTGACAAACATATTAACTTCATTAATTGTTGTTATCATCAAAATAATTAATTGCTATCATCAAGACAAGTAATCCAGGGTGCGGTGCTAAAGACCTTTGAGCTAACAATATTAATCAAGGTTGAGCCATATACATGTTTCAAGATGTTCCAAAGATTTGGCTCTCTACAACCTGTTTAGCCAGGTTGCTGATATAACATTTTTTTTGTTTGATTATTGGTTAATTCAATAACTTTTGAGGAAAAATTTTGGTTATAGATACAAAAAGAAAAAAACACCTGAACCTGGAAGTACTTTTAAGTTATTCTGTTATTCTAAATTTGAATTCATTCAACAGTTTCTCATTTCTCATTTTATGAGTTTTATTCTATAATCCATATACTATTTCAATTTGAGAATCTAGAACCTTACTAATTTTAAATTTATCCCTTGTTATTGTATTGCTCATTGCTCAGAGGTGAAGTAATCAGTAGGGATGACAGGATTTGAACCCGTGATATTTTGTACCCAAAACAAACACGCTGTCAAGCTGCACTGCATCCCTTTCAATTGGTCTACAATGTCATTGTAGAGAATTCTTGTCTTGTTTCCTACTTACTTATTTCAAACTAGCCTTTGTAAACCTTAACACTTCTAAACACACTACTTGCAAGACAAATGATAGATATAGGTGTGCCCTATAATCATCAGAAAGTGATGCAATGAGGATTTGATACCATATCCTGCTTATAGATGGACAATGTCTTGGTTGATCAAGAAACAACGAAGTCTAATGAGGGACAAAAACTAAACACGATTTTCTGGATACTGGTATGGATGGAGGGATAAATTTATTAACTGACCTGTGAAGCACCTTGATGCTTATCCGGATGCCATTTTAAAGCTGATAAGCGGAAACTGCAGGCATATTTAAGGTAGAAATGATCAATAATGGTGCAATGAAGAAGATTTGCTGAATCAAAGATAAAAAAAATATGCTTACTTTTATGGTCAAGAAAAGCAGTAAAGCACTTACGCGTTCTTAACATCTTCAATCTTTAAAGGACCGGTTAGAGGCAGACCAAGGATTGTTCTGTCAGAATGTGATCCCACAGAATAGGATGCATTGCCAGACTCTGTTTCTCGATTAGCATCCCATTCTTTGTATCTTTGGTCCTTCCACTTTGGAGGCTCTCTCCACTCAAATCCAGATGGTTCTCCTTGGAAAGACTTATTAGACCACGTATACCATCTGTTTCCAAATGTTGCATGAAAAACTGTCTCGGGATCGCCAGAGTCCTCTGCAGAACTCTCTCTTCTTAGCTTACCTGATCATTTCATGAAGTCAGGAGTCCATCCTTTTGTGAGAAGCGAGGAAGTCACATTGTACTATGGCTAGTTGGCTGAAAATAATAAACAAAAGGAAAGGAAAAGGAAAAGGCCCACTTCTTATTTTGTCTTGGTGATATTTCTTAGCAGATCGAGCATAAGCCTTTTCATTCCTTTTTCTGGAGCCAAATGGTGGCTCTGCATCGGATGACCATACCGGGTCCTTGTGCTGGATAAAAAATGCAAATCAGTATCACTTGTAAAACATGTAAGCTAAACTTTTGACCAGAAAAAAAAGAGAGAGAATTAAAGGTTGAGGTACATGCTCTGTCTCTGAGAAAATACATATGCTTCAAATAATAAACAAACAGGGAACAATTCATGGCTTTTGTTTCTGGTCAAGAAAAAAATGGAGAATTTATTCATGATTCAGATTGCCATTCCAAAAAACTACACGACTGATATGATGATGCTGCACCTTTTCATTAAACAACTAGAATTTGAGTTAGATAGATATAAAACTAGAAAAAGAAGGTTCATATCAAGAAGACACTGATTGTATCCATACACTCATTGCAAAATCGTCAAGTAAATCCTTTCTGCAAAGACAAAAACTGGATGCAATATACAGTCACATAAAAGACTTCTTAGAGCAATCTAGGCTATACCAGTGAAACTGTGTTATTGAGAATGATTGACTGCTTGTTCATCGAGTTCTCCAATTAAAATGCTCTGTAAAATGTCAATGCAATAATGTACGTTTGCACCAAGGATTTCTGTTAATTCAGACAAAGTAACAGAAAAGTTTACCTGAAATATTCTAAGAGGTCCATTATTGTAGAGAAGGTCTTTCAATGCTCTCTTCTCATCAGCACGTTTTTGGCGTCTTACAAATTTTATGTAATCCTGAAGTTATATTTGCATGTCACAATTTTGTTTTTTTAAAAGAGAACTAAATGAATAAAATACACTGACAGGAAAGGGAAGTGTATACAAAGTTCATTAGATGTAAAGGGTAAAAAAGCAAATTTTATCAAGATAGGAGACACAAGAAAAGCTTTATGACTTTCGAAATTTATGTGAAAAGTAAATTTTAGCATCTCAATTTCTAAGCAGGGAGAGAAACAGTAACATATGTTGTTGACCAGAAGTTGCAACATTTTTCTTTACCTTAGATGGCTTTTGAGATCCTCTGTTATCCTGGCCAAGGAACAATGTTAGTCTTTCTCATAGGCAATCTTTAGTATCCACACAGCTGTAAGAAAATAAGCAAATAGATGAAGAATGTAACAAGCAAAAACAATGACGAATCTCTAACTTACATCTAATAAAGAAATTAACTACAAAGAGAGATAGTATACCAGAAAATATCATCTCCCTGTTTCATGTGGGCCAATACATTCAAAAAACTGGAAAAGGAACATTCAGATTTAAAATTGGTTATTCGTCTTCCCAATATTTGGTTAGGCCATATGATGCTCCCAAACAAGAGAAACCCAAATATGCTTCTAGCAGCTTATCAGAGGCATGTAAAACTCTCATAACTTCCTCAGGGATAAATGAGAAACACACTTTATACAATTTTTATCTAAAATCTAAATGATGAAAGATTCATACTTTTGGAATCTGTGCGACAACGGGAAGTCAATGGCAATAGTTTTTGGTTGTAGAACAGAATATTGTCATAATTTTGTCGAAATTTCACCAGAGTCCATGGGAATTTGGGTAGTTTCATTCAAGTCTAGAGTTGCTAAGAGTTTGAAGAGTTCAAGATTTATTTTACGAGAACAAGTTAGCACACCTAGAAGTTTTCGGACTTAAACATATTCAGCTCCAAGAAATTTTTGAACTGCTAGAAATTTTCCACTCAATCATTTTCAACCCAAGGAAAAATTCCCCATTCCATATTTCAACTCAAGGTAATAGTCATAGTACAGTTCATTTTGTTGAAAGCTTCATGTTTCCTCCCCACCTAAAGACATGTGATTCAGTTCATAGCATGGGACACAGAACATGGAACAAGTCCACTTAGTTCATAATAACCTACTGCAATCGCATAGCTCCCAATTTCCAACATTCAAGACAATTGTGCTCATAATGAAGATAGGTTCTAATTTCTAACCCAATACAAATAGGGATCTTTCAGTAGAATCCAGCTGAACCATTACGAATTATGACTAATAAGCAACAAACAAAACATAAAGTTTCAATCTTGAATTTCAAAAAGAAACAACCCCAATGAATATATTCACACACATTGAGCTAAAAGGACACAAAAACTAACACCGTGTAGCTAATCAATCATCACCTTAAATTGAATTACAAAAACAAATAAGAAAATCCCAAAATTCATAAAAAAAATCTAAACATTTCCCACATAAAACCACAACTGCAAAGAAGAAAATGAATTTAAACTCACATCAACCCGTTTGCTCTTCCGTTTCTCGCATGCAATAGGCGTAGAATGAATTGAGGCAAAATGGGTCCTTGTTGTTATTGATTGTGATGAAGCTGGTACCAATGAATTCTTGAGTAAAATCACGTTTCTCCATCGGGGCATTTGCATAATCATAGGAAAACAAACAACTCTTGACTAAAAACAATATTTCAATGCTTTCCTGAATTTATTTGTAATTGAGCTATTGTTATACGGAGGAAAGTGATGTTCTTGTGGCACGAAAAAACGAGGCGGGGGAGAGAGAGAGTGAAAGTGAGAGTTTGTGCATCGGTGATTAGCGAGGTAAGTGAGGGCGTCGGCGAAGTCCTCTCCTTGCCCAATGGTACGGTTGAAATAAGAGTGATTTTTTTTTCCTGCGTTCAAAGAGATTATTTAATTTTTTTTAATGTTTAAAATAAATTTTAAAAAACAATTTTTTTCAATATAATTATAAATAAAAATAATTTTAAAAAATAATTATTATTACAATCTCAAATATCATTTAAAAAACAATTATAAACTTATATGTTGCACATAAATTTTATTTTTTTTATGTTCTTATAATTTTTTTGGTCTCGTAAAATAATATAATTTATTTTATTTTGAGTTAAGTTTTTTTAAAAAATAACATGAAATTTGCTTGATTAATTTAGTTAAATTTTAATTTAAATATTTTTAAAATAATATTACTTTAAATTTTTTTAAAATAAAATAAATTTATCTTAGCTGACCTTCTTAACCCAACCCATGAAATTTACTTTAATTAACTTTCTTAACTCGTAATCTCAGCCACTTTTAACAACTTTAGGTTTTGAACTTTTATTATAATGTTATTAAAAATGAACCAAACCTCGTTTCGATATAGGTTGCAGGTCACCAGTTCTTTAGTTAAATTGTTAAAAATATATTATTGTTGAAATATGAACTATGCATGGATAATATGAATTGTTCAGCAAAAATTCTTGAAAAACGAACACCGAATTACTACTCACGATAATAATAATAAAATATTAATGAAAAATGTATATTTATATATATATATATATATATATATATATATATATATAAAAGGTAAATTGTTGTTACAATAACAAATAGTTAATTTAACATAATAACTAAATAAATGACTATTTGTGTTCTAATAATCCGATGTTTAAGTATGTGTTTGGCTTGAAAGTGTAGTGATTTTTTTTAAAGATATAACTTTTTTAAATTACAAATCACTCATTTAAAAGTTAAAAATACATGTTTTTTTATGTAAATCTCACAAAAAAAAAAAACCAAAATCACCTTCAAATCAAACACTCTCAGCAAGTGATGTGTTATTTTTAAGAAATTCATATAAACTCATTCGAAAGTATTTTATTAATCAATATATTATAGATTTATATGATTTTATTGGTGATTTTATCTTGAAACCTTAATTAAAAAAATTAGATTTTGTAATTTTTTTAAAATTATAATCACAAAAATTATTATAATATTAAATACATGCTAAATCAATTAAATCTGCCTAGTTATGACCACTTCAACTCAAGATTATTTGGTTTATATACTTCAGATTCAAACTAAATTAGTTTAGTGGGTGGTTCATTGGTTTTATATCGAATTTATCTGTCTTATATTGCAATTTGATTAATGTCTAATAATGAAAGGGATAAATTAAGAGGATACAAAAATTGTTCTATTAAAAAGATAAAATTATAAATAATTAATTTGAGATAATTTTATTATTTTAAAAAATAAAAATATATGTAAATGTTTTTTTTTTATGCTCGTTATTTTTTTTCATAAAACTGTATAAATATACAAGTGTCATTGGATACCTTATATTTATAATTTTGAAAATAAATTGGAGAATATAAATCAAAATTTTAAAATATAATAGGAAAAAAATAAAAATTTCTCCTTTTATCATTATTTTTTAGTGCACCATGTTACTTCAAAAAATCCTAAATTTCAAACCCGAAAATAATAATAATCACAAGGTGGGCTAATCAGATTTAAATGCTCAGCCCACGTATCATTATTCCAAATTTAATTTATCATGTAAGCCCATGTAATAATAGTCTTGAGAGGTTTGGTGTAACCCAATAACTTTTCATTAGGTCCATGTGGCCCAACAATTTAGGCCCAAATAAAGATAAAAGTTGCCGATGTTAACAGACCCAAGAAAAAGCAGTGGTTGAAAATTTCAATCTTTTTATTATTATTATTATTATTATTATTATTATATGACTTATTTTAGCTCCTTAAACAACTTTTGCAGAAAAAAAAAGTACCTTCTGGTTTATACTTTACTAGTTTACATGGTCAGGTTACGTTGTAATTAAAATTAAAAAAACAAAATCAAAGCAGAAAAAAACATTCATGTCATAAAACATTATTTGGTATTTGTTGTTAAATTTAGTTTAATTGATTACCTTGAAACTTTATGTTTGGATTTCTTTTCTAGCTTGAGTTTAAAATTAAAATGTGTAGAAGTTGTCCCGATTTAATCTAGTCAACTTGAGGAGTCCAAAGTCAACACGAACGACTAATAAAAAACATGATTAAACTTTTTAAAAATTAAAATGACTTTAAAAAAGCAACTCGCAACTTAATTAGTTAAATTCATGATCTGAGTTATGGACTTTATTAAGTTTAAGAACTTTATTTTTTAAACTATTATTTACTTAATAAAACAATAACAAAAATAGATTATCATAAATTCGAGCATAAATTAAATATTGAGATATTTATTTGAGATTGCAATAATCTAATAGAAAGAAAATTAAAATAATTTATGAAGATAAATTCAAAATGAAATAAATATTAAAAAATAAAATTAAAAAAATAGTGAAAAGAAAAAGAGAAAAATGCAAAAACAGAAAGAAAGAAGCCATCTCCTTAGTGAAGAAAATACGTTGTACCCAAGTTTTTTTAGTATAGAAAGTATAATACCCGTTAGTTGTGTGCATTGCATTTACATTTATGACACACCTCGCATTAAATCTGGGCAATTCGTAGTTCGCAATAAAGTTTTTTTTTTTTAATCTGTGATTGATATAATTTATGTTACTATTTATTCTGATAAAGATTAAATTATATTTATTATTCTACCCCTTTACAGTACTGTTGAAGAGAAATACATGCATATGGAAAGGAAAAATAATTTTGGCAATTTATTATAGAATGGGAGGTTAGATAATTCATTAAATCTTTATTTTACTATTTATTAGTTGATATATCAATTCGTATGATTTTTTTTAATATAAAAATTTGCACATGAATAATTTTTCAATAAAATATTATAAATGTACACAAGATACAATATTTTTCTTGGCAGTTTTCATGAATTATAGTTAAATTCTTTTTTATTAGGTTTAAGCAAATTATGTACAATTGAATTAGATTTTTTTTTTAAAAAAAAAACCTTTCCCTACATCCAGCAAAATCAGTGTTTTTGTGTTATAAACTGCCTTTTCAAATTGTTTTCATTTAAAAATTAAACTAGTATATTTTAATGTGTTAATCTTAATTTTTTTTTTTAAAAAAAACATACATCACAATTCCAAACACGTACTAATTTATAACCCTAACTAATAAAGTATAACAATCAAATTAATTAAAATAAATAATAGATAAAGAGTATATTTAAGAGTGTAATAGTGATTGCTTTTCATTTAGAATTGTATCAAAATATTTTTTTATTTTTAATTTTTTTTTAATATTAGTATATCAAAACTGTGGAAGAACAAATCAACATGACCAGTTCAATTGAAGATTCAAAGTTTAAAACGTCTGCAACAAATCTCTTATCTGCAAAATCTATTAGTTAGGCATGTAATTTATTTTTGAATTCAAATCAGATGATTTATAGGATACTTAGTTGAAGTTTGTTATTCTGTAATCTATTTAAACACCTTGTAATTCACGAATGACAAATAAGAAAGCATTATTTAAAACAGAGCTTTTATCTTATATGGTATCAGAGCCCGAAAAAGACCAATGTCTGATCCTCTCCTTTTTTTTTTCTTTTCGCGTATAATGGCTTCTTCTTCTTCAGCTACCCTTCCCAACACTACTTTCCCATTCTCTGTTCCCTCTCTCTCCCATTTACCTCTTACCCTCAGTGTCAAACTAAATCATTCAAATTAGCCTGTTTGGAAAGCTCAGGCCCTCCTATATTTCCGTGGTCAAGGTGTCTTTGGATATCTTGATGGCACAATTCAGATACCTCCACAAGAGATAGATGCCCCTCATCCCACTACAGGTGCCATTACTAAGATACCCAATCCAGAATATGACCATTGGCTTCGTTAGGATTCTTTAATCCTTGCCACCATTAATACTTCTCTTACGGAGGATGTTCTCTCTCAGGTCATGTCATATACCACCTCAAAAAATGTATGGCTTGCTCTTCAACGAAATTTCTCTTCCAATTCACGTGCTAAAGCTGTTCAACTTTGTACTCAGCTTGCCACTGCACGTAAAGGAGCCATGACTGCTAAGGATTATTTTCTTTCCATCAAACGCATGGCTGATGAACTTGCGCTTGCTGGACAACCTCTCAAGTCTGATGAAATTCTTACTTATATTCTTGCTGGCCTTGGTCAGGAGTATGACTTATTGGTCTCTACCATTACCTCTCGTTCTGATGCTGTCACATTGGAGGAGCTTTAATCCCTGCTTCTTATTGCTGAGTCAAGGATCAATCAACATCATGACACCATTCAGGTTGCTGCATCTGTGAATATGGCCACCAGACAACCTCCTCTTTTTCAATCTCGCCCTGGTAACATCTATCCATCCTCTAACCGAGGTCATGGTAGTAGCTATCGTGGCAAAGGTCGAGGTGGCTGTTCAACCACCCGTGATCAATGAGCATATAACTCTCTTATTTGTCAGGTATACCTCAAACCGGGTCATCATGCACTTAAATGCTATCATCGTTTTGATCTCTCTTACCAGGATCAATCCCAACAACGTCCACCTCATGCTTTTCTTGCTGCCCGACATCACCATGCTGCTCATGAGTGGCATCCCGATACAGGAGCCACACATCATCTCACAAATGATCTGAACAACATTCATCTTCAAAATAAGGACTATGATGGTCATGATCATATTCAAGTGGCAAATGGTGCATGTTTGAAAATTACTCAAAGTGGTACTTCCACTTTATCTTCCCCATCCAAATCGTTTGTTCTAAACCAAATACTACTAGTTCCAGATATTAAAAAAAATCTTCTTTCAGTCCATTGTTTCTGTCAAGATAATAACGTTTTCTTTGAGTTTCATGCCTCTTTTTTTCTTGTGAAGGACTACTTGGGGAATGTCCTGCACTGGGGACCACTTCGTAACGATCTTTACAATTTTTCAGTGTCGTTTGCTCGTCTTCAGCCGCAAGCTCTTTCTAGTATTCAAATCTCTGCCACTTTGTGGCATCGGCGCCTTGGCCATGCTTCCTTCCTGGTTATTAATAAAGCTATTTCCTTTCTCATTACCAGTAATAAAAGTTCTATTTGCTCTCACTGTCAAATGGCCAAAAGCCATGCTTTGCCCTTTTCTAATTCACATATCTCTGTTTCGAAACCATTAGAATTATTATATTCGGATGTTTGGGGGCCAACACCCATCTTATCAACTACAGGTGCACGTTATTACATAAGGTTTTTAGATGATTCGACCAAATTTTTATGGCTCTTCCCATTAAAACTCAAATCTGATGCATTACAAATTTTTCAAAAATTTCAAGCTGCAATCGAACGTCAATTTAATACTAAAATTAAAGTCATCCAAACTGACTGGGGTGGTGAATATCGCAGCTTAAATCATTTTTTACAAACTCAAGGAATTACTCATCGAGTAACATGCCCTTATACGCATCAACAAGCTGGTGCCATTGAAAGGCGTCATCGCCAAATTATGGAGGTTGGCCTTGCCTTACTTGCTCACTCCCATTTACCAAATATTTTTTGGGAAGATGCCTTTTTAACTGCTGTTCATATCATTAATCGTTTACCTACTCTA
>Ga0307517_10011715_pt1 | contig 12124 bp, 9 predicted proteins | sample 23_EM_MG_FD_194515 | JGI IMG/M metagenome (GOLD analysis project Ga0307517, IMG submission 194515) | Populus trichocarpa ectomycorrhiza microbial communities from riparian zone in the Pacific Northwest, United States - 23_EM | ecosystem: Host-associated > Plants > Roots > Unclassified | place... | reverse complement strand
ATAGCCTAAGTGTGCAGACCATTGCAAGGAAAAGCCCAGACGCGTGGGTAGGCTTTCAAGCTCATGCCTGCGCGCCAGGGCTTTGTTTATTTTCTTTTATCTGCCCTATTTTTTGAGAGAAAAAATTCGCACATGATGTGTCGTCTGCAAACCAAAATTCCAGCCACCATTAAGGTGGCTGAAAAAATAGGACAATGCCTCTTTCGCTCTAAAACCCCAATTTTTAAGTCATTTCAATAAAAACAAAAAAAAAACATCTAAAATACCCTTGAAACACCTATAAATCAACTTATCAACCCAAAATAATAAAAAAACCCGAAATCAAACCGAGTTATATTTATATTCTTTAATTTAGATATATTTTTTTAGACAATATTAAAGCTTTAAAATACCATCATCAAATCACATGAAAACCAAAAATATTCATTTTAGTGGTTGAAAATGACTTTGACGATGACTTTCTCTCTTATAACCAAAAGTTAATGACCTCTCTCTCTCTCTCTCTCTCTAACCTATGATTGAAAAATAACACATAATTTTTTGTACTAGATGTGATTTTTTAAAATTTAAAGGATCTAAATTATATATATCATGTTATTTTTTAAGTTTAAAAATCTAAATGTACTTTTCACGAAATCTTTGACACGCCACCCATGTTTTGCATCCTTTTTTTATAGGTCCCTTTTTTTTCAATTTCACTCCTACCTAAGAAATAAAAAGCAATTAGCTTTTAATTAGGATTATATAGCCCAAAATAAATTATTAAAAAATATTCACTAAGTCGATAGTGTTTTGTAAGTAACTGAACAGTGCCATCTACAGTTAAAAAAAAAAAAACCCACATATTTTAGTGTTTTCTAGGTTCAAAGTCGTCTAATTTAGTTGTACCCTTTTACTTTGACCTGAAGATTTAAATCCAATAATCAAATACTGGTATATTTTATTGCAAGAGCTTCGGCAAAAGCTACCTAGACAAGGAGAACGCTTATAAGCACCCCTCGTTATCCTTTCCCAAACAATGATCAAGCAAGAGATTACATACGGAAAGGACTCACATCACAGGAGACTAATGGTTATCAGTATTTGGTGGGGTTTTTTTTGAATCCTCACAACTAGCTCTCCATTATCTAAAACTGACTAAGACTCGTCACCCCAACCCCTCAGTCCATGAAAAGCCGTTTTTTTTTTTTTTTTTTCTGGAGGTTTCATGCTTGATAGTCTACAAATATCATTTTACACATGTTATTCAAACTAGAATTTGAACCCAAGACCTCTCAATGTCTTCAGTCAAGTGCTTACCATTTGTGATGGCGAATCGGAAGACTAATAATATTAGTAGTAATAGTAATACTAGTTGCAAGCAAACATCAATCAATGAATCATGTTTAGCGTAGCGTATTGCAGATGAGTGATGACCCAATTGAGCCATCAATGTAACTTCTCCAATGGAGAGAGCAATGCTGTGCTTGGAATGCTATCATTGCCGCACTCTTTTTTGACATTATCGGCATGTTTGGAACTCGGGTAAATTGCTTATGGTCACTCCTATTTAAAGGAACCGCGCATACAAAATGTAGCTTTCCATGTTCACGTACTCATCACTACATAGGCTCATCACAATCCACAATAGCATTCAGTTTTCAGTACATCAACCAACTCATAAATGCAAGAAAGCATGTGAAGCCTAGAGTGAACAAATGTATCAGATGCGATTGCTGAAATGAATTAAATTCAATATGTTATAAGGCGAATCACAACTTTCAAGAGTTTCTTTTTCTTTCTTTGTTTTTTCTTTTGTGGAAGGAAACTCAGCTTTGCCAGATAAAAACTATTGATACAATCCATAAAAGAAAATGACGTAATTTTGTTTCATGTCAAAGCAAGGAATTGGAGTGAATCAGTAACGAATCCATAGCCTCAGAAACATGCCCACCTATGAATTTGGATTCTGCAAAACCCTTTTGAGAAAGATGCAAATTACATCATCTCCCACTGAGTCATGAAAGCATTTGGTTTAAGAATTTGAAACACCCCATACATGGAACAAGTTCCTTGATGACAAAAACTTGCTCCACCTAGAACCAACTACCTAAGTATCTATCTTCGGAAAATTTATGCAGCAAAGTTCAGGAATCAACAAGCAAGACACATTTCAGACAGCTTTCTAACCTCCCTACTTAAAGTTCAGGGCAACATCGCCGCTCATCTGAATGGATGAAGAATTGTGTTAGGCAGAAACAATAAAAAAGTATGCTTGAAATTAGAAAAGCATTCAAACTTACAGATTTTGCGACTTCTTTAGCTTTATCGTCATTAAAACCTAGAGTTTCCAATATATTGTGACCTGCAGATTCTTTTTCTGACCAAATCCCCAGAAGTATATGAGTCGTGGTAATTTCTCCACTATCACCTGCAGTTCACAAAACAATAAGATGATAATGGTAATTAAACACACATGCATTGATAAAATCAAGATAATTGTTTATGAGATTTCAAATCAAACCATAAATTTTGCTATTTGCAGTTGCTAGCCATGTTTAGATTCAAGTTCAATCTGTAGGAGAAAAAAGTTTAGGACCACATACTATCTGATTTACCCTAACAAATGTTTATCTGATTGAATTTTTAAATTAAACATGTTGTCAATTTGTCATTCAAAGGTATAGCATACAACACAGACTTTTGTCTCCTAATAAAACACAATGGTGATGAGCACATCCTATATAAGGGAAAAACAGCATTCATTATATACTTCTGTATTTCAATTTTCCATGAGAAAGCTCCACTTTTGCTTACTTGACAGTCCATATTTCCAGTGGACTCCTACACTGCATCTCGAATTGACAAGTGACAACAGAAGAATACATGATGCATATACTATTTGAATCACTGACAGTAAACTCACAAAAACTCATGATGACTCTTCGAGGTTGTAAAAAACAGAAAAGGGGAAAGGGGTGGATGAGATAATGAACACCAAAACAACATTAAAAAGAATGTCACAACGAGTCAAGAACAAAGAGCTTAAAATTAGATAAGAACAGAACACAAAATAAAAGCTCCTGCAGTAAATAATCAGGAGAATGTCATGCCAGTCAGTAAGCAAAAGGAAATGTTAAAACTCTTGGTGGGATTAAGAAGAAACTTGAGTGATGCAATTGTACCCTTGAGAGATTGAAACTTAACATAAAGCATGCACAAGCAGGTAACCTCCATCTCCTACTAAGTCTATCCCACAATCCTTAAATCTTATTTTTATTTACATCCGAGATGGGCTCACAGACTTGCAATCTTCCCATACTGAATAAGGTTATAGATAAAAAATAGTACTAACATAATTGAACATCATCAAGCTCCAAAAGGTATCATATAAAACATCAAGTCAAGAAGCATGATAGAAAGTGGCCAACGTTCTCATTCTTAAATGCTCAAAATAACTTTGTACATCACTCGTATTTAAACTAGTATTACCAAATTGCAGTTTCTGAATCTAATCGCATTACGTAGACAATGGTAGATCAAACACAAACAAATTTTATACAAGAAACCTAATGAATTAATCAAATTAACTTGCAAACACAAACACAAAATAGAATAAGATATGCCAAGTGTCAGATGTTATAGATGTTAAAAATTACCTGACTTTAGTTTCTCCTCAATAGCCCAATCAAGTGCTCTTTGAGCCTGTTCAGTCAAGGGAGGATGCTCAGGGCTAAAAAAATACATTTCAGATTTCCCGAGTAATTCAACAATTTCTTCTCTGACTTTGAAAAAAGTAATCCCATTAGCCCTCAAAAACTTTGCTGCTGGACTTGTCCCTACAACCAAAAATAAAACTTCAATAAACCAACCAAAACAAAACAGAAGCAACACTCTAAAACTGCATAAAAATTCACTGACCCTCGATCAAAATCCCCATTAAAAGTGCTTCAGTTCCTGTATTGGGATACTTCAGCTTCCTCGCCTCCAATTCTCCTAACCCAAATGACCTTATTGCTCTTGCTGACCATCTAAAATCACTCACAAAAACAAGCATTCCCATAATCAAAAGCCACCACCACTCAAGTTTCATATAAAAAGAAATCAAGAATCTATATATCTCACTGTTTCTTATCAAAATTAAGGAAAAGTGACTAACTTTTGCATCTTCTGAGATGTATATTTCCTGCAAGAACCAGCAAAAACTAATCAAGACCCGTTTTTTCAAAATCAAAGAATAAAAGGACCCAGAAGAACAAAAAGCTTACTTGGTGGGTAGAGTAGATAAAACTGTGAAAATTGTTGAGGGGTTATTGCACTTAAGAGCTAAATTTCTCAACTTTGAGTATGAAATCAATAGGTTGTTGCCACAAAAGGAGCTTGAAGAGAGTGATGATAGTGAAGAGCTGTTGGGTTTTTCATTGCAAAATTGAGAAGTGGAAATTGAAATTGGGGGAAATGAGAGAGTGTTAGTGGCCATTGAAGACAACCCAAATGTGGGTTTTGATCAGAGAGAGGGTTTTATGGTTTGGCTTTATTTATGTCTGCTTCCAAAAATGTTCCAACGAGGTGCTAACGTTGTAAGAAGCCGAAGATAGACGACGTGTCAAATGATGTTGTGATTGGGTTTACGAGGGATGGTTGGACGAGTCGTTGGAGGCAGGGATGAATAGTTGTAAAACAAACGATGGGAGGTTGGACCTGGCTGATCCAAAGCATAGTTGTAAAACACATATCTGACCAAAAATTGAGTTGATATGTTAATCCAGCTCTCAACTTATTGTTTTTTTTTTAAAATATATTTTTATTAAAATAATATCATTTTATTTTTTTATTATTATTTTGCCAAATACAATTGCATTAATAATTAATTTTTAATTTATTATTAGGTTTTTTAATAAAATCAAGGGTTATCACAGTAAAAATTCATAAACATCAAAACAAAATTTAAAAAGTGCAATTTAAAACTGTAATATATATATACAGGGAGAGTTTAATTAATATGATTCGTGTTGGGTTCTTTTTTATTGAATATTTTTTTGGTCTTAAACTTACTTGAAATAACAGATCTGAACCTGAAAATAATTTTGATTTCAGATTGATTATAGATTTTAGAGTCAATTTTTGGATTGTCAGAGACTATAAATATATTTTACAAGATTTTTATGTTTTTTTTATCAAAATATTATTGGAAATTATAAAAAAATATTAAATTCAATTAAATTTATGATCTGGATCACATATTTAATTTGATTAACTTCTATTAGGTAGAAATCAAGCTTTATAACTTGTTTGTTACATAAAAATTATCGATTTATTTAATTAAAAGTATGCATATATTTTTTGAACTTCACATTAGATTTTTTAACATATAAAAATACATTGTAAAAATTTACATATATAATTTTTTTTTAAAAAAATTCAATTCACTGTAAAACAAGGGTCAAATACCTCCTATACTAACTTATTGTAACAGTAAAATACAGGAGAAAAAAAAAAGGATTAATTTTTCTAGATTATTGTTGTTATTTAGGCCTTAAGTTGCAAATGATAGGCCGTTGAAGTTTCTTGGCCCCAAGTTGATTTCTAGTCATAAATTAAAAATAGTCTCACTCGCTCCCCATCCCTGGTGTATGAGATTGAATAGTCGTTTAGCTGCCGTGTGGGTCCCACTCTTAAGAACCACGCCGCGCGTATTCTTAGGGCCAGCTTGCGCCACCACACCAACCTCAATGAGGGATGTTTTTTCAATTTTTATCTTTTTCTTCGAACTCTCCCCTTTTTTGAACTTCTTACCACGCAGTAAAGCCTTGATGGGTACTTTGCCTGACATGAAAAGAAAAATTGCTTGAAAAAGAAAATTACTTCAAGCAAATCACCTACCTTTACAATGCCTATTTGGCCATCACAGGAGGGAAAGAAAGTGCATATTTTGCCAGGAGTTGAGCATAAACAGTAGATTAACGGCAGGGATGTCAGGAACAGTGTTCTGTAAATTCAATTTAGGATCCCTGATTAGGTCAAAAACTAGGCGGAATTGTGACTTCAGGTAAATACAGAGTGGACAAGATTGCCATGAGAATGGAAGCTTTTGATACGACCACTTAATTAATTGAATCTAGGTCAAATTAAAGCTGTCATCGACCTAATAAAGTGGCTGGATCTAGGGCTTATTTATTACTTTAGCGTTAAAAGAAGAGAAGATACATTTTCACATGGATTAGAGAGAGTTACTTGAATTTGCATTTGCAACACATTTACAGCCATAAAAGATCATTCACATTCCATTATTACACGTCAAAACTATGAAAATTTGGTCAGGTTTGGAGAGCCTGGCAGGGCCGAGCCCTTTTTCTTTTAAAATAAATTTCTCATCTGTTTTTAGATATATTTTTTTAAAGTGTATTTCTCTTGAAAGTAAATTAATTTCTTATTTTTTAGTATTTTTTTTTATGATTTTAATATAATAATATAAAAAAATATTTTTTTAAAAAATTACACAACACAGTATCAATCAAACCTGGAAACCTACAAATACCAAAATAATAAATAAATAAATAAATAATGACACCAAGTTTGTCAAACAAGATGGATTGTTTTTCCGGATTCGCCGCACATTCCTTCCTTCCTTCCTTCTTAAAATCAGAGTCCTTCAATAATTAGAACTCCATTTCTCTCCTGATCCAATAACTATTCAATTTCTCTTTATAATAATAAACACAGACACAGAGACAGAGACAGAGACAGAGACACAGAGTAAAGGTCTATCCATATTCTTTGGCAAGAAAATCTGAGAGTTCTTGAATTCCAGGTCTTGTTTAAATCCATCTAAGATACATTAAATTTTGGAGGGTGTTTTGATTTGAAAGGTCTTGTTTTGGATATAAATTAAAGAACCCAGAAGTTGAATTTTGAAGGATTTTCTTTCTTTATCTGGAATTTGTGAGTTCTTGTTAAATGTTTTTGATTTCTATATATGAAATCAGATTCTGTTTTTGTTAATTATCAAGAAAAGAAAGCCTTTTTTTAATGTTTTATTGTTTGTTTATTAAATGGAATGGTGAGATGTTATTTGTTGGTTCATTAAATGCTGTATTTGCTTTGCATGTTTTGCAGGTTGCTGAATTGTTGAAGGTTGAAGCAGAGAGCACTTTTTTTGTCTAAATTTGGAATCAAGATTCAATTTTTGGAAGGTTTTGGTTTGTGGGTCATTTTTATAGAGTAGATTTCAGCTTTAGAAGTCCAAATTTTAGGTAGTTTTAGTTGCTTTAGATTAAGATTTCACATGCTAAATTGTTTCCATTTTACAGTTCAATTTTTATGAGTGGATTTCAGTTATGGGAATCAGATTTTAGTTAGTTCCTCTGGAGTTTGAGGACCTACATGATTCATATTTGCTGAAAAGAGGTAGATTCATGGGGAAAGCCATGAACTTGGCTTCTTCACCAAAAGGGACTAATCCTGCTATGGCTGCGTTTCCACGGTCACTTTCTTCAATGGCAGCCTCAGTGGGAGGCCTTGCATTATTCTTGGTTATTGCTTCTTTGCTTTTGGTTTCATACCCTATAGGTTCCACTGTTCGTGGATACTTTTATGGGATAGATAGCTCCAGACAAGTGGATTTACTCATTTTTGAAGGCAATCAGAGCTCGATTGATCTGCACCATGATAGTAATTTAGATGTGGTTGATGAGGATTCTTCACTCGGGTTAGATTTAAAAGGGCCCATTAGTTTAGGTGGTGTTAATAATAACAGTGTAAATGTCATTGATAGTCAATCTGAGTTTAATTTACAAGAATCCACTACTGGTACAAGAAAAGAAGGGCAGACCAACCCTAAGGGTGGTTCAGTTACTTTAAGTGTCAAAGAAATTGATGCAGATAAAGGATCAGAAGAGAATAGCACAGATGCTGCTTCTGCAGATTCTAAATCAGGGGCCAAGTCAGATATATCTGCTGTGCCCAGTAATGCATCCAAAACTGGTTCAGATGATTCAGGTATTTTTTTCTGTTAATTTTTTTATGGATTTATTGCGTATCTTACAGTAGTGGTATTTAATTCTTTTCTTTTTCTGGAGTTTATTATAAATTTGTGTTGTGGTTTTGGTTTGTGGATTTTCTTCGCATGCATGTTTGAGTTTCTGTATGGTAACTTGCTTTTGTATTTGGGATTATTTAACTGCCCTAGGAAGTCTACAACTGTTAATTTATTGATTTTCCAATTGTTAATTCATTGGTGATAGAGTTACTTTGTCAAATGTCAAAGTGGTTTACTTTTCTGAAAAAGGAAATTCTTGAGAATCCAGCTCACCTGCATTATTTATTAAATAAAGGATAAAAAATATTTAATTTTTTAGATGGGAGAAATGTGCAAGTTTTTGTTATTAATGCATTTGACTGCATCACTTTGTTGGTGCTTAATCGGAAAATGAATTCTTTTCGATTTGTATTGTTTGATGTTTTGAGATACTTAGCTAGTATTTTCTGCTAATCCTCAGAAATGGTACTTGTCCTCAGAAAAAAAAAAGGTGTCGTTTGCTACTTTGAATAGTAAGAAACACAATCTTTCCATATTAATTACAGTTTAAAGCCATGACCTAGAGGCTTAATTTTGTTGGGCTCTTTGTGATAAGCAAGGTGGTCGCCATAGGTCATGTCCTGGCTTCAAACCCAGGATGTGGGGAATAGATTAAGGGAGGGTGAGAGCTATTTCTGTTGTGTAGGCATTATCCTGTATACAGAAAGTACAGTACCAGCCTCTTTGAGGAATAAAAATAAGTTATTTCTGCATGCGATCTTCACAGATGGATTTGACACATCTCTCTCTCTCTCTGATGTGTCTTCTCAAAGTCCATCAAAATATGAAGTTAATTTAATGTATTTGCTTGCAAGAACTATAGGGTTTTGATTGAATAGAAGGAATGGTATAGCTTTGTTTTCCCCAACAGAAGAATGCTTGTATCAAGAGTTTTCTGAAATTTGTTAGTATAGAAATGTTTGATTTATGAATTAGTTCTTTTGTTTCCTCCCTATCTCTTCAGTTTTTGAGATTATAATTTCCATTACGTTGTCTAACATGCAGGCTGTGATTTGTACCAAGGAAGTTGGTTTTACGATTCACTGGGACCATTATACACAAACAACACATGCCCTGTCCTGACACAGATGCAGAATTGCCAGGGAAATGGAAGGCCTGACAAGGAATATGAGAATTGGCGGTGGAAACCTTCCCAGTGTGACCTCCCACGATTCGATGCCAAGAAGTTTCTGGAATTGATGAGAGGGAAAACAATAGCTTTCATTGGTGACTCTGTTGCTCGAAACCAGATGGAATCGATGTTGTGCCTTCTCTGGCAGGCAAGTACATGTGCTTTCCATTATGAATACAGTGACCGCATTCTGGGCCTTGGCAATTTGCTCTTGACAGCTCATCATATCTTGATTTAGGGAAATTTATTTCTGCAACTGATAGCTTCTATCGAAGTATTCATTTAAGTTATTCTGGCAAGCATGGGGCATGCTTTCCCTAGGGTTTCACCACTCAAGCTCTTTTCATTTACTTAAATGTTGTGATAAATTGACATCCTTCTTGAAATGTTGTGGTCTCGCAAAAAATGAAATGTTTGGTTATGTCACAATTGTGATTATTAGTTTCACTGTTTTGGGAGATGTTCTTACAGAAACAATTTCTGATATATTTTCAGGTAGAAGCTCCTAAAAACCGAGGGAACAAAAAAATGCAACGATATTTCTTTAGGTCAACATCTACCATGGTTGTCCGAATATGGTCCTCTTGGCTTGTTCACCAAACATCAGAATCTATTGACTTCGCTCCAAAGGGTGTTGTCAAACTCCACCTTGATGCCCCGGATGAGCATTTCATGGAATTCATCCCAAATTTTGATGTGATTGTTCTCTCTTCTGGACACTGGTTTGCCAAGCAGTCAGTCTATGTCCTCAACAATGAAATTGTAGGGGGACAGTTGTGGTGGCCAGACAGATCTCGTCCAATGAAGATTAACAACGTTGAAGCATTTGGGATATCTGTTGAGACAATTCTCACATCCATTGCCACACATCCAAATTTTACTGGGCTAACTATTCTCCGCACATATTCACCTGACCATTACGAGGGCGGGGCATGGAATACTGGTGGATCATGCACTGGGAAGGAAAAGCCTCTTGCACCAGGTGAATTAGTGGAAAATGGCTTTACTGAAATAATGCATAAGAAACAGATAACAGGTTTTGATCGAGCAATTAATAAGGCGACCAATAAATCAAAGTTGAAGCTGATGGATATCACTGAATCCTTCGGCTATCGCCATGATGGACATCCAGGTCCATACCGAAGCCCTGACCCTAATAAACTCACAAAACGCGGTCCACATGGAAAGCCACCACCGCAGGATTGCTTGCACTGGTGCATGCCTGGCCCAGTTGATACCTGGAATGAACTTGTGCTTGAAATCATTAGAAGAGATTTTGAAGCCAACCAAGACCCTTCAATATGAGGTTGTTATGTTTCCATTTCCAAGCAGCCTACAGACATGCACCTAGTGTAATGGTCGTAGAGAAGCCTACACACCTATACTTAGTAATTGAAAAGGTAACTTGATTTATTATTTTAGAGTCAAGATAGTCTAGTCCTTCGGTTAAAAATATTTCGTCACAGTCACGGTGTTACCTGTTGCTAGTAGTACTACTGATGGAGGATTGGTTGGAGTTGATGTATTGTAAGGCCTCCATTCTTTTGTATAATTAGCAAGATCACGTTAATCTACGTGTAGTGACATTGATAGCTATTTGTTTAACATTACCATGATAAATAAAATTAGCCAATTTTTTATTCTCAAGTCTGCACCACTCGCTGTTCAAGTTGTTTCACTATCTGTATCTTCCTATTGAATGTTATACTTCACCTTTCATTGAGTTCCTTTGCCCTTTTACTGCTTTAGTGCTGATTGACATTGCATTCATACTGTGTCAGTTCAAATCTATCATTAGCTTTATGGATGCAACTATTTGAAACTTTTAGCTGTGATCTTTGTGCAGACCGTTGGTCTCTTGAGTATAAAAAGCAGAAGCAATGCAGTTTGAACTGAATCCAGCTCCCCTTCTGCGGATGATAAACATTAGTCAGCCTTCCATATCATTGTATAGAGAGCAGATGCAGTGCATTTGGATTGGACAAAAGGAGATCCAAATGCCAAGTTTATAAGTTAGCCCCGGTGGCATGAATCACGAAAGAGGAGTTAAATAGCAGCTTTCTTCATTGTTTCATTTTTTAAGGATTTTGCCCGTTTATAGGATTTTGAGTGAATAATAATTTAGTCCTTGTGTGTTTAATGATGTCATAACTTGGTGCTCTGATTAAAGAAATCACAACTTAATCCCTTCTGTAGTCCCTCTCTCCTTTAAATCAACAAAATTAATTTACAATCTTGTGTCACAACTTAAAGAAATATAGCAATATGATATCGATGAGCTTCTAGTGATCTATGGATTTGATTACACCCAATGCAGAAGGAGGCCAAATTAGTTCCTTGTCCTTGGCAACACTGCTCATTAAAATCATGGATTTTGAATTTAAGAGAGAAGGATTAGAATTGTTGAGATGGGAACTTGCGAATTTACATGAAGAATTTAGAAACATAAGATTTTACAAAGCATAAAACTCTCTTATCGTAAGACTCGGCAAGGGACTCAATCGGCTAATGGCTAAGCAATGCTTGTTCCAAATCCTACGAATGTACACGATGAACAGTATTTATATGGCAATCTACCTAGTTGTTAAGATCAAGTCAATAATTTTTACACAATTTAATTTAAAATTATAAAAAATTAGATAAAGATTTTTCAAGTTTAAATTATTATATTAAGTTTAATCTAATGCAAATGCTAAAAAAAAACTTCGGATGATGTAGATATTTATTTTTTGATTTTTTTATGGTACAAAGCGCGGTAAATAACTGGTCAAAACAAATTTTTTTATCAAATTCATATATAAATATGTACAGACTACAAAGATTAAATGAAGATAGAAACTTCAAATACTACATCAGATTCTAGTATGAAGCTTATCGCCTGCTACGAGTGGGTTTTGCTTAGCCAAATTTTGTCGATCGTAAGTCTTGAAATCAAA